>Ga0255767_1000547_pt1 | contig 34237 bp, 28 predicted proteins | sample 071ome_24_FD_179967 | JGI IMG/M metagenome (GOLD analysis project Ga0255767, IMG submission 179967) | Coastal salt marsh microbial communities from the Groves Creek Marsh, Skidaway Island, Georgia - 071402CT metaG (version 2) | ecosystem: Environmental > Aquatic > Marine > Intertidal zone > Salt...
CGGCGGGGGATCCGGACTCAGCCGGCTTCTATGCCGTGGCTTTGCTGGTGGCGCTGTTGTTCCTGGATCCGGAAATCCGCAAAAAGCCGCGTAAGGTGCTGACCGCTCTGGCCGACGCCGGCACAATCATCGGCGAGCTGTTCCTCTTGCTGGTTGCGGTCTCGGTGATTGATGTCTGTATCAATTTCACCAACTTCACCGGCATCCTGACCATTGATGTGTTGAACTGGTTGAAAGCGGTATCGACCTTCAATTTATTCGGAACCGAGTTTCATATCGGCGGATCGCTATATCTAATGCTGGCGCTGGTGGTGACCATGTTCGCGACCATCCTGCTGGGCATGGGCATGCCGACCCTGCCCGCCTATGTGAACGTGGTGTTGATCATTGGCCCGCTGCTGGCGGCGCTGGGAACGTCCAACTTCACCTCTCACATGTTCATCTTCTATTTCGCGGTAGCTTCGGCGATAACGCCACCCGTTGCGATCGCCGCGTTTGCGGCGTCCACCATATCGAAGGCAGAACCGTTAGCGACGGGTTTTTCGGCCGTGCGGTCGGGCATCATCATGTTCACGATTCCGTTCGTGTTCGCCTTCTATCCGGAATTGTTATTGATAGAGGCGGCGCAGATCGCCCCGGCCCTGGAAGGCGGCGCGACGGAGAAGACTTACCTGCCGGGCTATGATGGGACTATTCACCTGGCCAGCTTAGGCTGGTTGTTGGCGCGTCTGGTGTTCGCTTTGTATCTGGTGGCGAGTGCTCTCAGCCGGCAGGACAAGCATCGTCTCGCCAAGTGGGAGATCGGCCTACGGTTGCTGTTGGCGCTGCTGGTCATCCTGAAAGATGCGTTGATCGCCGACGTAGCGATCGGTGTGGCGCTGCTCTATCTGGCTTATCACCACCTGATCAAAGGCCGGCTCGCAAAAGAAGAAGCCGCGACGTAAACGCCGCGGCTTCCCGCATTCGTACAAAGCCTGAGGTTTAAGCGATCTGATCAAGGGCCTTGGACAGGTTGTCCACGGTCCGGTCGATATTGTGCAATTTGTCCAAACCAAAGAGCCCCATGCGGAAGGTACTAAACCCTTCCGGCTCATCACACATCAAGGGTACGCCGGCGGCCGTTTGCAGGCCGGCTGCGGCGAACTTCTTGCCGGTTTGGATGTCGCCGTCGTCGGTGTAGCTGACCACCACGCCCGGCGCCTGGAACCCTTCGGCGGCGACACTGCGGAAGCCTTTGCTCACCAGCAGTTCCCGGACTTTATTGCCCAACGCCCATTGCTCCTCTTTGACCTTGTCGAACCCATATTCTTGGGTTTCCTTCATGGACTGATGGAATTTCACCAGTGCGTCCGTGGGCATGGTGGCGTGATAGGCATGGCCGCCGTTCTCGTACGCCTCCATGATCTGTCGCCATTTCTTTAGATCGGCGGCGAAGCTGGAACTGGCCGTGCTGTCCATCTTGTCCATGGCGCTCTGGTTCATCATGACCAGGGCGCTGCAGGGTGACGCGCTCCAGCCTTTTTGTGGGGCGCTCAACAGGATATCGACGCCGGTCGCTTTCATATCGACCCAGACACAGCCTGACGCGATGCAGTCGAGGACAAACAGCCCACCCGCTGCGTGGGTGGCGTCGGCAACGGCTTTGATATAATCGTCCGGTAGGATAATGCCCGACGCCGTCTCTACATGGGGCGCGAAGACCATATCCGGCTTTTCATTCTCGATGGCGGCCACGACCTCTTCGATGGGGGCGGGGGCAAAAGCGGCCTGATTACCGCTTTCCACCAGCCGGGCTTTAAGAACCGTTTCGGATGAGGGAATATTGCCGGCTTCGAAAATCTGGGACCAGCGGAAACTGAAAAAGCCATTGCGGATCACCAGGCATTTCTTGTCCGTCGCGAATTGGCGCGCTACCGCCTCCATGCCGTAGGTGCCGCCGCCCGGTACAATCGCCACAGCATCCGCGTTGTAGACGCTCTTTAGCGTGTCGGAGATGTCCCGCATGACGCCCTGGAAGGATTGGGACATGTGGTTCAGAGAACGGTCAGTAAAGACCACTGAATACTCAAGAAGCCCGTCGGGATCGACGGCGGAAATGGGATTGCTCATTTTTTCCTGCCCAATTTTTGAGGTGTTTGAATAATTGGGACGTACCCTACTCAACTGGCCCGGAATCCGAAAGGAAAAATCCGGAAAAAATCCCGGTAGCGCTATTTGCCGCCATCTACGGGGCGAAGCATGCGCTGCAGCACGCCATCCTTGTCGATGAAGTAATGCTTCGCGGCCCCCAGCATGTGCAGGGCCAGCAGCCACATGATCAAAATACCGGTGAGTTCGTGCAGTTCCTCCATGAATTCATGAACATCACGGCTCCGCTCCATGGGCGACGGAATTTCCAGACCGAACACGTCCAGCGGCCGGCCCAGGGACCAGGGCAGGAAGTAACCGCTGACAATCACCAGGACGATGCAGACCAGAAACCCCCAGATCACGATCCGCGAGGCCAGGTTATAAATCTCCGCCTGATCCGGCTTGTCGGTGAAGCCGCGACGAATTCGATTCCAAACCCGCCAGATCAGGAATAAGCCGGCGACAGCGCCGAAACTCACATGAAAGACGTACATCGCGTCGCCGCGGTCGCCTTCGTGGGTGGCGAACAACGCGATGACCAGGATCGCCCCCAGCCAATGAGTGACGATGGAGAGATGGGAATAGCCGGCGGCGTTCGTTGGGGTGGTCATGTCATATTAGCCTTAGTTGCAGAGGTGGTCGTGTTTAGAGTGAACCGTGATACCATGCAGTTCAACGTTGAACGGCGTAGTTTCCGCCGAATTGATCAAGGGAATTATCGACAAAAGGGAGGATGTATCATGACAAATGAAATTTATACGCCCACAAAGGAAGAGATCGACAGCCGGATCGGCCGGTTCTCCGATCTGCGCCAGATGTCCACGGCCGATGACCTGGAATGGGTCGGGCAAGACGCGATGGACGTCTTCTACGCCCGCAAGCTGATGCCGGTCATTCTGGACGATACCAAAAACCCGTTCGGGAACGCCGCGCCGATCTTCGGCGCCGCCGGCACGACGATGTTTGTGTCCATCATGCCACCGGGTCAGGGCCCGTGCCTTCATTCTCACAACTCAACCTTCGAGACGTTTATGGTGTTGGAAGGGACAATTGAATACTACATCGGTGATCCGGTGGAACATACGGTCGTGCTGAACAAATGGGACACGTTCTCCTGTCCGCCCCGGGTCTATCGCGGGTTTAAAAACATCGGCGATACGGATGCGGTGCAGCTTACGGTCATCACGGGTGTGGAAGAGGGGCGCGACGATGTTTCCATCCCGGATTCAATCGCGCAGGAAGTCGAGAAGGATTACGGCGATAAGATCAGCACCGCGTTCCGAGAGTTCTTCCAATTCGATCCGCCGCAATCGAACGCCTGATAAGGCGGACGAGAGTTACGTCCAGGTGGCGAAGCCCATGGCGTTGCCGGTGCCGGCCTCGGACCGGTAGCAGGGCACGTATTCGAACATGTCGATGGTCAGGCCCGATTCAGACAACGCGCCGGCGCTGGTGATCCAGTTCTTGGTTTCCGACGTGCCGGAGCGGAATAGTTCGTCCGGTTCGCTCGTCAGCCCGCTCGGATCATTGGCTTTGAAGGCGGCGATCATGCGCTGGTCATGTTCTTCGTCGATGACGAAATGGCTGAGGCCGCCGGACGCGACGATGGCGACTTTCTTGTCGGAGTCCCAGTCGCGGATGGCCCGGCCGAGCATCTGCCCGAATTCGAAGCAGCGTTTGGGCGTCGCCTGATTGGGCGGATAGAAGGTGTTCAGCATCACCGGCACGAAGGGAATCGGCTTGTCGTTGCAAATGCGCCGCTGCACATAGCCAAAGGCGTGGCCGATGCCGATATTGCCTTGCTCCCCCTGGGGAATGCCGCCGCAGGTGGCGATATCGAACCCGTCATCCTTGGCCTGGCTGATAATCTTCATGGCCAGATCGGGCTCGGTCTCATAGCGCACATCGTCGGGCGTACGATAATTCATGGCGGCCAGAGCCAAAGCCTTGGATTTTTTTTCGATATCCTTGGCTGGCGGCCGGTTCAGCACGTGATCACCGTAAAAAACGGCAAATGTCGGCATGTTTTCGGGCTGGAACCATTCATGCTGGTCATCGCCGACAATAACCAGGACATCCGGATTGACGTCGGCCAGCCGATTGCCCAGCTCCTTGATATGCGCCTGGCAGGCAGCGTGGCGTTCTTCCCGGACGGGAAGTTCGATCTGCGCGGCGAGATTCTCGGCCATCCTCAGATCACGCAAGTCGTCCCATTTATACTTCTCGCCCCGGTATTCCAGAGACGGGTTCTTCTTGTCGTCCTCGGCGCGGAGGCTCCACATATCTGGGGGCAACGCCAGAAGCGGGCCATGAGAACTGCCTAAACCGAATACGATCTCCGCCATGATAAGGGCTCCTCTACCTATTCCGCTGCCGCAGCCAGCTTGCCATCCGCGCCGGACCAGACCGATTGAGGGATCAGGACCTGGCCCTCGAACAAACGGCGAGCGGTGCGCAAAAGGGCGGCGCGTTTTACCTGGGGCGTGTCGCCGCTGCTGTCGATTTCCATCTCCACCGAGAACTCCCCGGTCGGGTGCTCCACCGAGACCAGCTTGGTATCGCCGTCTGGAATTTCCGCAATGTCATACGCGACTGTGCCGGGCATGGCGCAAGCGGTGCCGACGGAAACCGCGGCAAACACCCCAATAGCGGCGTGGCAATCGTGCGGGATGAATGAGCGCGTGCAGATGGCCCCGCCATTTTGCGGGGCGGCGATCATGGTCATCTTGGGGATGGTTTTTTCAGTCACGTCGTCCAGGTTCATCATATGGCCGACTTCCAAACGCAACGCTTCGATCCGCTTTTTAAGCTCCGTATCAGCGTTCAGTTCGTCCCGGCTTTCATAGCCGGTGCGGCCCATGGATTGGGCGGTGAACAGCACGATCGGCATACCGTTGTCGATGCAGGTGACATCGATGCCCTGCACCGTGTCGATGAGGTTGCCGGTGGGCAGTAGTGAGCCGCAGGCGGAGCCTTCCGTGTCCCGGAAGTTGATCATCACCGGGGCGGCTGTGCCCGGCACGCCGTCGATCCGCGCATCGCCGTCGAAACTGGGTACACCGCCGGGAGACGGGAAGGTCACATCGGCGAGGCTGTCGGAATTTTCCATGAAAATAGTCAGCGTGGTCTCCCCGTCAGAGGGCTCGACCAGGCCGCTTTCCACCGCAAACTGGCCGACGCCGGCCAGGATGTTGCCGCAGTTCTGCACCGTGCTGGTGCGGGGTTCATCAACCACGACCTGGATGAACAGATAGTCCACATCGACACCGGGGCGGTCGGATTTTTTGACAACGGCGACTTTGCTGGTGAGCGGGTTGGCGCCGCCGACGCCATCGATCTGCCGGTCGTCGGGCGATCCCATCACGGACAGGAGAACCTGATCTCGCAAGTCGTCATCCGCCGGCAGGTCAGAGGCCAAAAAGTACGTGCCCTTCGACGTCCCGCCGCGCATCATCACACAGGGTATCTTGGTTTGCATGTCGCGCCTCCGTGACAGACCGGTTTTTCTTCAGTTGGGGCTATCGTACTACCGGCTTTCGGTTTTGCCAATTTGTGTTCGCAGGCCTACAGTTTCGCCTGGGATTTGCTCTTAAGGAATGCGAGACCATGTTGGAGCTGTATCACAGCGGGCTCAGCACCTGTTCCAAGCAGGTGCGTCACTGTCTCAAGGAAAAAGGTGTCGGCTATAAAAGCCATTATATCGAGCTGTGGCGCTACGAAAATCTGAACCCGGCGTACTTGGCGCTCAATCCGAACGGTGTGGTGCCGACCCTGGTCCATGACGGCGTGCCGATCATCAATGCGCCGGCGATCTGCGAATATATCGACGAGGCCTTTGACGGCCCGCCGCTAAAACCCGATGATCTGAAAGACCGGGCGCGGATGCGCCACTGGATTATCACCGGCGATGATGTGCATCAGGCGATTATCAACCTGACCTTTACCATTAATCTGAAATCCATGGTGGAGGAACTGAGCGAGGCGGATAAGGAACAAATGATCGCCGCCACACCCATGCCGGAACGCCGCGCCCGCTGGGTCCGGATGGCCGGCGAAGGCTATACCGACGCCGACTTGAATGCCGCCTTGGACAAAGTGACTTACGTCGTCGATTGGCTGGAACGGGAACTAGAGGCGACCGGCTGGCTGGCGGGGCCGCGCTTTTCCCTGGCCGATCTTTATTTGCTGTCACATGTGCATCGGATACGGGAGCTGTATCCGGATCGGGTGGACCCGGCCAAATATCCACGGGTCAATGACTGGCGGGACCGGCTGATGGCGCGCCCGGCGGCGGCGGAAGTGTATGCGCCGGGCACGGATGAGACGCCGAAGCGTCCCGGCGGCAAAAGCATTGAGGGGATGTGGGCAGCGACGATTTGAGCTACGCCTGATCAAATACTTTGAGCAGAAAAGCGTAGACCAGTCCCACTTCGTCGAGCCGGTCGAAACGTCCGGCCGCACCGCCGTGGCCGGCCTCCATATTGATCTTGAGGAGCAACAGGTTGTCGTCGGTCTTAAGCTCTCGCAATTTGGCCGCCCATTTGGCCGGCTCCCAATAGGTGACCCGCGGATCGGAAATGCCGCCGGTGATCAGCATGGCGGGGTAATCCTTGGCCTCCACATTGTCGTAGGGGGAATAGGACGCGATATAGTCGAACGCTTTTTCATCCTCCAGCGGGTTGCCCCATTCCGGCCATTCCGGCGGCGTCAGGGGCAGGTCCTTGTCGCACATGGTGTTCAGCACGTCGACGAAGGGCACTTCACCGACGACGGCGGCGAACAGGTCCGTCGCCATGTTGACGGTGGCGCCGACCAGCATGCCGCCGGCGCTACCGCCGTGAATGGCGATCCGGCCCTTAGCGCTGAAGCCTTCCTGGATCAGGTGTTCCGCCGCCGCGATGAAGTCCAGGAACGTGTTTTTCTTTTTGTCGAGCTTGCCGTTCAGATACCAGCCATAGCCGCCTTCGGTGCCGCCTCGAATGTGCGCGATGGCATAGACAAAGCCCCGGTCCACCAGGGAAAGCCGGTTGGTGACAAAAGACGCCGGCATGGACATGCCGTAGGAACCATAACCGTACAGCAATGTCGGCGCACTGCCGTCGAGCGGCGTGTCCTTGTGGTACAGGACCGAGATCGGGACCTTGGTTCCGTCGTGGCTCTCGGCGAATATCCGCCGTATGACATAGTTGTCGATGTCATGGCCGCTGGGAACTTCCTGCTGTTTGCGTAACGTCCGTTCCCGGCTCTCCATGTTGTAGTCGAACACCTGTTGCGGCGTGGTCATCGAGGAATAGGTGAAACGCAGGGTTTGGGTGTCGAATTCATAGCCCGGCGACAGGCCCAGCTCGTAGGCCTCCTCATCAAAGGATATCTCGTGTTCCTCGCCGTTCGCCAGGTCGCGGATAACGATCCGGGGCAGGCCCCTCTCTCGTTCCGAGCGGACCAAATGGCCGGAAAATTCAAGGATCGATCGGATCAAACAGCCCTGCCGGTGGGGGACCAGATCGGCCCAATTCTCCCGGCCAGGGTCGCCCAAGGGCGCTTCGACGATTTTGAAGTCCTCCGCCTCGTCGGCGTTGGTCAGGATGAACAGTTTGTCGCCAAAGTGGGCAATGTCATACTCCACGCCCGTATCTCTTGGCGCGACCGTGACCGGCGGGCTGCCGGGCGCATCGGCGTCGATCAGATGCACCTCCGACGTGGTGTGATCATGGGCGGAAATTTCGATGAACCTGCCGCTCTGGGTCTTGCCGACGCCAACAAAAAAGCCGGGGTCTTTTTCCTCATAGATCGTGGCGTCGTTTGCCGGGTCATCGCCCAAACGGTGCCGGTTGACCCGATAGGGACGGTGGTTCTCGTCGAGCAGTGTATAGAAAATTGTTTGGCCGTCATTTGCCCAGGCCAGACCGCCATGGGCCTCGGTGATTTCGTCGGCGAGGTTTTCGCCGGTTTCCAGGTCCCGCACCCGAATGGTGTAAAGCTCCGAACCGTTGGTGTCCGCAGCGTAGGCCAGTAGTTTTTGATCCGGGCTGTGATCGCAGCCAGCGATTTTGAAATAGGCAAGGCCTTCCGCTTCCTTGTCGCCGTGCAGCAGAATCTGTTCCTCGCCACCCGTCACGGTCGTGCGGGCAAATATCGGATGCTGGCCGCCGGTGTCATACTTGGTGAAATAGGCGAACTCGCCGTCCGGCGCGGGCACGGAGGAATCATCTTCCTTAATGCGGCCCCGCATTTCCTTGACCAATTGGGCCTGCAAGGCTTCCGTGTCGGCCATGGCCGCCTCGGTGTAGGCGTTCTCGGCCTCCAGATAGGCGCGGACCTCTGCGTCCAGTTTGGCCGGCTCGCGCATAACCTCCTGCCAATTGTCAACCTTCAGCCAGGCGTAATCATCGGTTCGGGTCCGGCCGTGGAGGGTGATTTCGAGGGGCTTTTTCGGCGCGCTGGGCGGTGTTTGGGTCATGGGGGCAATGTAGGCGGAAAACCGACGGGGGCAAGGGTGGAATACACACTCCCCCTTCTCCGCACTGCGTCATCCCCGACCTGCGTAGCAGTTGTCGGGGAACCATGGATATATAGATGGTCCCCCGAGACTTGGCCCCAATTACATTGGTTCCAACTCGGGGGCGACGCATTAAAGGGTGGAGGGAGGACAATTCACCACGATGTTCACGAAGGTGCCGTCCAACTCAACGTCTTCGTGGCCTTTGTAATCTTCGTGGTTAAAATGGATACGCGGGACAAGCCTGCGCATGACGACATCGGTTAGTGTCCGCCATCCCCATAATACAGCGACACCACGTGCTTGGCCTCGGCGAAGAATAGCCAGCGTTCGGTCACCACACCAATGGCGGCGGAGAGGGCCGCGAGAACGGTGGTGATCATGCCGATGGACGGATGGAGGGTCGCGCTCAAGATCAAAACAAACGGTACAACGATCAAGGTGATATTGGTGATAATCCGCAGCTTCTGCGCATGTTTACGGGCGACCTTGTAGCCCATTTCTTCCCGCAGATAGTTGGTGCCGGTGTGGGGCGGATCGAACATCTTCACGCCCTCGCCCAGGCCCGTGGCGGTGGCAAGGGTCGATGCCGGTTGATCCTTGTCGAGGGACCGCCAATACAGGCTTTTCTGCAGGCCGACCGCGAAGTAGGCGGCCAAAGCGGCCCAGGACAGCTGATCCAGAGGCGCGCCGAATACGCGCAGCAAAGCGTCCATCAGTACCAGCCCGGTGGCCAGCGCCATCAACAGATAGCCGGGTGCGACCCAGTTGTTGTGCCAGGCGGCGATGGTGCGGAGCGACACATAGATCATGCTGGTGCAATAGACGGTGATTACCGCGCCGATGGCCGCCAGCAGCCCCATGACCGCCCAAATGCCGTCGGTCTGTTCCAGGAACACCCAGCCGTACGCGAAGATCGCGGCGGGGCCATAGGTGATGACCGAGGCCACACCTTCCCGGGACAGCCAGGACGACCGCCACTGACTGAAGGCCCGCCAGGCCCGTTCCGGATGGCCGAGATGGAAGGTGGAAGACAACAGCCCGGCGGTAATCAGGCCCAGCGAAATCGCCAATCCGGCGAACCCGAACCATCGGTCTGTGGGCAACAGGCCGGCAAAATTCAAGACGCCTAAAGTGCCTAAAAGTCCATAACCGGCGCCGGACGCGGTGGTGAAGAAGATAACGGAATAGGCGGGATGCATGGCGCGGCCTCAATCCGACAACAGCCGGTCGACCCAGCCCAAAAACCCACCGGCGGGGGATGCGTCGCCGAGTGTGCTCTGCCCTTCCTTCGAGGAGGAACGGGCGCGGGGCGGCAGGTACTTGTTTACCGGTTTGCAGTCTTGCTCTGGCATCAGATCGAACCCTTCCCGCGCGGCCACCAGCTTGGACACGCCGGAATTGGGGTCGCCGAGATCGCCAAAATGCCGGGCGGAGGCCGGGCAGGTGGCGACGCAGGCCGGCACCCGGTCCCGTTCCGGGATGTTGTCGTTGTAAATGCGGTCGATGCAGAGGGTGCATTTCTTCATCACGCCAACATCGGCGTCGAATTCCCGCGCGCCATAGGGGCAGGCCCAGGAACACAGCTTGCAGCCGATGCACATGTTTTCGTCCACCAGGACGATGCCATCCTCGCCCCGCTTATAGGACGCGCCGGTAGGGCAGACTGTCACACACGGTGCGTCGTCGCAGTGCAGGCAGGATTTGGGGAAATAGACCGTACGAGATGTCTCCTCGTCTTTCACTTCAAAGGAATGAATGCGGTTGAACCAGATGCCGGTCGCCTGCGCGCCGTAGGGCGTGGTGTCGGTCAGGGGCGCGTGATAGCCGCTGGTATTCCATTCCTTGCAGTTGACGGCGCAGGCGTGGCAGCCGACACAGATATCGAGGTCGATGACCAGGCCAAGTTTTTTCTCAGTTGTCGCGGGGAGGCTGGTCATTCCGCCGCCTCTGGCTTTTTGCCGTAGCGCAGGATGGATGCCCGCTTGGCGAGGCCGTTCGGCTGGCCCAGGGGCTCGAACTGGGGCTCAGACAGTTCGGCATCCGCCGTAGTTTTTTCGATCCGGACGCGAAGGTCGTACCAAGCCGCCTGGCCGGTGATCGGATCGGAATTCGAGTAGCGGTAACCGCCGGACTGTGCCGGCAGAAGATCGTCGATCAGATGGTTGAGCAGGAAGCCGGTGGTCGCCTCCTTGGCATCTTTATCCAGGTTCCACGCGCCCCGGCGCTTGCCGATGGCGTTCCAGGTCCAGACGGTTTTGTCATTGACCCCATCCATCACCTTGACCTGCGCTTTGATCTGGCCGTTGCGGCTGGACAGCTTGGCCCAATCGTCGTCCTCAAGCCCATGATCCTCCGCCACCGCGCGGCCGATATAGAGCTTGTTGTCGCCGTGGATCTGCCGGAGCCAGGCGTTCTGCGAGCCCCAAGCGTGGTACATGGCGGCGGGGCGCTGGGTGATGGCGTGCAGCGGATATTCCCGGTCCACGTTGATCTCGTCCTCGAACGGCGGATACCAGAAGGGCAATGGATCGAAATGCTTCTCGATGCGGTCGCGCTTGCTGTGTGGCGGCTGCACCGGACCGTGGCCTTGCCCCGCCAGGCGGAACTTCTGCAGCTGTTCGCTATAGAGGGACAGGAAGATCGGCTTGGCTTCCCGGATGAAGGCCTTTTCCTTGGCGTAATCCAAATAGCCCTGGTTGACGTTCTTGAAGTATTTCAGCTCGTCAGCGAATTCTTCGAACCAGAAGCATTCGTTTTCGATATAGCGTTCAATCTGATTGGGGTTGGGTGCGCCGGTGCCGGACAGTTTGCCGTTCTCGCCGCGATAGCCGGACAACATGCCGATACCCGGCAGCCGTTCGTGGTTGGCCAGATAATCCGCATAGCCGCCGGGGAACCGGTTCTTGCCGTCATCGTCGATCAGCGCGGCAAAGCCGAGCCGCGCGCCCAGTTCCAGCAGCACATCCTGGAAGGGCATGACGTCCCGGTCGGGCTTCACCACCGGGTGACGGATGGAATCCGCCGGACCGTCGGCTTCCGAGATCGGCCGGTCCAACAAAGAGATACAGTCGTAGCGTTCCAAATAGGTGGTATCCGGCAAGACCAAATCCGCATAGGCCACCATTTCCGAATAGTAGGCGTCGGAATAAATGATGTTGGGAATCTTGTAGTTCCCGTCGCCGTCCTTGTCGGTCAGCATCTTCATCGTGTCCGCCGTGTTCATGGCGGAGTTCCAGGACATGTTGGACATGTACATGAACAGCACGTCGATTTCGTACGGGTCCTTGGCCCAGGCATTGGTGATGACCGAATGCATCATTCCGTGGGCGGCCAGGGGCGCATCCCAGGAGAACGCCTTGTCAATCCGGGTTGGCGTGCCGTCTTCATCCAGCAGCAGATCCCCCGGCTCCTGAACGAAGCCCAGGTGTGGGCCGGGCAGAGGCGTGTTGCGGTGAACTTCCGCCGGCCGGCCTGTGGGCCGGGGCAAACTGTCGAAGCCCTTGGGGTAGGGCGGCTTGTAACGCAGCCCGCCCGGCGTATCGATGCTGCCCAGCAGGATTTGCAGCACATGGATCGCCCGGCAGGTCTGGAACCCGTTAGAGTGCGCCGAGATGCCGCGCATGGCGTGCATGCTGACCGGCCGGCCGATCATCTTGTCGTGGCGGCGGCCGGTCCAGTCGGTCCAGGGCTGATCAATGACCACTTCTTCCTCGAACGCGACCCGGGCCAGATCGGCGGCAATGCGCCGGATGGTGGCCGCCTTTATGCCGGTTTTATCGGCGACGGCGTCCGGGCTATAGCGGTCGTGCAGATATTTTTCCGCCATCAAGTGGAACACCGGGCGGACCTTGACGCCGTCCACCTCGAACGCGCCCTTCATGGCGGGCGCGGCATCGGCGCCGTGGGCGGGCGCGGGGGCGTCTTTTTTGCGGTCCCAGATCAGCGGCTGGTCGTCCGCATCCCGTAAGAATAGCCCGTCAGTCTCCGTGCCCGGCGCATCAATCACCAGATAAGGCGCATTGGTGTAGCGGGCCAGATAGTCGATATCCACTTTGCCGGCCCGGAACAGTTCGTGCACCAGTGACAGAATGAACAGCCCGTCGGTGCCGGGCGTGATCCCCAGCCATTCATCGGCGATGGCGGAATAGCCGGTCTGCACTGGATTGACCGAGACGAACTTCGCGCCCCGGGTTTTCAGGCTGGAGATGCCGGCCTTGATCGGGTTGCTGTCATGATCCTCGGCCACACCGAACAGCAGGAAATACTTGGTGTGTTTCCAGTCGGGCTCGGTGAACTCCCAAAAGGCGCTGGAGAATGTGTACATGCCGCCGGCGGCCATATTGACCGAACAAAAGCCGCCATGGGCCGCATAGTTGGGGGTGCCGTATTGCTGCGCCCAAAGACTGGTCAGGGCCTGGCTTTGATCCCTTCCGGTGAAGAAGGCGAGACGGCGGGGATTCCGGGCGCGGGACTCGGCCAGCCAGGCGGTGGCGATATCCAGCGCGTCTTCCCATTCGATTTCCCGAAACTCGCCGGAGCCCCGTTCGCCGACACGGCGCAGAGGCTTGGTCAGCCGGGCCGGGGAATAGTGCTGCATGATCCCGGCGGAGCCTTTGGCGCAGAGCACGCCTTTGTTCACAGGGTGGTTCTTGTTGCCTTCGATATAGCGGACCTTGCCGTCCTTCAGGTGCACCTTGATGCCGCAACGGCACGCGCACATGTAGCACGTGGTGTACTTGGTCTCGTCCGCCACGGGTGGCGCGGTGTCGACGTTGTGCTGCGGTGAAGTCATAAATGGCCGCCTGATCCGAAATCCCTTTTCTCTTCATTGGGATAGCCCAGGGAGCGGGACATAAAAATATATTTGTTCCACCTCAAATCCGGACAATCACCCAGAGGATAAGACGGAACGCCTATAACTACAATTATTTTGTGTATTATAAGCCTTAAAGCCTTGCTGAGCCTAGCTTAGGAACTCTTCCATCCACTTGTCATAGTCGCCGTCCCGGCGCGCCGCCTTCATCAGATCACCCGGCGCGGCGGTGATGACATCCGCCGGCGCGGTGCCTTCCCGCAGCGCTTTGATGACATCCGCGGCGGCTTTGACCGACGCCATGAACGGCAGGTGGCCCTGCAGGGCGATGCGGACGCCCCGCGAGGCGAGGTATTCCTTGTCCGCCAGTTCCGGTGGCGTGCCGCCGAGGAAAATCGGGATATCCAAGGCTTCGGCAATGGGGTCCAGTTCGTCCCGGGATTTGATGCCCGGATAGAACATGACATCCACGCCGGCGTCTTGATAGGCAAGACCACGCGCGATGGCGTCGTCCACGCCGGTGACGGCGACGGCGCTGCTGCGCCCGGCAATCACCATGGATGGGTCTTGCCGCGCATCCAGGGCGGCGCGCATCTTGCCCACACCTTCCTCAATCGGGATCAGTTTGGTCGTGCCGACGCTGCCGAAGGGCTGGGGCAGGTCGGTGTCTTCGATGCTGAGCCCGGCGACGCCGGCGGTTTCCAGTTCCTCCACGGTGCGGCGCACATTCAGCGCATTGCCATAGCCGTGATCCGCATCAACCATCAGCGGTAGGTTGCCCGCCCGGTTGATGCGTAACGCGAGGCTCGCGAACTCCGACAGAGTAAGCACGATGAGGTCCGGCGCGCCCAGCACAGCCATGGAAGCGACGGAGCCCGCCAGCATACCAACCTCGTAGCCGGCGTCTTCGGTGATCCGGGCGGACAAGGGGTCGAACACCGATCCCGGATGAACGCAGGTGTCGCCGTTGATGATTTCCCGGAACTTCTCCCGGCGTGAAGCCCAATGCATGATGCTGTCTCCCTGATTTGGTTGTGGGTGACTCAAGGCCACGGGCGGCGACGGGTCAAGGGGGGAATCCTAAATGGGTACGCGGACCGCACCCCCACCCGCGTTGTCCGGCTGTGCCGGACTCCGCACCCTCCCCCGTAAAGGGGGAGGGCAATTGGCTGCGGACATGCTTTCACGACAGCCTTCCCTCCTCGCGGGGGAAGGTGGCCCGTAGGGCCGGATGGGGGGCGTCGCCCTAAAAAACAACATCCGAGAAAACCCCATCGACACCGCGGGCGAAGAGGGACTTGGCCACGGCCAACTCATTCACCGTGTAGCAATAGAGCTCCAGCCCGGCGGATTTGACTGCGCTGATATCCGTGTCGGTGATTTTCTTCACCGACAGGTTGACGGCAATTGGATTTAATTCCTTTGAAGTCTCCCGCCAATCCTCGGAGAAGTTCCAATAGAGAAGCGCCATGGCGGCATCTCGCTCTGCCCGGCGAAAGGCCCGCAGCGCATCGTGGTCGAAAGACGAAATCAGCAGTTTCTCCGCCGGCAATTCCGCGTCCCGCAGTTCCGGCAGCACGGCGGTGACCAGCGCCTCGCCCTCGCCGTGATGGGTTTTAAGCTCCAGATTGAGGCCTAAGTCCAGCTCCGCCACCACATCCAACAGCTCCCAGAGCCGGGGCACCGGCTCGCCGGCAAACTGCGGGCCGAACCAGGATCCGGCGTCCAGCTTGGCGACGTCATCCCATGAGTGTTCGGAGAGCTTGCCCGTGCCATTGGTGGTCCGGTCCAGGGTTTCATCGTGAAAAATCACCGGGGTGCTGTCGCCCAGGACCGAGACATCCACCTCGATCCACTTCGCGCCTCGGGCCACGCCTTCGCGCACGGCGGATAGGGTGTTTTCCGGCGCGTGTGCCGCCCCGCCCCGGTGTGCGATGAAGCGGTCGGCGAACATGGGTTTAAATTCGCTCGTCTTCGGTGACGCCCCATTGGGTGGCAAAGCGGTTGGAATAGGGATGCACGCCGGTGGCCGAGGCATTGTTCAAGAGATCGCCATCGGTCCAATGTTCAACCCGGAAGCCGAACGGATCGAACCAATAGTCAAAAATCTGTGCGCCCAGGATATGCCGGCCGACCCCCCAGGAGTGTTTGTAGCCCTTGGATTCCAGATGGGCCGCGCCGACATGGATTGCGTTGATGTCTTGCACCTCGAAGGCGATGTGGCCGAGGCCCTTCTCCGGCACCGGCGCGGTCAGCAGCGTGTGGTGATCGACAAATTCGTCGCCCCGGTCGCAGCGGTTGAAGGCCAGCATGATGTTGTCCTCGTCGTCGCCGTCGTAGCAAACGTCGGAGTTCAGGAATCCGAGATGGCGCTTGTAGAACGCATCGCTGGCCTGAAAATCGGAAGAGTGAATGACTGCATGACCCAGCCGCAGACACGGCGCGGGGCCCGGTTCAAGCCGGACCACGTCGCCTTTGCGCGGATGTTCGGAGCCGAAGTTGGTGACGATCTCGTTGCGGACAGGCAGGGGCTCCACCGTGTCGATCCCGTGGACCACATCGATGACATAGCCGTCCGGGTCCAGCAGGCGGACCATCTGGCCGCCGCCGGGTTCCCCGGTTTCCAAAACCGGATGTCCGGTCTCTCTCGATAACGTGTTCAGGTCCTCCGCCGAGCCCGCATGAAAGCCAAGACCGATGAATTCCGGCTCGCCCAGTTCGGTAATATGCACATGGTGGTCCGTGTCATGGGCCCGCATATAGAGCGCGGTGTCGGTCCGGGCTGACCGGTGCAAGCCAAAATCAATCAGGAAAGTTTCCATCTTATCCAGATCGGGGGCGGTGAACCGCGCATAGGCGATGTCGGTGACCTTGATAATCGGGTCCATGGATCGGTGACTCCCGGTGAAAACGGTGGCGCCTATGATAGCACCTGATACCCGCTTGATCGCAAGGCTCTATCGGGCAATTCTGGGACAGGGGAGGCGACTATGGCGCAAAATGACTACGACTACATCATCGTCGGCGGTGGGTCCGCCGGCTGTGTACTGGCCCACCGGCTGACCGAGGACAAGGATGTGAACGTCCTGGTGCTGGAGGCGGGCGGTCAAGACAGCGATCCGTGGATCAAAATTCCGCTGGTCTGGTTGCGCAAGTTCGTCCACGAGCGTCGGCACGATTGGGGCTACGATACGGAGCCCGAACCCCATATGGACAACCGGGAGATAGAATGCGTCCGCGCGCGGGTGCTGGGCGGCTGTTCGTCCATCAACGCCATGACGGTGGTGCGCGGCAATCGGGGCGACTATGACCGCTGGGCCGAGTCGGGCCTGGACGGCTGGGGCTACCAGGACGTGCTGCCGTATTTCAAGCGGATGGAAAGCTGGGCCGGTGGCGCGGACCCGTACCGGGGCGACAGCGGGCCGTTTCATATTCAGCAAAGCACTTATTCGGATCCGATGTTCGATTCCTATATGGACGCCTGCGAGAATAACGGTGTCGCCCGCACGCCTGACTATAACGGCGCGCAGCAGGAAGGCGTCGCCAAGTCTCAGCAAAACATCAAGAACGGACGCCGGTTCAGTGCGGCAGACGCCTATTTGCGGCCCGCGCTCAACCGGCCTAATCTGACGCTCCAGCTCAACAAATTGATCACAGGCCTTGTGTTCGACGGCACGCGCGCCGTCGGCGTGCAGGTGCAGGAGGCCAGTGGCGCGCTCAGTGAAATTCGCTGCACCCGAGAGGTGATCCTCAGCGCCGGGGCGCTTAACACGCCGCATTTGTTGATGCTGTCCGGGATCGGGCCGGCGGATCAGTTAAAGGCGCAGGGAGTCGCGGTGCGGCTGGACGCGCCCGAGGTTGGGCAGAACTTGCAGGATCATATCTCCGCCGGGCTGCAATTCCGCCGCAAGACGCCGGGCCCCTTTGTTGCCCACACGCGGGCTGATCGTCTGGCGCTTAGTGTGGCGCGGGCTTATCTGACCGGTAAAGGGCCGGCGACGGACTTTCCGGGCGGCATGCTGGCCTTCGTAAAGTCGGAGGCGGCCAAGGCCGTACCCGATCTACAGATTCTCTTTTGGGGGGCGCCGGTGACCTCCGGGCCCTGGTTCCCCGGCATCAAATCCCCGTGGCAGGATGCCTTCGGGTTACGCGCGGCGGTCCTGCACCCGGACAGCCGGGGCAGCCTGGAACTGGCGTCGTCCGATCCGACTCAACGACTGCGGCTGCGCCAGAACTTCCTCCGGGAAGAGAGCGACCGAAAGCTCCTGCTCAAAGGCCTGCGCCTCTGCCGGGAGATTTCCATGGACAGCAGTATGGATTGGATCAGGGGCGAGGAAGTATTGCCTGGCGCGGGCGTGACCGACGATGACGGCCTGCTGGCCCACGCGCGGAAGACCGGTATCTCGGTCCACCATCCGGCGGGCACCTGCCGTATGGGCGGTGACGGGACATCGCCGGTGGACGGCGAGCTACGCCTCCGGGGCGTCGAAGGCCTTCGAGTCGTCGATGCGTCGGTGATGCCCGATCTGATCAGCGGCAATATCCACGCCGCTGTCCTGGTGATCGCGGAACGGGCCTCGGACATTATTTTGGGCCGGGAGACATTGGAACCGGCCGGCGTCTGACCCAGCCGAAGCCTTTTGACTCTGGGGCCGGTAAAAGACACAATCGGGCCCCACCAGGGCGCAACTCCGGCGTCTCAAAACCAATAGTCTACGGGCGTTTTCATGACCATTCCCCGGCTGGAACTCAGCGGCATTACCAAGGCGTATCCCGGCGTCATCGCCAATAATGATGTCAGCCTGAAGATCATGCCGGGCGAAATTCATGCGCTGCTGGGGGAGAACGGCGCCGGCAAAAGCACGCTGGTCAAATGCATATACGGGGTGCAGCACGCCGATACGGGCACGATCCGCTGGGAAGGGAAAGAGGTCCATATCGCCAACCCCAATGCCGCCCGGCGTCTCGGCATCGGTATGGTGTTTCAGCATTTCTCGCTGTTTGATGCGCTGACGGTGGAGGAAAACATCGCCATCGGCATCTCGGCGGAACTGGCCAAGGATAACCTCAACCAACGCATCCGGGAAATCTCGGCCCAGTACGGCCTGCCCCTCGACCCGGACCGCTATGTGCACACCTTATCGGTCGGTGAACGTCAGCGGATCGAGGTGGTGCGGTGCCTGTTGCAGAACCCGCGCCTATTGATCATGGACGAACCGACGTCGGTGCTGACGCCCCAGGAGGTGGAGGGCCTGTTCGAGACGCTGCGGCGGCTGGCCGCGGAAGATGTCTCGATCCTGTATATCAGTCACAAACTGGACGAGATCAAAGCGCTCTGTCACACGGCGACCATCATGCGCATGGGCGAGGTGGTGCGGAAATGCATCCCGGCCGAAGAGACGCCCCGCTCCATGGCGGAGATGATGATGGGCGCCAACCTGGTCGCGCCGGAACGCCACAGAAGCCACGACGGCGGGGAGGTTCGGCTTTCGGTCAACAATTTGAATTTCGCTTCGCCCCATTTGCATGGAACTGATTTGAAAAATGTCACTTTCGAGGTCCGGGCCGGGGAGGTCTTTGGCATTGCCGGGATCGCCGGCAACGGCCAGCGAGAGCTGATGGAGGTCTTGAGCGGGGAAGCGCCCGCCGGTGACAACGAGGCGATTGCCATCGCCGGGCAGGCGGTGGGCCTAATGGGCCCGACCGAACGCCGGGCCGCCGGTATGGGGCTGGTGCCGGAAGAACGGCTGGGCCACGGCGCCGTGCCGGACATGAGCCTCTGGGAAAATGCGTTTCTGTCGGGCGCCAGGCGGATGAACCTGTTGGACAAGGGCTTTATCCGGGTGGCGGGTTCCGCCGAGTATGCGGATCGGATCGTCCGGGACTTCAACGTGAAAACCCGTGGCGTCGCCCACCCGGCGCAATCACTCTCCGGCGGCAATCTACAAAAATTCATTTTCGGCCGGGAGATCTTGCAGAACCCCGGCGTTATCGTCGCGCTGCAACCGACCTGGGGCGTAGACGCGGGTTCGGCGGCCGCCATTCGTCAGGCGATGATCGATCTCGCCGAAGGGGGCGCGGCGGTGCTGGTAATCTCCCAGGATCTGGAAGAATTGTTCGAGGTTTCCGACCGGCTGGCGGTCATCTGCGAGGGCCGCTTGTCGGCGGCGCATCCGGTGAACAGCATTACGGTGGATGAAATTGGGCTGTTGATGTCGGGTATCTCCGAAAAAGCCGCGGAGACTGCCCATGCTGATTAGGCTGGAGGAACGCGCCGAATTCTCCCGGGCGATGATCTACGGATCGCCCGTGATCGCAGTGGTGCTGACACTAATTTCCGGGATCGGCCTGTTCGCCCTGCTAGGGGTTAACCCGGCGGCGGCAATCTATTCCTTCTTCATATCGCCCGTCTCCACCGTGGACGGGGTGGCGGAACTGTTCGTCAAAGCGACGCCATTGGTGCTGATCGGCGTAGGGCTGTCGTTTGGGTTCCGGGCCAATATCTGGAACATCGGCGCGGAGGGGCAGTTGATCATGGGCGGCGTGGTCAGCGGCGGACTTGCCCTGGCGTTTTTCGAGGTGGAGTCGGTTTTTCTATTGCCGGCCATGATGGTGGCGGGCGTGCTGGGCGGCATGGCCTGGGCGGCGATCCCGGCGTTCCTCAAGACCCGCTACAACACCAACGAAATTCTCACCAGCCTGATGCTGGTCTATATCGGCGCGCTGGTCTTGTCGTATCTGATCCACGGGCCGTGGAAAGCGCCGGGGAGTTTGAATTTCCCCGAGTCCGAGCTGTTCCATCCCTCCGCACAGATGCCGATTCTGGTGGCGGAGACGCGGCTGCATATCGGTTGGCTGCTGGCGCTTCTGGTGGTGGTGACTGGTTGGATTCTGATCGCCAAGCACATCATCGGCTTTCAGATCAAAGTCATCGGCATGGCGCCCATGGCCGCCGGGTTCGCCGGCTTTCGGGAAAAACGCATCGTCTGGATGACGCTGATGATCGGCGGCGGCACGGCCGGGCTTGCCGGCATGATTGAAGTCTCCGGCCCGATCGGCCAGATTGTTCCGGTGATCTCGCCCGGTTATGGTTTCACGGCGATCATCGTCGCCTTTCTGGGCCGGCTGCATCCGGTGGGCGTCTTGTTCGCCGGGACATTGATGGCGCTGACCTACCTGGGGGGAGAGGCGGCGCAGATTGACCTCAATCTACCGAACGCGGTCACTGGCGTGTTCCAGGGGATGCTGCTGTTCTTCCTGTTGGCGGCGGATGTGCTGGTCAAATACCGCATCCGGGTCGGCTCAAACGCGCCGGCGGCCATATCGTCGGAGGCGGCGGAGTAGACATGGACACGTTCACCCTGGCCATGCTGACCATTGTCACCGCGTCCACGCCGCTGGTCTTCGCGGCCGTGGGTGAAGTGTTGGTGGAGAAGTCGGGCGTACTCAACTTAGGCGTCGAGGGCATGATGATCATGGGCGCGATTGCGGCGTTTGCCACCGGCGTGTCTACCGGCAGCGCCATCCTGGCCATCCTCGCCGGGGCCGGGGCCGGGATGTTGGTGGGTTTCCTGTTCGGTGTGCTGACCCTCAATCTGATGGCCAATCAGGTGGCGACAGGCCTGGCGCTGACGCTCTTCGGTCTTGGTCTGAGCGCACTCGTCGGCTCGGACTATGTCGGAAAGACTTTTGCCGGTCTGCCCAAGCTGGACATTCCGTTCCTGAGCCAGATACCTGTCGTCGGACCGATCATCTTCGGCCAGGATGGTTTGGTCTATCTCTCCGTGGCCTCGGTGATCGGGTTGGGCTGGTTTATGGCCAAGACCCGGTGGGGGCTATTGGTCCGGGCGGTGGGAGAGAATCACGAGGCCGCCCATTCGATTGGTCATCCGGTCAATTTGATTCGCATGCTTTGTGTCCTGTTCGGGGGCGCCATGGCCGGATTAGGCGGGGCTTACTTGTCTCTTGCCCACACGCCGTTATGGGTCGAAAACATGACCGCCGGGCGGGGCTGGATCGCACTGGCACTGGTGGTTTTCGCCTCCTGGAAGCCGGGGAGAGCGTTCTTCGGCGCGTACCTGTTTGGCGGCATTTCCATCATTCAGTTGCATGCCCAGGCATTAGGCATTGCCATCCCCGCACAGTTCATGTCTATGCTGCCTTATGCCGCGACGATCATTGTTTTAGTATTGATATCCAAGGATGCTTCGCGGGCGCGGCTGAACGCCCCGGCATGCCTCGGCAAGAGTTTTCGCGCAACCGCTTAATACACTAACCGCAACGGAGGAAAGAGGATGACATTCAAGAAAACACTTATCGGTTTGGCGGCGATTGCCGCAGCTGGCGCCATGGCCATGGCGTCTCCGGCCAAAGCCGCCGATCCGCTCAAGGTCGGCTTTGTCTATGTGGGCCCCATTGGTGATCACGGCTGGTCGTATGAACACAACGAAGGCCGCCTGGCGATCGAGCGGGCATTTGGTGATTTGGTCAAAACCAGCTATGTGGAGAAAGTGCCGGAAGGCGCGGACGCCCAACGGGTGATCACCCAGTTGGCGCAGAAAGGTCATGGCCTCATTTTCACAACTTCATTTGGCTATATGAATCCAACTCTGCGGGTGGCCAAGCGGTTCCCGAAAGTAAAATTCGAACATGCGACCGGCTTTAAGCGGGCGCCCAATATGTCCACCTATTCCGCACGGTTTTACGAAGGACGACACGTTGCCGGGATCCTGGCGGGCAAGATGACCAAAACCAACAAGCTGGGTTACGTGGCCTCTTTCCCGATCCCCGAAGTGATCCGCGGCATCAACGCGACCATCATTGCCGCGCGTTCGGTCAATCCGAAGGCGACCATCAAGGTTGTCTGGGTGTCGACCTGGTTCGACCCGGGCAAGGAAGCGGACGCCGCCAAGGCGCTGATCGACCAGGGCGTGGACGTGATGCTGCAGCACACGGATTCCCCTGCGCCGGTGCAGGTGTCTGAACAGCGGGGTATCCTGGCCATTGGTCAGGCATCCGACATGAAACGGTTTGGCCCGAAATCCCACATGACGGCGATCATCGACAACTGGGCGCCCTACTATATCGCGCGCACCAAGGCGGTTCTCGACGGCAACTGGCAATCCCAGGACACCTGGGGCGGCTTCAAGTCCGGCATGGTTGAAATGGGTGAGTTTAACCCCTCTCTTCCGGCGGATGTGGTCGCCATGGCGAAAAAGGCCCAAGAGGGAATCACGAACGGTTCCATCCACGCCTTCCAGGGACCGATCAAGGACCAATCCGGTAAGATCGTGATCAAGGCCGGTGAGCGGGCTGACGACAAAATGCTGGCCAGCATGAACTTCTACGTGGAAGGCGTCGAAGGCACCATTCCGAAGTAATTCGACGAATAGCCGACTATCGGGGCCCGGTCATTCAGCCGGGCCCCGTTTGGTTTCCGGCTGGCGGGCGCCCGATTCCTGCCCCCTCTGGCCCGTAGCGCCACGACGCACCGCCACGGGCCGGGCGACCCGACCGCACTCGCCGATCCGGAAAACTGAAATGATTAAATATTTGTCGAAAGCGCTCTAGAATGCTTTCATACCGCCGCCTGCAATTGGCTGTATAAAAGTCAAAGGGGCAGCGCCAGCAGAGGAAAGAGAGGGGCTTTAATGGCCGATCAGGAGCTCATCAAAATTTCACCCGCCGGGGCATCGATTTACGGGTTCACCCATGCGCCCGCAGAGTCTTTGCTGAATTACGGATATGCGCTGCTGACCATCGCCGGTGCGGACCGGGAAGTGTCCGACATCGAGATGGATTGGATCCAGACCTATTATGCTGAATTGCTGCAGCTGCCGGGCAGTTTTGGCCGCGCCTTCGACAATTTTGATTTCGCCAGCGCCGAACTCGCCCACATCATTCCAAAAATCAAGTTCGATACCAGCGCCGATTATCGGCGGATGCTGTTGTACGATGCCATCAAGATGTGTGGCGCGGACACGTCCTATGCCAGCGATGAAGAGATGGCCATCCGGGAGGCGGCGCTTTATCTCGACGTGAATATTTTCGGCGTCGAAAGCTTGGAGAGTCTCGTTGCTTCCGAAGCTGCGATTTCCAACCTGCGCCATACCCTTTTCGAAATCGATTATGACTCGGAACCCGAGATGCTGCCGGCGCATGATGAGCGGCTGAAGCACAACCCTTGGGTCACTCAGCAATTGGGCTATAGTTTTGCAACATTCGAGACCATGCAGTCGACTTGTGAAATCCTGATGGCCGTCGCAGGCGCGGACAAGGACATTACCGATGAAGAGTGGGCCTGGTTGGACGAGTTGACGGTGATTGCCGGCATTCCGGGTGAAATTCGGGATGGTCTCCGGGATTTTGATTACAAACATGCGAACGTCATTGATCTACTTTCCTCGCTGGAGGTCGATATATCCCTCAGTCTGGACCGGGTGCTGGTTTATCTCTCTATCCAGATGGCGCGGGCGGACCGGCAGTATGCCCTTGAGGAACAGGAGGCGGCGCACCAGGCGGCAAAAATTCTCAATGTTGACGAAGACATCGCCTTTGATCTGGAAAAGCTGGTGGAACTGGAAAATTCCCTGGCCGATATGCGCCGGGCTATGTTCCGCCATCGGTAGAAGCCGGCCAAAGGCTATGGCCGCCTAATATAATATCCTGTGGGCATCTATGGTAATGCCCGAGATTTCAAACTTTACGGTCTCGCTTTTGACGCCGGCGTCCTCCGGCAGCGTCACCATTGCGGCATCGGTCACCAGGATTTCTTTTTCCGAGGCGATATCCTCGCCCAGTTTGCTGGCGACGTTGACGGCGGCGCCGAAATATTCCTCGTTCTCAATGAGCAGGATTTGTCCAAGGTCGATGCCGATGGACACGTAAATATCCAGCTCGTCCACGGTCAGAATGTTCATGGCGTCCAAGGCGAAATTAATCGCGATGGCTGCCTGGATAGCGTTGTGAACATCCGGGAAATGGGCGAAGCAATTATCGGCCTCGAACTTGGCGACAGCGCCTTTATAGCGTTCGATCACCGGTGTGGCGGCGAGTTGCATCTGGCGGACTGCCGCCAGATATCGAACGATGCCGTGTTTCTCCGTCAGCCGGGAAAAACCCGCCATATCGAGGACAAAAACGACGCGCTCCACGCCGTACTTATCCCAGACCTCCTTGTCGATCACGCTCCGTTCCTCCTCCGAGCTGGTGCGGAGATAGGTTTCCAGGAGTGCGCTGAAGGCTTTATCGTCGCCGAAATGTGACATTGACCTACATGACCTCAACAGAGTTCGCCGCAACTGTAGAAAGACTGGGCCGTAAATACAAATGGTCTCATTATGTTAGGCGCGTATCAGTGATTTGTGCGTTTACCTATCCGTGCTAGCATGACGCTATTCAGCACCCTAAATATCGCCCCAAAGCGGAGCCATCCATGAGACCGATTGACGCGCTTGCTATTTCCCTAGCTTACATCGTTGATGCCGATGAAGATCGGCGGCCCGAAGAGAAGGCGATGTTGCTGTCCCTGCTGGGCAAGCATTTGTCCACCGGTGAATTCAAACCCGCCGACTTGGAAAATCTGAGCCGCAACGCCTTTGCCTTCGCGGCGAAAACCGATTTGGATAAATTCCTTGCTGAAGCGGCTAATATCATGACCCGCATGCAGATGATTTCGACCTACATCAACGTGTTCGAGGCGATGATCATCGACGGCCAAGTGACCCAAGCGGAAAACGCCATTCTGAGTAAGTTCGAGACCGCGTTTAATTTGGATCGGGATACCATCGAGTCCGTGCGCGAGGTGATGTACGTGAAAAACGACACCACCATGTTCCTGCGGCCCGAACATCCGAGAAACGACCGGGCGGGTTTTCTCGCCGTCCGCTACACCGGCCACACGGCGGACTGATTAGCCTGCCTTAGCTTCCTGTAACGCCTGCCAGATTTTCTCCGGCGTCGCCGGCATATCCAGGTGGGTGACACCTTCCGGGGCCAGCGCATCCAGCACCGCATTCATGATGGCCGCCAGACCGCCGACGTTGCCGGCTTCGCCCGCGCCCTTGGCGCCGATGGGGTTGGTCTTGGTCGGCACGGGATTGTTTTCGCAGTCGAACATACACATATCATCAGCGCGCGGCATGCCGTAATCCAGGAATGATCCGGTGAGGAGCTGGCCGGTTTCGTCGTCATAGACGACCTGTTCGGTCAGCACCTGGCCCACAGCTTGACCGATGCCGCCGTGAATTTGGCCTTCCAGGGTGAGGGCGTTGATCACGGTGCCGACATCGTCGGTGACCGTGTAGCGCAGCACATCGCAGTCGCCGGTCTCGGGATCGATTTCTACCTCACAGACATGACACCCGTTGGGAAAGTTCGGAATGTCGGGGGCGAAGGTTGCCGTATCATACAGGCCGGGCTCCAGGTGGTCGGGGATCTCCGGCGTGTTATACGACCGCCGTGCAATGTCCTGGAGGCTCATGGCTTTGTCCGTACCGGCCACGCGGAGGATGCCATCTTCGAACTCGATATCCTGCTCCGCCGCTTCCATGAAATGTGCGGCAAAGCGTTTGGCTTTTTCGATCACTTTATCGGCGGCCATCACCGCCGCCGTGCCGCCGAGCGCCGCCGTGCGGGAGGCATACGTGCCGCCGCCGTCAGGTAGAATATCGGTGTCGCCTTCGAACACGCGAATGTCTTCCTCGTCCAGGCCCAATTTGTCACTGATCAGAATTTTGTACATGGTCTCGTGGCCCTGACCGTGACTAAGAGAACCTGCCTGAACAGTGACCACGCCGGTTGGATCGAAATGGACCACCACGGTTTCGCCCCGCCGTTGGGAGGTCTGTTCGATGATGTTGGACATGCCGATGCCGCGCAACTTGCCGCGGCCTTTGGCTTCGGCGCGCCGGTCCTCGAACGAAGCGTATTCCGCGCGGGTGAGGGAATCTTCGAGGTTCTTCGGGAAGTCGCCGCAGTCCAATGTATAGATCAGGCCTGTTTTGAACGGCATGGCTTCCGGCGGGACGGTGTTTCGGCGGCGGATTTCCGCCCGGTCAATGCCCATTTCCCGCGCCGCCTGATCGATCAGACGCTCGAGGATGTACGACATTTCCGGGCGTCCCGATCCCCGGAAGGGCCCCGTCACAGAGGTGTTGGTGAACACCACCGTGACGTCCACGGCAATGGCCGGCGTCAGATACGTGCCGGCCAGCCCACCCAGATGAAAAGTCGGCGTAATGATGCTGCCCCGGCCGAGATAACCACCGACGGATATTGTGTTCTCCAGGTTGAGCGCGAGAAACATCCCGTTCTTATCCAAAGCAATTGAGGCGTCGGTAACCAGATGGCGGTCATGCTCGTCGGTGGCCAGGCCTTCCGAACGCTCGGCGACCCACTTGACCGGCCGGCCAATCTTCTTCGCCGCCCAAGGACAAAGAATGTATTCGGGTCCGTAGCCGCCCTTGAGGCCGAAACTGCCGCCGACATCGTCTGAGATAATCCGGAAGGCGTTGCCGGGCACGTGAAATACGTTGTTGGCCAGAGCGGTCTTTAAACCGTGGGGTTGTTGAACCCCTGCGTAGAGCACATAGCGGTCTTGCCGGGCGTCATAGTCGCCGATGCAGCTCCGGGTCTCCATCGTGTTGGGGGAAATCCGGTTGATGCGGAGGCGTAACTTGCTCACATGATGGGCGGACTCGAATGCCGATTTCACCCGGTCGAAATCGCCGACCCGGTGGATATAAATTTCGTTGCTGTTGGCGTCCGGCCAGATGCGCGGCGCATCGGGTTCCATTGCCTTGGCCGGATCGGTCACCGAAGGCAGGGGCGTATACGTTACCTCGATCAGTTCGGCCGCGTCCTTGGCCTGGTTCAACGTTTCCGCCACGATAAAGGCGACGGGATCGCCGACCAGCCTTACGCGGTCGGCGCACAAGGCCGGGCGCGGTGTCAGGTGGATGGGGGAGCCGTCGCGGCGCTGATAGCTGATCACCTCGGGAACGTGGGCGCCCAGGCCATCGGCGGCGACGTCCGCGCCGGTGTATACGCCAAGGACGCCCGGCGCGTCCTTGGCCCTGGAGACATCTATGGAATTGATCTCGGCATGGGCATGGGGGGAACGCAGCACATAGGCGTGCGACATTTTCGGCAGATCGTAATCATCGACGTAAAGACCGTTGCCTCGAAGAAGCCTCGGGTCCTCGGTGCGCGGCACCGGCTGACCCATCGCAAACTTACCCATAATTCCTCCCCGTATTCTGCTACTCTTTGGGATACGTTAACTGGAAATATTGCCCCGGCCAAGGCAGGGACCGGGCGTTTTGGTTGACAAAGACGCGCTCCGGACTCCCCAGTGTCTCAGACGATTATCTATGGGGAGACGAAGACAATGGACAAAGTCGAACGCGCCGTTCGCGATCTGGTGGTGGCAAATCGGATTCTGGCTCATAACAAGGTTGTGGACGCCTATGGGCATGTCAGCATTCGCCATCCAGCTGACCCGAACCGGCACTTTCTGGCGCGTTCCTTGAGCCCCGGCATTGTCACCGAGCATGATATCGTCGAGTTTACCCATGACGGTCTGCCCGTGAACGAGGAAAAGCGGCCACTGTATCTGGAACGCTTTATTCATGGCGGGGTCTACATGGCCCGGCCCGATATCAATGCAGTACTTCACGCCCATTCGGATGAGGTGCTGCCGTTTAGCATTTCCAGCGTACCGCTCCGCGCCGTGGTTCACTCCATCGGCGATATCGGGCACAATATCCCCGTCTGGGATATTGCTGATAAGTTTGGCGCCAATACGGATTTGTTGGTCCGCAATCTAGATCAAGGAAAGGACCTGGCGGCCACACTGGCCGGAAACCGGGTGGCGCTGATGCGTTCCCACGGGTTTGTCTCGACAGGGCGGACGCTCAACGATTTGGTGCGCATCTCGGTCTATATCCCCCGCAATGCGCGGGTCCAGATGCAAGCCATCCAGTTGGGCGGCGAGGTTAAGTACCTGCACGAGGGAGAGGTCAACGCCCGGCTTGATTTCGACCCGGAATCACCCGCAGCCCGGCGTGGCTGGGAATTTTGGGCGAGTGAGGCGGGTTGCGGCGAGATGCTTTAATTTTAAACCAACCGAAATTGGATGAGAATAAAGGGGCCGGACCCTAGAAATGACGAATCAACCGTTTGTATTTTCGGATGAAACAGGTCGCCTGAGCGACGAAGAGTATACACGTGCTCTGGCTTGGCTATCAGACATCAGGGGCGTGATTGACGACCGCGCCCGGCGGGCCGAAAGCGATCCCGATTGGGCGCGGTTGGCCTGCCCGGATGGTGGATGGCATCCCAATTATCCGGCTTCCATTGAAATGGATGGCTCCATACAGAATATCCAGACCTCGTATTCGCTATTGGCGGGGGGTGATCGTGATGTCATCCGAAAGCTACGGCTCTATTGCCAGGTATTCACCGGGTATCAACTCGCGACCCTGGAGCGGGCCGGGATCCGGCCTTGGATCGCGGCTAAGTTGCCTGACGATTGGGACAACTCGTTACGATATCTGGCCGGACCGCCGACGGTCGCGATCAATAATCTCTATGAAGTTTCCCGTGCGCTCCCGGCGGAACTGCGGATTGATCCGCCGCGAAAATTTGGTGAGATCGGCTGGGGAATTGACGGTTCTCTAATGAATCACGATGTCTATGGCTATCAGCAAATCGTGTGTCTCATGTATGAGAACGGCTTGATTGATCTTCTAACAGCGCGCCTGGCCCGTCAGGGGTACTTGAAAATAGTGGAAGTCGGCGGCGGTTACGGAGCCCTGGCCCACCACCTGATGGGCATGTTCAACGAGAAGGTTCACTATGCGATTGTAGATATTCCTGAATCACTGGCGTTTTCATCTATCTATTGTTCAACATTGCGTCCGGAGATGCCATCCCGTCTGATCATCGAAGATGCCCCATTCTCTCTGAACAACTCCCCCGGATTAACTTTTATTCCCAACATGTATCACCGGAACATTGAGACCGGGAGCCTGCCTGTGGACCTGTGTATCAACACATTGTCTCTGGCTGAAATGACGCAAGAACAGGTGGAGGACTACTGTGACTCCATCTCCAGGCTTTTGGGCGAAACGGGTCTCTTTTTTGAACAGAACCATCAACGGGGAAAAATTCCGTTAAATGATATTTTCCCGAGATATTTCAAAAACTTACGAAAATGTGAGACCGGGATTATCCCGACCTATCCGACAATTCGCGGTGAGGCCAACTTCTGGGTAAACAGTTTGTGGCGCGATGAATAGTCATTGGCGCCGACAGCCTACCGCAGATAGTCTTTGAAGAAATTGCGGAGCCGGGGCTGTGGCGGGAATTTGGCGGCGAGTTGGTTTTTCTTGACCCGGACGACGGTGGCGACGCCCTCGGCTTCCTTCGTTTCGCCATCCTTGTTGCCTACAAACTTGAAATCGAAATACTGGTTGCCGCGAAGCTCGCCCTCGTCGGAAGCCCGGTTCCTGGGCGTCGAATGGCAGTTTGGTTGGGTCGCGCGCTATGAGTTGCAGTTCTGGATCAATAGCTATGAACGAAAACCGGAAATTCAGGAAGCGGTCATGCAGTTGATTTTTGCCGAGCTGCGCAAACACGGCATGTCGCCCGGCTTCTCGCCGAAAAGCGGCCCAGATGCGGGACCCGGCGCGGACAATATTTTGGCTGAGGAAATTCGCCAGGCCGGCGAATAGGAACGGTTACTTCCCGCCCACTTCCTTCGCCAGCGGGGCGACGTACCGCGGTTCCGTATCCCAGGGAAAGAACACCCAGTGATTCTGCGGCACTTCGTGAACGAACGTGTCCACGAAGGGCATGCCATCTGTTTTGGCGTAGACCGTCGCCACGTGGCAATTGGGGAGCAGCTGGCGCGCGGCCTTCATCGTGGTGCCGGTGTCCACCAAATCGTCGATCATCAGCCAGCCTTCGCCTTGATCGGCGACGGCCTCTGCCGGAATTTTAATGATGTTCACGTCACCCATTTCCTTTTCGTCGTAGGTGGCGATGCAGATCGTATCTACATACCGGATTTCCATTTCTCGGGCGATGATCGTCGCCGGCACCAGTCCACCCCGGGTGATGGCGACAATGCCTTTCCAGGTGCCGATGTCCAAAAGCTTGCGGACCAAAAGTTTGGCGTCGCGGTGGACCTCGAACCAATTGACATGGTGTTCGACATAGTCCTGACGCGCATCGCTCATAAACAGATTTCCCTGTAGCAGCTGGTTGGCCGGGGCGGATTGTACCACTCGTAAGACGCGGAGCAAGGCCAAGGGAGAGTGGGAGGGATGGGCCTCGACATTCCAGGCCAATATGATATTTAGCGGTCAAACAAATTGGATTTGTCTCCATGAAATACATGCACACCATCATTTATGTCTTGCTGATTGTCCTGGTGAACTGGTTGTTCACCGTGGTGCCCCTGGTTGAATTGCCCGGCGGAACCATGTGGCCGCCGGTCGCCCTGGTGGTTGGTTTCGTCTTTGTTGCGCGGGATTTTGCTCAACGGGAGATCGGCCATTGGGTGTTGGCGGCCATGGCTGTCGGTGTGATCATCAGTTATTTCATGGCGTCGCCGCAAGTAGCACTGGCCAGCGCCGTAGCCTTTGCGGTGAGCGAGTTGGCGGACTGGGCGGTCTATACCTTTACCGGACGGCCCTTGTCAGAACGTATTCTCTATTCCAGCGTTCTGGGCACGCCCATCGATAGCGTGGTGTTTCTGTCGATGGTCGGGTTTTTCTCGGTCGCCGGTGCGGCGGCAATGACCGTCAGCAAGCTGCTGGGCGCGTTGATCGTGTGGTGGCTGATCCGCCGGCGTGAAGCGGCCGGCGCCATCGCTTAGAGCACTATTGAGTCAATATTGGTCGAAAGCGCACTTGGTCAAATCTTTGCAGCCCCACCCAGGATAAAGGCGCCATAGACCGATGGCGCAAGCCCCTGCGCTTTTAGAGTATTGCGCGCTTTCAACCAGGCTCGGCCGACATTTCCGGATTTCGCTTCCCGGTGGAAGGTTTCCATAAACAACCGGGTGCCCCGGTCTTCCACCGGCCACAACCTGTTCACCACAACTCGCGCGCCACCCAGATACAGGCTTCTCGCCAGGCCCAGGAAATCGTCGCCCGCGACGGCCTCGCCGGCCCCGGTTTCACATGCCGATAAGACCACGAGTTTTGCCGCCACGGGTTTTTCAAACAGTTCTGACGCCGTCAGCCGGTCCGTCGCCTTCCCGCCTAAAACAATGGCGGAATTCAAGGGGCGGTCCGCATCAAACAATCCATGAGTCGCCAAGTGAAGGATGGAGACGCCATCGCCCACCGATTGACGGAGCGAGGATTTGCCGGCGGCATCACCAATGAGCGGTGATTTCCCGTAGAGAGTGGAGACATTGATGGCTTCCTGTCGAGCTCCGGGGAGTTGCTCAAAGGCGCCGCCGAAATCCGGGTCGCCGAGTACCACCGCAGAGGAACCGGTGGTCGGGACCGTCGATTGATCGCGGAGCAGCCAGCCGCCGGTTGGCAGTACAACCGCCGGGGAACTAATCTCCAACGCGCCCCAAGGCAGGAAATAAAAGGGACCGGTGGGGACGGCATAGATTGTGCCGCCGGGATTAACAGGGGGCAGGGACAATAGGCCGGTCAGGCGTGTGGCGAGCCGCGACTGCCGGCTTTTATTGGTCGCCTCGACGGTATCGGCGAAATCCCGGATCAGGAGCCGGAACTGCTCCATGGTCGGCCGTAGCTCTGTGACTTTGGCGCCGGTGCGGGTGATGGCCAGATAAGCGGCCTTGGCGCCGCTGCCGGCGGGGATGAAGTAGAGCATCACGTCAGCAGGCCCGAGGGCCGCTTGCACGTTTGCCAAGGTGCGGGTGCTGATCGCCATGGTGCCTGCGAGTTCGGCATCGGCGGCGGAGAGTTGACGGGTCAGCCCCGCCCGGTTGCGCAACAGCTCATTAAGTCTGGATTTGGCGTCTCCCGCTTGTCCCTTGAAGGCGGAGGCCGTGATGCGCAACCGCCGGATATCGGCATCAATCGCTCGAATACGGTTGACCAGCGTGGCCTGGCCTTTCTCAGCCACCTGACGCTCCGCCAGCATATCGACAAACGCACGGGCGCGGCCCCGCTCCATGTCTTGGAACAATTTGGACATGTCGCCCCGGCGGCGATCCAGCATGGCGAGCCGTCGCGTGACGTCCTCCTTGCCGATCCCGAATCGGCGCTTGGCCCTGTCTGTGCTCAACGATCCGATGGCCTGTTCCATGGCCGTTTGCGCCCGGCGGAAGGCCGCCTCGGCCTCGGCTGGTTCGTTTTGGTCAAGTAAAACCTCGCCACGGACCGCTTCGACCCGCCAAACCATATCGTCCAACCCCTGCGCCAGGGCCTTTGTGATCGCGGTGTCTGCGGCCTTCAACGCAGCATCAAAGCGGCCCGCCTTGCTCAGCGCATAGGCTTGCAGGGCGCTAATCAGAATGCTGCCGTTGGCGTAGCCGATTTGGTCATAGAAACCCTGCGCTTGTCGAAACTCCGCCTCGCCGCCGGTGGCATTTTGGGCCGTCGCGATCTTCGCCGCGCCGAGCACCGCCAGATTGGTCGCCCGGCCGTAATACATGTCGCTGAAGACGTTCAGGACTGACCCGTAGATCGGGTGTTGCGCCACCCAAAACACGTCGTCCAGGAGCCACTCCGCCATCGCGCCCCATTTGAGCGCCGCATCAAAGTTGCCCAGCATCAACTCGGAGACCCCAAGGGCGACGTGAGCCCGGATTTGCGCGGTGGTCAAATTCACAAGCGCCGCCAGATTTGACGGTGGCCCCCCAAAGGATGTCGGCATCCGCCAGTGCTTGAGCGCATTGACCACCCGGATTAGATCGACTTGGGCGCCGCGATAGTCACCCAGCCAAACCTTTGTCTCCCCGCGCAAGGCGAGGGAGCTGATGTTGGTGCCGAAGACGGCGGTTTCCAGCCGGCTTGTCCGCGCGATTTCGTCCAGCGCCTCGCCGGACCGGCCCATCATAATCAGCGCCTGGGTCCTGAGATGAGACGCGTGCCAACGGGAGATGGCAGACTGTGAATTGGTAAGCTCTTTATCCAAGGACGTAAGGGCGGTAGCGCCTTCGCCGCTTAGATAGGCGTCATAGGCTGTTTCCAGTTCTTTGGAGACAGGGGAGCCATAGACGGTCTGCGCGCCGGCGCGGGGCATTTGGGCGGCCTCCGCCGAAAGACCGACGCGGGTGGCCGTCCCAGCTGGGACGAGCGGGCGGAGGGATTGTACCAGGGAATCCTCGGTGCCGGCGAACGTGTCTTGAACCGGCAGCTGCCCAACCTGTGGCAACGCAACGGGGCCGGCGCAGGCGGCAAGAATGAGACAGACGAACGGGAGGCCCAAAGCAGAAAGGCTTTGGCGTAGGATCCGGATAGTATGCATAAAGCCTAGAACCGTGTTTCTCTTGGTTGAGGAGTCTGGGCGCGCGTTTTGGCTTGCTGCTACGCGTCGATGACCAGATTGCCTTTTGGAATACTGACGCATGAGAGACACGATCCTGATTCAGGTTTCTCGCCCGGCTCGGAGAGATAGTCGACCTCGCCGTCCAGCACCGCGGTAATACATGTGCCACAATTACCTGCCCGGCAGCCGAAATCCATGGCGACGCCATGCTCCTCGGCCAGATCCAATATACTGCCGACATCGGAATTCCAGGTCACCGTCTTGTCGCTCTTGGCGAATTTAACACTAAGACCTTCCGCTTTCTTCTC
>Ga0255767_1000557_pt1 | contig 34023 bp, 20 predicted proteins | sample 071ome_24_FD_179967 | JGI IMG/M metagenome (GOLD analysis project Ga0255767, IMG submission 179967) | Coastal salt marsh microbial communities from the Groves Creek Marsh, Skidaway Island, Georgia - 071402CT metaG (version 2) | ecosystem: Environmental > Aquatic > Marine > Intertidal zone > Salt...
GCGTTTAATAAGAGAGGAAAAAAGAGTGTGTGGGTGATGCGCACGAATAAACAAATGATTACACGCACGACAGACAACAGAGGCGTGCGTGTTGGTGCGCGAGATATCTCTGTTTTGTCACCTTCTTTCTTCTCCCAAACTCTCTCTCTACGAAAAAAAACTCGAGAGAGCGGAGAGAGCGGAGAGAGAGAGAGAGATTTTTTTGAAAAAAAACGTAAAGAGAGTTGCATCCAACAACAAACAACACAGAGAGAGGAACTCTTAGTGCGAAACGCTCGAAGAGGCCCCACGGACGGAGAGCAAAAAAAGCACAAGAAGCGTGCCTTCTTCGCGTAAAATTTTCCGCGCATCATCCGCAACACTCTTTTCTCGCTCTTCTCGTCGACGAGAACAAAAAACACACGGGGGGCACATTGGCGAGACCCGGGGGTCTTTCTTTGTGTTCGTTTGAGGGATAAAGAGAAAGGGAGAGAGGGAGAGAAGAGATGACGACGCGAGAAGAAGAGGTGGAGGAGGAAAAGGAGGAGGAAAATGTGGTCGTTGAAGAAGAGATGAACGAAACGGTAGTCGTGAACGATTCTCCGGAAAAGAAGAAGACGATCCCAGCCGTTACCACTACCGCTGCTGCTGCTTTTAATGATAACAACAACAACAACAACAAGAGGCTCAGTCCAATGAACGAACGAATGAAGAAGCTCTTCTCGAAAGAAAACGCGGAGAAGTTTGCGCGAAATGCGAAAGAGACGACGTTTAAAGCGGGGAGTTTGTTGCAAGACGTGTCGAGTAAGTCGTTCGTGAAGATGAGAGAAGGCGTGAAGAAAATGAAAGAGTTGAGCGTGGCCTCTTCTTCGCGGCAAACCGATGGAAACGGGGAGAATGATAGAGAAGATGACGACGACGACGACGACGCGAAAGCGAAGAAACGCGTGGAACGAGGGATACGCGCGAGCACGACGGAAACAAACGCTAACGCTGATATATTCGTGGACGTGGAGGACGACTTGCGTTTTCTCGGGTACGCCGACGGCGACCACGCGACGTTAGCAAAAGTCACCGTGATGAAGTGGAGCGTGATGTTTCCGAGGTGTTTAGCCGTTGGAAGAGAGGATGGCACGATACGAGTGATTGTTTTCGGGAGTAAAAATGGCATCGATAATAGGATTAAAAATGAGAAGAAGATGACGAACAAAGAGAAGAAAGAAGCGACGATCGAAAAGAGTACTGCCACAAACGATAGCCAGCATCGGCAAAATGAAGAAGAAGGGAACGATAAAAAGCTACACAAGAAAGGAGGATCCGTGGCAGATAGAATAGCGAGCATTGAAAAAGAACAACGGCAGGGAAGAGATGGCGCATCAACACCACCACAAGCACAAGCACAACCACCACCGACAACTGAAATCATTCTCTCGGATGATGAAGACGAAGAGAAAATGGATGAGTACAACGCGCACGGCGTCTCGTACGTGTTCGAGCTCGAAGACGTGTTCACCGAAGCCGTATCGGATTTAGATTGGTCGTTAGATGGTTCAGCTTTGCTTGCATGTTCAGCGAAAGGTAAAGAGATTCGAATGTATAAGCTCCAAGATAATAATTCTGGGAACACAAACAACGCCACGAAATATTTCCGCTCCGGCACGCTCGAAGCGGTTGTACAAATATCAGAAAATCCAACGAGCGTAAAAATACATCCGGTGAGAACAAACTTGTCGTTAATCACCACGAAACAGCGAAGCGTAATGTTAGCAGATGTAAATTCTTCGCAACCGCCGGATAGAGTTCGCGTGCAAGGCGATCCCGAAGCTGGTTTGAAAGAAATCTGTTTCAACACGTCTGGAAGACTCGCGTATTTCGGCGATGACACCGGAAGGGTCTTTACGCTTTCCTGCATAGAACGGAAAGACTTTACGAAGAAGTTATCCATTTCGAAACTTTTGAGTAAAGGTAAGAAAAGCAGCAACAACTCGTCGTTGGCAAAACAAACCGATCCAACCTCTCGACGTATAAAAGAAGAGAAAAACAAAAACGGTATGGGTATGCGTAGAAGTAATAGCAGTAGCGGCAACATGTCTTCAAAAGGTAGCGAAGGCGATGACACCGCGGGTGGCAATCATGCTGCTGAAAGTAACGAGAACGAGAACAATGGAGATGGTAGCGAAGAAGCCTCAACTGAAGGTGCCGCCGCTCCTGCCGCCAAAAAGTATTCTTTGATTTCCGCGTTGAAACCAGAAGAGATTAAAGAAAAGGCAAAAGAGAAAGCGAATTTAGTGGCAAAGCGCGTGAAGGACGACGTGAAAGTGGCCATGAACAAAGTGAAAACGTATGCGAAAGAAAAAGCGACGAAACCTTCCCAAGGATTCTCGCTCACGGTGTTGCACGTGAACAGTTTAGGCCAAGAGCGATCGCCAGTGTGTGCTTTATTCTGGTGCGCGTATGTCGCTTCAATCAACGCGCCTGTTCTCGCCGTGGCTACTGAAAATGGGAAAATTCGATTACTTAGAATAGTCGATTTAGGAACGTCTGGTGATCATTTAGTGCCGATTGCGACGGCATCCATGCCGTCGCAACGAGGTGGTTTTTCGTTTTGTCCGGCTAAAGTCTCCACCGCACCACCGATGGTCGCCGCACCGCGCGATAAAGTCACTGGTCTGGTGTGCGAAATTTTGCAATCGAAAAATTCGCTCTCGCAAAACGAGGAAGGCCAAGAGGAGCGAAATTACGAGATCAAGCAAGTCTTGGAAACAAGAGAAGATGACACCTTCTTTAGCGACGGCGAAGATGAGACCAAGCAAGATAAACCAAAAACGCCCGCACTTGCGTTTTGCGCGGATTCGTTCTCCTTTTCAGGCGACGGGTTAAGATTAGCCGGTAGTAACGCAAACGGTAAGGTTGCCATTTGGACCAGTTTTGCGATGTAAGGCATGGTTTCGTTCTCTTTTTGAATGAGCGACGGAGTAAAAGATTAGCCGATGCGAGCGTGTAAATCATTTTTAGAAGAAGATTGATTTTCATTTAATAAATAAAGCGCTCGCGGTAGGAGAAACTACCGCTCGCTTCTAGTTGTTCAAGTAGCGTAATATATATAACAAAAAGAACTACCACTCTCCTCTCCTTTTTTATCACACGCCGTACGTTTGTTTCAGTTTTTGCACCACTGCCGGTTCTAAATGATTCCTCTCCAGTTGCGCCCATTGGTCCGCGCCGATGTGATTCTTGTACCCTTGCAAAACATCGCGCATAGCCGAGGAGACTTCCTGGCTTCTGCACTGTCTCCAAGACGCGATGGCTTCGCAAATCTCTTTTAGGCAATTCATGCCTCCGTTTGGATTCACTTTGATCAACTCGCACAAACCTTTGAACGCGTGTTCCTTCTCGACACCATCTCGTAATCTTCGCATCGCAACACACCATGTCGGTGCAATGTTTTGCAAGGCCGACGCCAACTCTTCCGAGCATTGCATCGAAATTCTTCCGAGCGTGATGGCGGCATTTTCTCCCAAACTTCGATTCACCATTCGCATCTCGAGAATTCCCGCCAAAGATTCTGCAAACGCTCGCGCGTGCGGCTGCAACGCGCTCGGATCGCATCGAATGGCTAATTCCCCGGCCGCCCAGCACGCGTTGTTACAGCATGACACCGTCGACGCGGTAATCATATCCGGAGCTAAGTTTTGCTTGGCCAAATCGAGAAACTCCCTCAACGACGGACTGACGTGCTGCGGACACGCTTTGGAGACGTCACCTAAAAGCGCAAACGCTGATCGTCTAACCGAGGGCGTATCGTCCCCACACGTCGCTAACAAAATTTCTCTCGTGTGCGAATTCATCAGCAACGGTTCGCATTGTTGACCTAAACCTTCAGCTAAACCTGAAAGTAAATCTAAACCGACGAGAAGATGTTCGTGCACGTGCGCATCGTGAGGAAGCTCATTTCTTCGCACCGCTTCTTTCTTCTGCAATTCCGTCGTGCACAGTTGCGAAGCAGCCGCAAAAATATCTGGTGCGTACTTCATACATCCGCTGCCAGTGCCAGCTACGACTGCTGTGATGCATTCTAAGAGATGATAAGTTTCTGGATCACCTTCTTGTGCGTTCTTCCACTTCTCCAACATTCTCGGAATTAATTGGTCAGCGTATTTCGGATCGGAAATCGAAGGACCGATGTACTCCGCCATCGTCTGTAACGCGTCGTATAAGTTTCTCTGATTCTTTCTCTGGTACCTCTCTAAAGCCGCACTCAACGCTTGAACAATCTGTTCTGTCCACGGCGCAAGAATTTCTCGACCTTCTTGTAAACAGTTTGCCAAAGCGCCGCACGCGCCTGCTTGAACCTTCTTGTTCTTATCGACAATCTTGTTTAAAATTCCCATCAACACTGTTTGCAACTGTTGCAACCCAGCCGCGGAAGCTTCTGCGGTCGTTCCTGGAACAGCGTTCGGGTGATCGGCAGGCATGGCGGATCGACACAACCACGGAGAAAAACGAGACAACGTCCAACACGTCGTTGATCTCACCAAAGGTCTCGCGTCGTCCAACATCGGATACAGGAAACCGACGAGCTGCGGTAGGTACTGCGCGAGACCGTTCGTGCACCCTTCCGCGACTGCACCCAGCGCTAGAATCGCAGATTCGCGAATTCTCCAGTTCTGGTCTGCCAAACGTTGCTCAACAACTGGTAACATGATTTGCAAAAGCTCGTCGCCAAAGTGTAAAGAAAGCGTGTCCAAACCACTCGCCGAGGATTTTCTTAAATTCCACGTCCCCCAATCCTCGTCGTCGTCGTCGTAGTCCTCGTCGTCGCCGCCGTTTCCTCCTTCACCGAACGATTTATCTTTTTGCGAACGAAACGTAGGTTTGATGTCTTGATCTCTATCCGGTCTGTCCGCGTTCAACTCGTCCTCCTCGGCTTGCAATACCTCCTCATCGTCTTCTTCGTACGCCATGTTCGTCAACAACACTGGTATCAAATGGGGAGTAAATTCTCTCAAAATGTTTATCGATTCGGGTTCTAAATCTGCCTCGACGAACGCGGCCCAAAATTCGCACGATTCTACCGCCACGTCTGGGTCCGGATCCGTCTGTCTCTCCAACATGAACGTAATAATTTCTCTTAAATTCGGCGTCATCTTTTCCGGCGCGATGTGAAGCAATTGCACTAAACCTTGACAAACATATTTCCTCGCAACGTCGTCTGGGTCGTGCGCTAACGCGAACAAACCTCGCAAATAATCGTCCAAAACGTCTCGTTTTTCCCTTGGCCAGGACGGGGCAATCATATTCAAAATAGCAATCGCGGATTGTCTCACCTTGCCGTCCGGATGTCCAAACAATTGCAACGTTTTCGGAATGACTAAACTCGCCGGGCACTCTGGCAAACCAACTTGGTTGGCCGTAGCCACGTCGCTTTCTAAATAGCCGTTCGTCTCTTCGCAAATTTTATACAGCGTGTCCAACGCGCCGTCCAACGCGTTTGGATCCTTCGACGCGTCCAAATTTTCCGCAATCAATTGCCACAACTGCGGCGCCGACTGCCACCCTTTCTGTCGAATGCAGATCGCCAACGACGTCCCAACGACCCGTCGAACAATTCTCGCCGGGTGCGTCATGCTCCCAGTGAGCGCATCTCTGATGAACGACTCGTGCGGTTCCTCCGAAAACTGCCAAGTCGTCTTCAAGTTGTTCTTCAACAACAGACCGGCGGTTTGCCGAACGTCGTCCCCGTACGTCCCGTCTCCTTTACACAAAATCAAAGCCAAATACGAGTTGAAATCTGGAAATTTCGAGCACTCTTGCAATCGCTGGTACATCAACTGCTGGTTCGCGTTCGGTTGTATGTACTCTTGCAAGAGTTGTCCGACTTGTTGCACGCCTTCTTGCGCGGGTTGCCATGTCGATGCCATTTTTGCTGCTATTTACTCTCTCTCTCTCTACTTTTGTTACTCCCCTCTCTCTCTCTCTATTCTCTCTGTTTCCTAAAACTCGTGTCGTCGTCGTCGTCGTCGTCGCGCGTCCCGCGTGGGTTCCTCTTTCCTTCGCGCGCGCGCACTCGCACTCTCCCCCCTCTCTCTCTCTCTCTCTCTGCTTTTTTTTGTCCCCAAAAGCAGCTTTCGGCTCCCCTCGTAATCCAATTCCTCCTACTTCTTCTTTCAGCTCTCTCTCTCTCTCGCGTGCGCGTTTTTCGACCGTCGATTCCGCGCGTGATCTCTATCTAGACACGTGCGCTACTAAACGAGCGTTCGATGTGCGCAGATATATATATCTCGCGCGGTAGCGTTTGTGAAGGAAACAGCGCGGAGAAAACCGAAGAGAGAGGAAAAAAGAAATCGCGGCGGATGAAACGATCGAGAGTTAGTTCTTCTGCACCAAAGAGAGAGAGAGAGAGAGACAGACAGACAGACAGAAAAGCACTTGAAAGAGAGCAAAAAAGAAGCAGACGGACGACGGGGCGAGAGAAAGAAAGAAAGAAAACAAAAAAAACAGAGAGAGGAGAGAGAGCAAAAAACAGCCAAAAGCAGCCCTTACAGTTTTTCTCTTTTTGCCTTCCTTTGCCCCCCATTATTAAAAAAACGATGAGACAGTTCTGCTTCACCACCACCACCTCTTCCACCACCACGTCCTCCACCTCTTCTTCTTTTTCTTCTTGTTCGAACAAGAAGACCCCGAGCGGCGCATCCGCCGCTGTCGCTGCTCGCGCGTGGATATCTTCGAGAAGTTTTGCGCCGACGACGGCGAGCAGACAAAGTAACGGAAGAAGAAGAACCAACAGCGGCGCTGGTGTGGTGGTCTTTAACGCGTCTTCTTCGCAAAAGCAAAAAAAGCGCGTCTTTATCGACGGCGAAGCCGGGACGACTGGGTTGCAAGTCAGAGACCGATTGGAAAAACGATCGGAGGATATTGAACTGATTCAACTGCCGGACGCTTTGCGCAAAGACGCGAAAGCGAGAGAAGAAGCTTTGAACGAAGCGGATTGCGCGATTTTGTGCTTGCCCGATGCGGCAGCCGTGGAAGCGGTGGCTTTGGTGACTAATCCGAACACGGTGATCATCGACGCGAGCACCGCGTACAGAACGAACGACGAGTGGACGTACGGTTTCCCAGAACTGTCGAAAGAGCAAAGGGAGAAAGTGAAAACGGCGAAGAGGATTTCCAATCCCGGGTGTTATCCGACCGGGTTTATCGGGTTGACAAAGCCGCTCGTGGATAGCGGGTTCATCCCGAAAGGGTTGAGAACGACCGTGAACGCCGTCAGTGGATACACCGGCGGCGGGAAACAGTTGATTGCGATTTACGAAAGTCCCGAGGCGGAACCGTACGGCGCGTACGGGTTCAACTTAAATCACAAGCACATCCCGGAAATGCGAAAGTACTCCGGATTAGAGCACGAACCGATTTTCCAACCGGCGGTTGGATCGTTCGCGCAAGGCATGTTGGTTTCCGTCCCGCTTTTTTACGACAACATGGCCAACGTCAAAAGCGGGAAACAGCTGCAAGAGTGCTTGAAGGATTGGTACAAAGACTCCGCGTTCGTCTCTGTTCGCGAGTACAACCAAATGGACGATTTAGAGCGAGGCGCGTTTTTACGCGCCGACGGTTTGCGAGACACGAACAAACTCGAGTTATCCGTATTTGCCAACGACGAGAAAGGCACGTGTTTATTAATCGCCCGTTTGGATAACTTGGGGAAAGGTGCCAGCGGAGCCGCCGTGCAAAACTTAAACTTGAGCTTAGGCTTAGACGAGAGCGTTGGTTTGTAATTCAGCATTACGCGTATATAAAAAAATCGGCATCACACACGCGCACGAAAGTTTTTTCTATTTTTGTCTCTCGAAGCGTTATTTTTAGAAGCGGCGCGCTTTCGCGCGCGCTCCATCACATATCATCCTTCATTCTTTCGCGGGAGCGATGAGAGCGGCATCTGATACCTCTCGTCGTCGTCGTCGTCACCATCATCATCACCACCACCACCATCACCATCGCGCGAGTAATGTCTCGAGAAAACAACAACACCGCGCTTCTTTCCCCGCAGGAGACGACGACGGTTACGACGGCGACTGGAAGAATCTGTTATCCGTTTTCATCGCGCACGCGTGCGCCTCGTACGTCATTTGGGTGCTCATTTCCACGGTGGCGTGGATATCGCACTTAGGATTTCGAGTGCCTTCGTTGCAGCCGTTCATCGCGGCGAAAGGGTACCCGTTTAACGAGACGCGTCGAAACGTCTGGGAGTTTTTACGAGCGAACGTACCGTCCGCTTTGGTGTTTGTGTTGCCACACTCGCTGCTGACGCCGAAACGATTGCGATTTGTATTCGGCCGACACGGACGATTAGCGTATAACATGGTCGCCGCGGTAACGTTGCACATGTTTTTACTGGTGTTCAAACCGTTGAAGAGTCCAGTACTGATGGAATTGCCGATTAAAAATGAGATTCATAACTTTACGTCGATATTGATGCTTCTCTACGCGACGTACTCGTTTTGCAGAGCGCCGGAGACGTACGACATGCTCGGTGTGAATTCTTCTCTGTCAAGAGGTGGGCCGAGAGCGCCGGCGAATATGGATGCGATTACGTGGATGGGCGTATGCGCGTGGAGGAAAGGAGGCGTGTGGGGGTTCATAGCGTTTACTGGATTATCTATTTTACCGCAAACGTTGACGTTAGGGGACGCGCTTTCCCGAGGCGTCGCGGCGACGTATTTGCGTTTACGCTCGAGATCGTTTAGGAGATGGGTTGGGTCTATTCCAGGTGCGCACCACGCGACGTGGGTTTTACGAGCGATGCTGTTGACTTTGGCGTTATTCTCGGCGTGGAGACTCGGTGAAATTAGCGGTCAAAACGCGTGCATAATTGAATCTCTGGCGATGAGTTTAGCTTTGATTTTAACAGCCGCGGAGAAAGAGAGAGACCGAAGACAAAGACTAGCCAACGAGAAAAAAGAGTTCTTAGGCGTCGAAAAGCTGGAGAAGACGAACGGTAGCAAAAGCGGTAATGTTAGCAGTAGTAGCCATCGCCATCATCACCATCACAACGGAAACGTCGTCCATCATCGACATTCGCAACACCAAAGAGAGAGTGCGTGTTCTCCCGCGGCGGAAACGGAAACGACGACTATGCGTCTCCGCGAACGGCCTAGACGTTCGCGCGACAAAACGCACGCTGCTGCACCAGCGAGCGCGGCGAGCGACTAATCGTGATCATGATGATGATGATGATGATGATGATTAAAGATGATGATTAAAGATGATGCGCATTATGTAGAGAAGAATAAGAATAAGAAGAGTTGTGTATTAGAAAAATGAGTCAAAAGTGGGCACCCACGTGTCACAACACGAAAAAATATCGTGATCATAACAAAAATTTCTCGCGGGGGAAAGCTCCACAACGCGCGCGCGTCGTAACAGATCACCAAAACATGCCCATTCGCTCTGAAAGATGTCCGGTAAAAGCAACAGCAACAGCAACTCCTCCTCCTCCCACCAATCGAACGATTCACCTACGGTTATCACGGGTTGGGAGCATTCCAGGTACGCTCATAGCGATCGTAACAGCGACCGTTACGCGTACATCGGAAAGGACGCCGGCCAACCCCAATGGGTCGATTGGGGAAGCAAAAGTAGCCAGCAAAATAACAGTTCGAGCAAAAAGTAATGCGATTCTTTTTGCGGAGTCGACAAGACGCGTGGTTCGACGACTTCTCGAGGACACCCAAAGTTTTACACACACACACACAGAGACACAGACACAGACACAGACACACAGGAAGAAAGAAAGGCAAAAGGAAAGAACGCCGTTTGCGCGCTCTGGTTTAAATACAAGACTTTCAATTTACAGAGGTGCACACGAACAAAATTTACGCGACGTCGTTCACGCGCAAACTCTTTCTCTCCGACGCTTCTCTTTTCTCTCTTTCGGGGGGTGAATGCTTCATTCAGAACAAAAAGATCTCCGCCTCTCCCCAACCAAAAGCACAAAAACTCCTTTTCTCAGTTTTTATCGAATTTACGTAAGAGTCGACACACGAAAACGGCGCGCAAAACTTTATACATAGTCGTTACAAAGACGACTTTTAGAACAAAGAATGACGCCCTCTCCTCCTCCTCCTCGAGTCGCCGAAGGTCCCAAGTTCGAGGAACTCGAACCACCTCTGCGCAAACAAACGCTCGCCATCCTCAAGTCCCCAAAGTTAAACTTCCTTCGTTCGACGCCGGTCCAAGCCGCCGTCATTGGTTTGCTCGGAAAAAACAAAGATGTGAGCGTGGAAGCGTGCACTGGTTCGGGGAAAACGCTCGCGTTCGTGTTACCGATGATTGAAATATTGTGGAAATCGAACAAGGAGAGCAAGTTTAAGAAGCACTCGATCGGTGCGGTGATTGTATCGCCGACGAGAGAGTTGGCGAGGCAAATTCGAGACGTGGCGGAGCCGTTTTTAGAGAGTTTGGCGGAAACGACTGACGATGACGAGGAAAGTAAAGAATACGCGAAATTTAGTCCAGACGTGAAACCGATGTTGTTAGTTGGTGGAGGCACGCAAACTGTCGCGGACGATCTCAAACGATTCAGCGAGCGAGGGTCGCTGTGTTTAATCGGCACGCCCGGGCGGATGTTGGACGTTTTGACGAAAGCCAGAGATTTAGACGCAAAGAGGTGCGAATTGTTGGTGTTGGACGAGGCGGACAGAGTATTAGGCATGGGCTTCGCGAAAACTCTTAACTCAATCATTGGGATGTTACCGAAACAGAGGAGAACTGGTTTGTTTTCGGCGACGCAGACGGAGGAGTTGGAGGAGTTGGCGAGAGCTGGGTTACGGAATCCGGTCAGGGTGACGGTGAGAGATTCCAATGCAGCAGCGGCGGCGGCGGCGGCGGCGGCGGCGGTGAACAAGAGTGAAGGGGGAAAAGATAGCGATGGAGATAAGAAGAAAGGAGCTGCTGTGGGGAGTAAACTGCCGACACAGTTGGAATTGTCGTACAGAATTTGCGAGAGCGTCGACGCCAAGATTTTCCGATTGGCGGAATTTTTAAAGGCGAAGAAAGGGAAGAAGATTATCGTGTATTTCCTCACGTGCGCGTGCGTGGATTACTATCAAAAAGCGTTGGAGACGCTCTTAGATATCGGTAGTGGCAATAGTAAAAATAGCAGTAGCAGCGGCAAGAAGAAAAAACCGACGAAAAATGGCAGTAACAACAGTAGAATAGAACTCTTTGCTTTACACGGCAAAATGAAGCAGGCACAGCGAGAGCAAACTTTAGAAAATTTCGCGGAGAATAAAGAATGCGACGACGGAAACGGCGTTGAATCATCTATTTTGCTCACAACAGATGTCGCTGCGAGAGGTTTAGATATCCCCGGCGTCGATTGGATCGTTCAGTTCGATATGCCACAAGATCCTTCCGCGTTTACACACAGAGTTGGTAGAACCGCTCGAATGGGCGCAAAAGGTAGCGCATTGGCGTTATTGACGAAAGAGGAAAGCTCGTACGTCGCGTTTTTGAAAATCAGAGGCGTCTATTTGCGCAGAGATGGTAACTGCAGATTCGCTGATGGCGATAACGGTGACGGCGAAGAAGAAGAAGAAGAAGAAGAGGATAATTTGGATGCAGTCATAGAAGAAGATGCAAACGGTGCGAGAAAAGTGTATGAAACCCTTCGAGAGTTGTCTAAACGCGATCGCGAAGCGATGGAAAAAGGGGTCAGAGCTTTCGTATCTTACGTTCGAGGATATAAGGAGCACCACTGTCGATTTATATTTCGCTTGAAGGAGCTGCATTTGGCAAAATTAGCAAACGCCATGGGACTTTTGCGTTTACCAAAGATGAAGGAAATTCGCAAAGCTGCGAAGAATACGCTCGAAGGATTCGAAGAGTGCGTCGATGTCGACATCGATGCGATACCGTACTTGGATCAACAAAGAGAAAAACAGCGGAAAATTCAGCTCCAAAAAGAGCGCTTGGAGAAAGAAGCGCGAGGAGAACATGAACATGAAGAAGCTGCTCGGAATAAGGAGAGTCGTGGAAATAACGAAAAGAAAAAAGAGAAGAAACCGGAAAAGAAGCTCACCGCGCACAAACGTCGCCAAATCGAGACGCGAGAGGAATTGGATGAACTAGAAGACGATTACAGGGCGCTAAAGAAGTGGAAAAAGGGGAAAATCTCTGAGGAAGAGTTTGAGTTTGAGCTCGGATGGGATGAGAATCCCAATCAAGCCGGGAAAGTCAGAATCAAAGAAACCGACAAAGATGAGAAAAATACATTTTCCGCGCATCCTTCGTCTTCCGGAAAGCAACAGCAAAGAAAAGAAGACCTTTATCGAAACGGCGACGATTTATGGAGGAAAGAGAAGAAAAAACCCAAGCATGTGAAACAATCGAAAGGTGGTCAAGGCAAAAAGTATCAAAAGGCGAGAGAGAGAGCCGCGGCAAAAGCTAAACAATAATAAATTAAAATCTCTACTGCATCTTCTAAATTTCTAATTCGTGCACTCTCTCGGGGAATCCTGGTGCTTATACCTCGAACAAATGGTCATCCCGACGTCCATTTTCTCCAACGTCTCTAAGAACATGCCTTGATAATTGAAGGAGTGAGCATCGTCTGCGCCGGTGACTTTATCATGGTAATGGTACGGAACTGTATGCACCGCGTGATGCGGAATATCCGTATGAAATCCGTACACTCTCACCTTATCGCACACTGCAAACGCTAAGAGCAAGCCTTCGATACCACTCGGTGGAGCGTTCCGTCCTTCAGCGTTCACGAGGTTCGCACCAGATAATCGAGCGTATACTCTGCGATACAATTCTCGAGCGCGGAGACTCAACGTTGGATCCATATACAAAATTGGCGATGTCGATTTTTTACACACGTTTCGAAACGAACGTTTCGCGCCGCTTCCAAACAATAGCAACGCTTCGCTTTCTGCCCACGGTCCTCTCGGTCCCTTGTCTGCCACGTGTCTCGACCATTGGTTGTTGATTAATCTAAATGTGGTTTTGCGTCCGACGTATTTCTCAAATCCACTCGTCGGTCCGTCGTTGAATCGAATGACAATATCTGCGCCATCAATCCCGTAGCCTTGGTTCTGATCCCGCATGTTGACCCCACCGTTACCGACAACGGCGCACGTTTTACCACGTCTCGTGAAATCCATCTCCGGTATGCACCCATCCGCCTCTAAATTCTCTGCCAAATCCTTTCCAAACGCCTTCTCCGCATACGGAAGCGTGTGCACCATGAGTTGCGGGGCTCTTGCAGCTTTCCAAAGTCCGTTTTTCGGCACTTGTATCCCGTCCATGAGATCCTTTAAATCCTTGATGTCTTTAAACGCCAACTTCTGCGATTTAATTTCCTCTGCGGCTGCTTTTGACTTTTCAGTCGGCGCGCAGAACGCGTGCGCTGCGACCCGCTTTTCTCCTTCTCCATTCTCGGCGTGCTCGTCCTCCTCTCCGTGATGCTCTACTTCTTCTGTAGTCTCTTTTTCTTCTCTTTCAGACTCCTCCTCTTGCTCCACCTCTTGCTCCTCTTCCTCTTCCTCGTTGTCGTCGTCCCCATCTTCCCCACCGCCGGCCTCACCACTATTCGATTGTACTAAAACTTCCACGCGACTTGGCACCATGAAATCCTCGAACGCTTTCAAATGAGCTTCTTTCGTCCACGCGCCAACGTGCGGCTTCACCGGTATGAACGAGTGCGCGTGGTGTTGCTCCTGAGGATGATGGTGCGATTTTCCCGAGTTTCTCGTCGTCGTCTCGTGACTCGCCGCGGGCGCCTTTGCGCCCGCCGCTTCTTTTCCCAAATATTTCACTCGCACGGCATTCGGTGACATCTTCTTCTCACTCGCCACCTCCTTCTCTCGAAACGCTCGCACGTCCGATAAGTTTGAAATTCTCCCGTCTGGGTTTCGCTTGAACTGCTTCAAGTAACTCTCGTTGGGTTTCACGATTCCAGCGGACAATGGCGGCTGTTTCGCGTAACAGACGACGCACAAGACGAGCAAAACGACAAACGCGATTTTGTCTCTCCGTTTCGTCACCGGTTTCCCTTTTTGCGGAGGATGTTTCTCGTAATCTCTTCTGGACGAAGAAAGAGACGCGGACTCGAGGTCATCTTCGGCGACGGCAATCGCACGATTGCCATCCGCGACGCGCGACCGCATCTTTAGTTCGAGCGGTGCGTTTAAGTCCGCGCAGGAGTAGGATAAATAAAGTGAGTTGTGCGATTACTTTTTTTGTGGAGTGTGTGTACTTGGAGTTTTGATGTGTGTGGGTTCAACTCCAAACAAAAAATACGCGCACGCGCTCACTTTTGCGAGCATCTTCGTTCGTCACATCGTCGTTTTCAGATTATTACAAAAAGTGAATGTTATGATAGCAGCATGTGTTAGTATACGCACACTCGTCGACATCGCGTTTTCACGCGCGCGTTGAGAATGCTATTTTAATGCGTTTTATTTTAAGGAAGTTGCCTCGTTCTCGCCATCGCCGTCGTTCGAGAATACCTTTCGCTTGAGAAACACCTTCAAACACGAGGAGGAAGCTTCTTCGTATCGAGGCAAGGGTTGAAGAGGTTGTCGAACGAATGCGCGCGCTCTCTCGTGCGTGTTTAAAGTAGCTGTGTGTGGTTGTTCAGTGGACGGAAGAGTCGCACACGCCTCTTCCCCCTCCGTCTCGTCGGGGGGAGAAACCACAGTCGCCGGCGGCGATGTCGTCTGCGCCGATCGATCTTCGACATTTTTCCTCCTCCTCGCCGCGTCCTTCTGCATCTTCGTCATCTCCCTCTTCGTACTTTCCAGCAGATTCATCAATCGCGTGATCTTCTTCTCTTTCTCTAACAAAATTTTTTCGTGTTTGTTCTTCAATTCGTCTTTTGAGCACTTCGCTTCCAGCGCCACTCGCTTAATTATTTTCATCAGGCGCTCGTTCTCTTCCACGATGAGCTTCATCTTCGCTCTGTCCTCTTTCTCTCTCTTTCTTCTCCTTTTGTCTTCTTCGCCTTCGTTTTGTTCGTCGTTTCTCGTCTTCAGCGGTACTTTAAGCGTCGTCGTCCTCTTTATCGTTGTCGTCTTCTTCGTCGTCGTCTGAGAGTTTTGTATTTCCGACTCTCTCTTCTCCTTCATCTTTTGTAAAATTTCATCGGCTTGTAGGAAACACGATTCAGAACTGATGAGCGGCGCGCGCGAAGGAGTGGATTTCTTTCGCACCATGCGTTCGTGGATGGTTTCTGTGTCTTTCTGTGGTTCGAGGGTTGATGCTGCCCTGTGTATCGTTTTCCGCGCGTGAAGGAGAAAAAAAAATGAAGACAAAAGGGGACTTCGCGCTGCGTAAGAGACGAATCTGAGCACCAGAGGGGGATTTTTTCGGCATCAGGAAATCTGCGAGTTCATCTCTATATAACTTTCTATCTTTCTATCTTATCTATCCATCTATCTATCTATCTTCCTATGTGCTCAAATCACCACTATTACATACTACTTCATCTTCGATTCGTCGTTTTACGTAAAACGTTGGACCATTTCTCTAAGAGTTCGTCGACATCGCCGTTCATCCGAGTGCCTTTTCCGCCCCAGACGAGCATATCGGTCAAATCCGTGTTCAACCCTTCCCCGACCTTTCGTATGATTTCAAATCCTAATCGTTCGTAATATTTCACCAATTTCGGCGCGTATTCGTTCCCGTCGTCGATGGATAAAAGCTCGGCTTTCGTGCACCCGGCGTCCCGGCCTAACCGTAAGCTTTCGCACCCGAGCAAGATGCTCACGCCGAACGTCGACTTTAACATTTTCTTCTCTTCCTCGGTACACTGCGAGTTTATTCGGGAGTTATACACTCGCATGGTATCTAAGTGTAAGATTTTAAACGGAAACGGGGCTATAAACCCATCGTGCGTGGCTATTATTGACATGTCTTCGCTCTCTTTCAACACTTCCCCGTCCGCGTTGACGAGTTCGAGTTCACCCCTGGAGTCGATTTTCCTCGCGGTTATCTTAAAAAACGGTCCAAGCATTTGCGTGGATAACTGTAACCCTTTTCGTCGAGCGATTTCATCGAGCTCTTCTTTCGTGACGTACGGCGACGAGAACGAGGAAGAAGAAGAAGAAGAAGGAGACGACGACGACGACGACGACGACGACGACGACGCTGAAACCACCGCGCTCTCTCTCGTATCCTCTCTTCCTCTTCTTCTTCTTTTGCTGCTTTTGCTGCTGTTGAAAAAAGCACTCGTCGTCGTTGGTAGCGTCGCTGTCGTTCTCATCCTCGCGCGCGCGAACGAAAGAGTGTTCGAGGTCGCCTCGCTCTCCCAGTGATGATGATGATGATGATGTTTTTTTGTTTTGACGACTCTCTCTCTCCGATTCTCCCCGCTTGCTGTTCTTTCCGTACGCGTACGTAGGTTTTATTCCAAATTTGAAAAAAACTTCACATCACGCACAAACCAACGGAAGCGAGAGAGAGAGAGAGAAAGAAAAACCATGTTTTTCAGTACCACCTGTAAAGCGACGACGCGCTGCTTATCTTCCAACTCGTCCTCTTTCGCGGCGAGCGCGAGTCTTGGAAGAGGACGACGACAACATCAACGACACCAACGAAGAGCGAGAGGAGGACAAAAAGTGCAAAGAAATAATCATCTCGTCGGAAGCGTCGTCGTCGCTTCCTCTTCGAAAGACGAGGACGAGGACGATTACTACTCGGAAGAACAGTATGAGTGGGAAGTCGGGGGACCGAACGACGTAACGATCCCTCACTTGATGAACATATACAAAGGTGAGAAACCTTTGAAGCCGCTGCAAACTTCCTTTTGCGCTCCGCATTCAAAGACGTGTTTGCCGAGGAATAACAAAACGAGGAGGTATTTTCGGACGGATAAGAAATCGAACGTGAAATTCTTCGTAGACCCGGGAGATCGAGTGATGTTGCACTCGCTTGCGTTCGCGACGTCGCTATCGCCAGATTCCACGTGCGAGTTGCCGTCGGAAGCGGACGAGGGAACGTCTTCTTCGTACGATAACTCGTCGAGTTGTACGTTTACGCCGCAGTGGGTGGTTCGCGCTGGACCGAGAGAGAAGGTGTATTTTGCTCCGGAGGAAGTCCACGCGGCGATTGTTACGTGCGGTGGGTTATGTCCGGGGATTAACGACGTCATTCGTTCGATCGTGGGGACTTTAGAGGAAGGTTATGGGGTGACAAAGATTTCAGGCATTCGATACGGTTTCAGCGGGTTTTGGGAGGAAGGTTTTGAGAACATGGAGTTATCAAAAAAAGTGGTGAGTAAAGCGCACAAGCAAGGTGGGAGTATCTTAGGATCAGCTCGAGGTGGAGGTGACGTCGATAAGATTGTCGATAGTATCTTGAAACAAGGGATAAACATGTTATTTGTTATCGGCGGGAACGGATCGCACGCAGGGGCAAACGCCATCTCGGCCGAGTGCGCGAGAAGAGGAAGTTTAGTCTCCGTCGTTGGCGTCCCGAAAACGATCGATAATGACATTTTACTTTTGGATAAAACTTTCGGTTTCGATACCGCGGTCGAAGAGGCGCAAAAAGCTATTCAAGCGGCTACGATCGAAGCGCAATCGGCGCTGAGAGGGGTTGGCGTCGTAAAGCTCATGGGCAGACAATCCGGATTTATTTCCATGTACGCCACTTTAGCCTCAGGTGATGTGGATATTTGTTTGATTCCAGAAGTGGACTTTGACGTCCACGGAGAAAATGGCGTGATCGAGCACGTGAAAGATCTATTAGATGAGCAAGGTCACTGCGTCCTTGTCATCGCCGAAGGGGCCGGACAAGAGTTTGTGAAAGTCTCAGGCACGGACGCAGGAGGAAACCCTCTCCTTGGCGATATTGGACCATGGTTGTGCAAGGAAATTAAGAAGTCAACAAAATGCGACGTGAAATATATCGATCCAACGTACATGGTTCGCGGTTGCGTCGCCAATGCGCACGATGCCATCATGTGCAACGTCTTGGGTCAAAATGCCGTCCATGGCGCGTTTGCGGGCTTTACTGGAATCACCATCGGTTACGTCAACACGCACTGCGTGTACCTCCCCATCCCAATGATTATTGAGAAAGAGCGATTGGTCGACCCGAGAGGAAGAATGTGGCACAGAATGTTGACGAGTACTGGGCAACCGGATTTCAAAGATTACGAGGAAGCTGAAGAAGACGAAGATACGGAAAAAAATATTCCAGACAAAGAAATCTTTGAACCCGTGCGTTAAGATGAGTAACTTATCGTTATAGCACGCGCCATGGCGCTATAGCTACCCTAATGTAACTTTAAAGAGATAATGCGATGTCATTCAAATGTCTTACTTTTATTTTGCGTGTAAAACTTCTTCTCGCGTTGTGTGCGTTGGACTGCTTACTGTGCAGCTTTTTTTCAACCCATCGCAGAAAAGCTTGTGGAAAAGAAAGAGGAGAAAATCTTCCTCAAAAGACATAAAACTTTTTACGTATAACAACACGATGGCCGACGCAGCTGCACCAGCGCCTGAGCTCAAGGAGTACCCGGAATTCCCCGGGCAAAAGCTCTCCAAGAGGTACGCTTTGCTTTCGTCGCTCTTCTGTTGTTGTTGTTGTCGTCGTTATTCAAACGAAACAAAAATCTCGTCTTGGTTTTTTCCATCATCATCGCTTTTTTTTTTGAGCGCATGTGTGCGCATCGTCGAAAGGCTCACCCGCGCGCGTTCTCTCTCGATCTCGTTCCCTCACCTTTCCCTCTCTCTCTCTCTCTCCTAAACAAAACTCACAGCGAGTATAAGAAAATGCTCAAGAGACAAAAAGCGGAGGAAGAGAAAGCCGCCAAAGCTGCCGCCAAGGTACGATTTTTCAGTAGTTGAAGCCCTGTTTTATTTTCGTTTTTTCAAACTCTCGTCTCTCTCTCTCTCTCTTCTGTTTACTCGTATTTGTTTGTTTTCCAGACGAGAAGCGAGACTAAAAACATTTCTCTCTTCCAAAACAAACACACACACACACACACACACAAAACACAAAACACAAAACGCAGGCGGAAAGAGAAAAGAATCAACCGGCGAAGACGAAATCCGCGGAAGATTCCGAGGCTGATTTAGACCCGACGCAATACACGGAGAACAGAATCAAGCAAGTCGTCGCACAGAAGCAAGCGGGCGGACATCCGTACCCGCACAAGTTTCACGTCTCCATGCAGTTGAAAGACTTCATCGCGAAGTATGAATCCGTCACAACGGCTGGCGAACAGTTGGACGATGAAGTCAGTTTGGCCGGGAGAATCATGAATAAGAGAGCGAGTGGGAACTCGTTGATCTTTTACGATTTGTGCGCGGAAGGATTGAAGGTCCAAGTGACGGCGGAGGCGCAAGCGGCGGAAAGTTTGGAAGATTTTAAGGCGACTCACGAGAGAACGAGAAGAGGCGATATTGTCGGGGTGAGAGGGAAACCAGGGAAGACGAGAAAAGGGCAGTTGTCGTTGTTTCCGTCCGTCACGCAAATTTTGACGCCGTGCTTGCACATGCTTCCAAGAACAGAAGGTTCTGGATTGAAGGATCAAGAGACGAGATACCGCATGCGCTTTTTGGATTTGATCATGAACAACAACGTTCGTGATACGTTCATCATGCGATCGAATATCATTCGCTACGTGAGAAAGTACTTGGACGAAAGAGATTTCGTTGAAGTGGAAACGCCGATGATGAACATGATTGCCGGTGGCGCCACAGCGAAACCGTTCATTACGCATCACAACGATTTGAACATGACGTTGTTTATGCGTATCGCACCGGAATTGTACTTGAAAGAATTAGTCGTCGGTGGTATGGAGCGCGTGTATGAAATCGGTCGTCAATTCAGAAATGAAGGCATTGACATGACGCACAACCCGGAATTTACGACGTGTGAATTTTACCAAGCGTACGCCGATTACGAAGATTTGATGAAGATGACGGAAGAAATCATTAGTGGTATGGTGAAGGAATTGACGGGATCTTACGTCATTCAATACCACGCGAACGGACCGGACGAGGAACCGGTTACGATTGATTTTACCCCACCGTTTAGACGCATTTCGATGGTTTCTGGTTTGGAGGAAGCTTTGAACATCAAGTTCCCGGAGGAAGGCTTTGGCTCTCAAGAGTGCGAAGACTTCTTGAAGAAAACTTTGAAAGATTTGGACATCACGGACTTGCCGTTGCCGCACACCACGGCACGCATGCTCGATAAGCTCGTCGGCGATTATTTGGAGGAGCAATTGGTGAACCCAGGCTTCATTTGCGATCACCCGCAAATCATGTCGCCCTTGGCCAAATACCACAGATCTCTCCCGGGCATGACTGAACGCTTCGAACTCTTCGTGAACAAGAGAGAGTTATGCAACGCGTACACGGAGTTGAACGACCCGATCGATCAAAGAGAACGATTTGCGGAACAAGCTAAAGCCAAATCGTCCGGTGATGACGAAGCGATGCTTATCGACGAAATGTTTGTGACGAGTTTGGAGTACGGTTTGCCGCCGACGGGCGGTTGGGGATTGGGCATCGATCGATTGACGATGATGCTCGCAGATCACAACACCATCAAGGAAGTTTTATTGTTTCCGATGATGAAGCCAGACACCACAGGTCAACAAGTTGCGGACGACATGAAGAAATTATCTGTTAAAGGAGACGGTGCGTAAAATTTTTTCGGTTTGTTCGTTTGTTCTTGTTGTCGTTTTGTCTCTTTTTGTGTGATGAGAAGGAAAAACTCACCAAAACTTTTTTTTTCCATCCACTCCCTCACTCAGATAAAAAAGAGAAGCCGGCCCCTACTGCTGCCAAACACGAAAAGAAAGAGCACGGTAAGCCGTTAACGCACGACGAACCGACCTCTGACGAGTGGGCTACGGGTGCGCACGGCAGAGCCGCTGGTGCTCTCGAGACGAAAGAGTGGAGCGAAACGATGTACACGGCTCCAAACTGAGAAAAAAACTATCTATTACCCAGTATTAATACCATAGCCAAATAATATTCACATATACCAAGTATCTTTTATCTTCTTCTTCTTCTAAATTACAAATGTGTGTATTACGACTAATGTTCCACCGCCAACGGAATGGAATGAGCTAAAAGAAATTTCCTACTATATATATTGTTGTTGAACTTATTTCGCTTTTCGCTTCGAAATGACGAAACGCACGAACCTCAACGCTCTAAAATATACCTGCGTTTACTTCTTCTTTTGCGACTTTCCTCTCGTGATGGTCTTCGCTTCACCCGCTTCGCTCTTGCCATCCATGGTCTCGACGAACGACAAATCACCCAAATCGCCGTATTTGTCCCCGAATCGAGTGACTTGACCGACATCCGTCATGATCGCCCCTTTCTTCCCTTGGAAAAACGGGTGGTTTCCAGACCAAATATCCACGACGTATTCTGCTTGGGTACCACCGACGGTCATCACCTCTTGTCCGTTGCAAATAACCTTCGCCTCTTGGAAAAATTCTGGTTGCACCGCCTTTTCGCCTTTCACTCGTTTCACTTTTTTACCTAAGTCTTGGTTTTCAGCCATGCATACCGTGGACTTTGCAATCTGTTTTCATATTTAAGAAGAGAGATGATGATGAATGGATAAGCGAGAGGACGTAAAAAGTTGAGGTTTTTAAGCGGAAGGAGGACAAATCCAGAGCCTCTTCGGACCTTCCGTCGGACGCAATAAGCCCGCTCGCGAAGCGACAGAGACGCAACGGCGTCTATTTAGTCGCGAACGCTTTCTTTTCAAACCCATTTCCGGGTTGAAACGAAAGATGCGTCCATCTCGCGACCGACAAAACCGGTCGTTTTTTTCCGCGCGCGCGCGAAAAGCACCGGGAAAACAGTGGCACGTCGTCGTCGTCGCCATCTCCGCCCGGGGTGAAAAAAAAAACAAAAAAAGGAAAAAAAACGCGCGCTTTCGCGACGTGTCTGCGCGGGGGTTTACTCACCTTGCCGTTCGAAGTGCGCGCCGGAGCGGCGAAATTCGCAACTTGAGTGGTTCTGAGAGACGTGGATGCGGAGAACATTTTTTATTCGCGTGTCGCGTGTGCTCGTTTTCTAACGGATTTCGTCTCGACCCCGAGAGAGATTTTATCGCCAACTCACTCACTCAAGGTCCCTGTTTTTTTCGTTTTTTTCGCGACCAAACTTCTTCACTCCTTTTTTCGCCCTTGCGCCCCTTTTGCGTGTGTGTACACTATTATATTACTTTTATATTATTTTGCAAAAGAGAGAAGAGAAGAGAGAGAAAACGGATCATTCATCGTCGTCATCATCATGGCGACGGTCGGGGAGAATAACAACACTCCCAAACTGGCGGAGAATAACAACAACGGAGTCGGAGGAGGAGGAGGAAAAGTGAGAAAGAGAGAGTACGGGGAAAATGAGGAGTTGGAGAATTATTATCGCCAAGACAATAATTGTCCCACGACGAATAACGATAACACGAATAACGATCAACAACAACAACAACAACAACAGAGAGGAAACATGTCCACCTCGTCATCAATGCAAATAGTCGGTGGATTTAAACGATTACGAACCGGGGACGCGTACGCTCGACGATTGATCGACGTCAGAGGGTTTGAAATGTCCCACTCGCAACTCGGAGAGTTGGCGAGATTTATAGATCTCTTACCCAGGAGTTTAGAACCGACCATCGCGCAGATATTAGAGGAGTGTTTGTCCATCGACGATGCGATCGTGCAATTGTCAAGCTTACAAACGACAACGAGTGGTGGTGGAAACACACCGACTGTTACTGGAAATGGTGGAGGTCAATACCAGTACGGCGGCGCAGCGTGCTCTACACACGACACAAACGGGTGCGAGTCCGAGGTAGTCGCAGAGGCGAGAGATTTGGCGCTGAGGACATCGCAGGAGGATTTGACATCGCCGCAAAGATTATCGTATGAAACTAGAATCCCAGATGGGGCAGACAGAACGACGCCAGCGACGTCGGAAAATGGAGCGCAACATCATCACCGTAGCACAAACACGAACAACGCAAACGTCGCGTTTAGAAGTAACAAGACGAGCCTAGACGCCGGCGAGTGGGTTTCCGCTTTAGTCCGAGAAATGCAAAGCGCTTCGAGTGTGAGCGATGCGGAGCATCGGGCGACGAACGTTTTGAGGGCTTTCGAGGAATCCACGCGGGAACAAGCTGAAATAGAAATCAAGAGGATCCGAAAACAGAACGAACTGCTCAAAAGGGCGGTGACTATTCAAAACGCGCGGTTGAAGCAAAGCGGCGATGCGCAGACGCTGAAAAGACAAGTTGCAGAGCTCCAAAGCATGTGCCAATCGTACGAAGAGCAATTAGCGACGGCGCAGAGGAATAATTACTCGCTAGGTGTGCACTTGAGAGAGGCGATGATGAATAACGGCAACGGAAATAACCCAAACGGCGGACCCGGAGGCAGTCCTTTTGGCGATCCCAACAGAGATGTATTTTAGAAGAAAAAAGAGAAGAGAGAAAGAAAGAGAAAGAAAGACCGTGAACAATGGTCTTTCCAATTGTTGTAAAGCACAAGCACTGTAACGAATGTATAATCTATAAAATCTATGCCAACTACCCTAGTATTATATTCTATATCTTTTCTTCTAACCAGCTCGCGAGTGCTGTATGTGCTTTTCTATAATGTTCTAGCTCCCGATCATCTCGAAGGCGTCCCTCACCTTTCAGCCGTTCGAGTACATCTATTCGCTCTTTAGCGTAGTCTCGCCGGTTGATTGCGTACGCTTTAACGTTTGAACTCTTTCTTTCTTCTTGCAACTTCCCCAACCATAAATCTAGCACCGAAAGCTTCTCTTCTTCGCTCGTTGTCTTCTTCTTCTTCGTGCACTTTAGAATAACGTGAGCGTTGGCGTTCTCTACGACTAAAGACTCTTTCTCTATGCACCATTCGTTTCTCCACAACCACTCGCGAAATTCAACGAGCTCACCCGCGGGTGGATTTAAAACTAGCGTGTGTATGCTGCTCTTTCGTTCTCCGCCAGAGATTATTTTACGTATGAGTTTGGTACCCATCCCGGCAAGGATTACCACGTCTAAATTCTCTTCCATCACGCCATCTAACCCATCTCCGAGGCGAAATTCAATTCTATTCTTCGTTCTTTGCCCTTCTTCTATCGCGTTTTCGAGAAAAATCTTTAAACAATCTTTCGCGTATTTCACTTCGTTTTCGCTCCTGTCTATGCCTATAACTGTCTTGACGCCAAGAGAGTACAAAAGCAACGACATTTGCCCGTGACCACAGCCGACATCGACGACGACGATATCTTTTCCACTTTCGAGCGCGTAATTAACGATAGTCTCTGCCCTGTTCGCGCGGTTTCGCGCGATATTATCATCACAATCATAATCGTAATCATCATCATCCAAAAGGGGGGGCGTCGTCTTCTCCAACTTAAAACGTTGCACGTGCCTTGAAAACGCGCTCTTGTTGGTACGAGGATAATACCGACGCCACGGCGGTGGCGACGTCGACGACGACGATGAAAAAGAGGGAAAACAAGAAGACGCGCGCGTCATCGCGCGATGTGTTCTTCTCAGTGCACGAGTCCACATCCTCGTCGTTGTCGTCGCCGTCATCGCCGCGAAAAAACGTACAACCGTCACACAAATCAGCTCTGAAAAGTGGAAAAAAGGCGAGAGAAGAAAAAACACAGGAAAGCTGGTGAAAAGCTGAAATCCAGAAAACGAGAAAACAGAAAAGGCCGAGGGGGGGAAGAGATTCAAAAAAATTTCTCTCCAAAATTCCCCATAAACACACACACCACGCACACACACACAACAGAAACGATGGCGACACAACAACAACAATCGCAGATGCAGATGCAGAAAACCTCGCAAAACATCACGTTACGTGGGAGCACGGAAATCGTGACCGAGTTTTTCGGCTATGCGGTCAATTCGATTCTCTATCAGAGAGGTTTGTACCCACCGTCCACGTTCGAGGTGAAGAAGAAATACGGTTTAGGCATGCTCGTGTCCTCGGACGAGGAGATCAAAACGTATTTAGTTTCAGTTTTAGATCAAATCAACGAGTGGTTGATCGAGAAGAAGTTGGAGAAGTTAGTTTTGGTGATTAGCTCGGTGAGAACGAGAGAGACGGTGGAGAGATGGGTGTTTGATATAGAAACGGATTCTGAGATTGGACTGGAGGAAGACGAGGAGAACGTGAAACCACCAAACAACGGGGCAGAAGAGAAGAACAAAAAATACGAAAAATCAAAACAAGACATTACGAACGAAATAGCTGCGATTATGCGTCAAATAGCGGCATCGGTGACATTTTTACCGTTACTTGAAGATGAATGTTCGTTCGATTTAATCGTGTATACGAATAAGGATTCAGAGACGCCGCAGGAATGGGAGGAGAGCGACCCGAGATTTATCCGCAACGCCGAAACTGTCAAGTTACGGAGCTTTTCGACGAAAGTGCACTCGGTCGAGGCAGCGGTGGCGTATAAAGCGGAGAGTCCATTGAACGTGTAACAAGAATAACAACAACAATAACAGCAAGAGTAATAATAACCAGACACGCAAGCAAGTGAGAAGGAGAGATACTAGAAGACAAATGCCGATGGCAAAAAGAGAAAGATATACAGAGAGTTTTTGTTTTGATGGATTTGTTTATTTTATTTCAATTGTTTTTAGTATATAGTATTCATCGCCAATTAGAATTGACATGTATGCTGCTGCTTATCTGGCGACTTGGACGGCACCAACTTCCGCATTCGAGGCTTCCGGCGTTTGCGCCTCAGACGGCGGAACGATTTGCCAGAATTGCTCCTTCATATTTGCCCAGTCCGCTAAGATGGCCTTGCCCTTCGCGGATCCCGTCTTCTCGACGTGTTCAGCAATCAAGTCTTTGCATTGCTTTTCACCAGCTTCGGTGCAAATGCGTTGCATGACGACGATCTCACCGTTCACCTTTGACTCAAACGTGCTGTCTTCGTCGAGAAAATAACCGATGCCGCCAGTCATACCGGCACCAACGTTTCTACCAACTCTACCTAAGCAGACAACCACACCACCAGTCATGTACTCGCAAGCGTGGTCGCCACATCCTTCGACGACAGTTTGCCCCAAGGAGTTTCTCACGGCAAATCGTTCGCCAGCTCTACCATTGATGAAGACCTTACCGCCCGTAGCACCGTACAAGCAAGTGTTACCGGCGATGGTGGAGTCTTCAGCCTTGAACCCAGCATCGGGCGGCGGCATAATCGAAACAGTACCACCACTCATCGATTTGCAAACGTAATCGTTCGCTTCACCGACGAGCTGGACGTCCATGCCACCGACGACAAACGCACCGAAGGATTGACCACCGGCGCCTTCTAACTTGATCGTCAGTTTGCCCTTGAACCCATCGTCACCATACTGTTTCGCAATGTTACCAGCGATTCTCGCCATAGCGGCGCGATCTTCGTTGACAATCTTCGACGAAACCGTGTGCGTACCCTGCGTTTCGATGCACTTCTTGACGCCGGCGTCGGCGAGCAAAATGTCATCGAGCAATTCGCCATCATCGTGCACTTTTTGGTTGATTCTCGCATTGGACGAACCAGCCTTCCCAGAGGACGTCGTCAAGAGAGACAAGTCCAAGTGGTTCGTCTTCGGATCATTTTGTTCTTTTTGTTTGAGCAAATCGTTTCTGCCAATGACTTCGTCGAGAGACTTGTAACCCATTTCGGCGAGGATGACTCTTACTTCTTCAGCCGCAAAGATGAAAAAGTTCACCAAGTCACTTGGCGCACCCGGGAATCTCGCTCTCAATTCTTCTCTTTGGGTCGCAACGCCAACCGGGCAGTTGTTCGTGTGGCAAATTCTCGCCATGACGCAACCAGTTGCAATCATGGCAACCGTACCAAAGCCGAATTCGTCCGCACCCATCAACGCCCATTGCATGACATCGAGACCAGATCGGCAACCGCCATCTGCTCTTAAAACGACACGCTCTCTCAAGCCGTTCTCAACCAACGTTCTGTGAGACTCAACGAGACCAAGCTCAACTGGGCCACCGGCGTGCTTAATAGAAGATAATGGAGAAGCACCAGTACCACCGTCACCACCAGAAATTTGGATGATGTCCGCGTTCGCTTTGGCGACGCCAGACGCTACGGTTCCGATACCCGCTTGTCCGACGAGTTTCACCGAAACCTTAGCTTCCGGGTTAACCGCGTGCAAGTCGTAAATAAGCTGAGCTAAATCCTCAATGGAGTAAATGTCGTGGTGCGGCGGCGGAGAAATCAACGGCACACCAGCTTTGGATTTTCTCAACCAGGCGATGTACGGAGAAACTTTTTTGCCCGGCAACTGCCCGCCTTCTCCCGGTTTGGCACCTTGCGCAACCTTGATTTCGTGTTGGTTGGAGGACATCAAAAATGAAGTCGTGACGCCAAACCGACCAGAGGCAACTTGCTTGATGGCAGATGACGCGACGTCACCATTCTTCAACCCTTTCAAGTACGGGAACGACTCTGTGGAGCCGTCGGACTTCGCGTCCGAGATCGGGATAAATCGCTTCGGATCTTCACCACCTTCACCAGAGTTAGACTTACCGCCGATTCTGTTCATGGCGACCGCAATTGCTTCGTGGCACTCTTGAGAAATGGCACCCAAAGACATACCACCGGTGCAGAATCGAGAGGCAATGTCCGCCGCGGATTCAACCTCAGAGATATCGATCGGCTTACGGTCGGAAACAATGTCGAGACGATCTCTCAAGCAAGTTGCCGGACGCGTGTTTCGGTGTTCTTCATATAACTTGTAGGATTCGGCATCTGGGGCATCGCCACCTAAACCGATAGCTTTGTGCAAAAGCTTGGACATTTCTTGGTTGTTACCGTGGTATTCGCCATTGGGCTTGACTTGGTACATGCCAGAAATCTTGAGCTTGTCCATGGTTTCGGATTCACCCGGGAACGCAGAGTCGACGAACATTTTTGTCTCTGCGGCGAGTTCGTCCAAAGTCAAACCGCCGATTCTAGAAACCGTGCCTTTGAAGGCGACATCAATGAGTTCTGGTCCAATACCGTAGGCCTCAAAGATTTGCGCACCGTGGTACGACGTGATGAGAGAGATGCCCATTTTCGAAAGAATCTTCTTCAAACCTTTGTTGATGGCGTTCTTCAAGTTTCTTTGAACGTCTTGCTGGGACATGAGCGGAAGTTTACCAGTGCTCATTTGCTTTTCAACCTTGGAGGAAGCTCTCCACTTTCTCGCAGTTTCCAAAGCCAACCACGGGCACACGGCCGAGGCACCATAGCCAATCAACACCGCGAAGTGATGCGTGGAAAACGCCGACGCAGACTCAACAACGATTGACGCCTTGGAGCGCAAACCAACCTTGATCAAGTGGTGGTGGACGGCACCGACAGCCAAGAGCGACGGAATCGCCGGAGAATCCGGACCCTCATCAGGCTTATCGGTGATGACGATGCACTCAGAGCCTTTTTGGACAGCTTCGGCGCACTCTTGGCACAACTTGTCCAAACCAGCCTTCAAACCCCCGGCGCCGTTGGTGTATCGCGCCTTGATCGTCGCCGTCTTCAAATGCGGGTGATTTTGGATGACAGTCAAATCTGAATCAAACAAGAACGGGCTCGACAAAGCAACCGCCGGAGCGTCATCCGAGGAGACGTCTAACAAGTTGCCCTTGGCACCCAAAGTAGTCTCCAAAGACATGACCAACCCTTCTCTCAACGGATCAATCGCCGGGTTAGTAACTTGAGCGAATCTTTGCTTGAAGTAATCGTAGAGCAAGCGTGGTCTCGAAGAGATGACTGGTACGGGAGTGTCATCACCCATCGACCACGTCGGTTCAATACCTTCTTGCGCCATGGATTCAACAATCATGGAAACATCTTCGGAAGCGTAACCCGCTCTAGCTTGGGACTCAATGAAGGAAACGTCGTCCATCGTCGGTTCCGGTAAGGGTGGGCACGATTTCAAGCGATGAATGTTGTTCAACCACTTGCCGTACGGGCGCGCCGAGGAAACTTCCTTGGAAATTTCCTCGTTCTCTTTGAACGTGCCGTTTTCCAAGTCGACGCAGATCATCGTACCCGGACCCAAACGTCCTTTCTTGACGACGTTCGGCGCGTTAGACATAATATCGTTCAAAACGCCAACCTCAGACGCGACATAAATGTAATCATCCGAGGTTTGCCAGAATCTCGCCGGTCTCAAACCGTTTCTGTCCAAGCGGCAGCCAACCTTCTTACCGTCAGAAAAGACCAACAAAGCTGGGCCATCCCAAGCTTCCATGATACCAGAGTAGTACTGGTAGAAGTTCTTCGCTTCCGGAACAGTCGCATCCAAATCTGGGTGGTTTCTGAACGCTTCCGGAACAAGCAACATCATCGTTTCTTCCGGCTCGCGGCCAGTTTTGACCAAGAGTTCCGCAACTCTGTCAAGGTTCGCGGAATCAGAAGCCGCCGGGTCGCACAACGGACGGAATTCTTGCTCTCTGCCACCCCAGATCGGATTGGTCATCTTCGCTTCGTTGGAAGCCATCCAGTTCAAGTTACCTTGCAAGGTGTTGATTTCACCGTTGTGACCCAAAAATCTCATCGGCTGTGCCAACGGCCACTTCGGCGTGGTGTTGGTGGAGAAACGTCTGTGATAGATGGAGAACGAGGAGACGTAGTCCTTATCTTGCAAATCGAGGAAGAACTGTCCGACGACGGCAGATCTCAACATACCTTTGTAAACAATGGTTCTGCAGGACATGGTGCACACGTACAAGTCCTCCAAGTCAGCCATGTTCCCGAGGCGGACTTTCTCGGCGTTCTTACGGGCAAAGTAAAGCTTGCGCTCTAATTCATCGCCAGTGGCACCAGCACCGTCAATCAAGCATTGCTCGATCGCCGGCTGCGTGGTCTTGGCCATCGGGCCGACGATTTCGTTCTTCGTCGGCACTTCTCTCCAACCGAGAACCTTCAAGCCTTCAGCCGCGATGGCTTTCTCAATCTCCGCCTTCGCCTTGGATCTCTTGCCAGCATCAGTCGGCAAAAAGGTCATAGAAACAGCGGAGGAATCTTCGGAAAAGCCAGAAATACCGTTTGCGGCGCACCATTTGGACAAGAGCTGCCACGGGATTTGCGTCATGATGCCAGCCCCGTCACCAGAGTCGTTATCTGCAGAGCATGCGCCTCTGTGTTCCATGCAACCCAAAGCGGCCAAGGAATCATCGACACATTTGTGCGTTCTTTCGCCTTTCAACGAAGCGATCACCCCAACGCCGCACGCATCTCTTTCTTCCAAGATTTGATTCAAATCAACCGCACCGCCTTCATACGGTGCGTACTCGCCTCTGAGAGCACCGAAATCCATCGCTTTGGGGGCAAAAACCTTGGTAGATCTCAACGCCACCTTGCGAGTAGGAGCCGCGGATCTCACATTGCTTCTGTTGGCGATGTTCTGTTCATGTTTGGCGGAAGAGAAAAGCAAAAGTAAACGTCAGTGTCCGTAAAAGAAAGTAAAAATCTACACTCCGCTTTTTGCCCTTCATTCCGCAAAGATGGAAAGCTCGTTCTTACGCGAACACGTCGATTAATAATACGAAATGCACTATGGGCGGGTTAACTCGCGACTCGAAAATCAATCGAATTCTATCCAACCGAACACAAAACAGTATCAATCGTAAAATTTCCTACCTTTCTGGCACCAAAAACCTTCGTCTGCATCACCTGCGACATAGCCTGGGAAGCCATTTTCCCTTTCTGCGTCGCCTTTAAATTCGCCTTTTTTTCGCGTTCCCAAACTCGGCGGGAGAAAAGTAAACTGCCGCTTCGATGATATCAAAATCAAACTCGCTCTTCTTCGACTAGAACGATTCGTGAATGAAATTCTATCGTTGAGAATTCCGGATCAATTTCGCTTCGCTTTCACTCGACTGCGCGCGCGCGTTGTTTTCCTTTTTTTGTGAAGATTGCTTTCGTGGGTCAGTGAGGGGAGAGGTGTACTTTTTTTTAGAAACGAAAAAAAGCAAAACTTCAACCAACGGAGTTTTGCCACGACGACGAGTCGGCACGCAGAAAGAGATTTCCGCGTGGATAGTGTGGGCTCAACGCCGTGCCTCTCGTGTGAAAAATACGAGGGTGGCAGTGACTCTCCGAGAAAACGTGCCCGTGTGCGCGCGAGGAAGAAAAAAACTCAGTTCACAAAAACTGAGAAAGAAGCGCACCTCCCCCTGCGACGGCTTGCGCGCACTCGAAACGCTTCGAAATTAAAAACAATGCGCCCAAAGATATCGAAAGGAGGAGACGACCGCGAGATGTCGGATGGAAGAGCGCGTCTTTCTTCTCGTTCTCCGCGTCGCTCCTGCCGAGCTTTTTTTTTGTTTTTTCTCTCCGCTCTGCTTTTCGCGAGCGCTCGCGCTGCTCCTTCTTCCACGAGAACGAAAGAAAAAAACGAGGAGCGTTTTACCATTCTTCGCGCGGAGAAGTGGCCTCTCGGAAACGGCGGTGTTCGAATCTATTACTCGTCTTCGGAAAAGGAAGAGAGAGGCGAGAGAGAGAATAATAATACCGTCGTGGAACTCTCTCTGCTGCAAAAAGAGGAGGAGGAAGAGGAGGAGGAGTTGTTGCCAATACTCTTGGAGAGCGCCCAAGTTATCGCGACGAAACCATCCTCTTCTTCTCCTACTACTTCCTCCTTTTACTCCTTGGGCACGACGACGATTGTTTTAGCACCCAGTGATGGAGTAATCAGTCAAGAAATGCTCTTACGAGTCGCTCGATTGGTTTGGGCAAGAGATATCCCGGACACAGAGAAGATAGCTGTCTTCGCGCTGAGACGCACGCCTGAATTGGTTGTCGACTACACATCGAACGACAAAGTGCACATATTACAGCGATTAAAAGAGTATGGTCGTCTCGATGTTTCATCAATACCATCAAATACTCCGTTTCGTTTGTTTTCGTTCAGAAGAGTACTCGGGTCGATGCCGCCAGACGGTTTGAAAACACGTCTCCATCACGATATCGTCTTCGTCCTCGATGACGATAGCATTGAAAATAAAATGTTCGTCGAGAAAGCGAGAGCACTCATCAAAGCCGAATCATCATCGGCTGCTATCTTCGTCAGCTCTCTAGTCGTCGATGGAGGGGATAAAGGAGAGGATGCGTTTACTCAGTGGTTCGGGAAGTTTGTGAAAAAAAGACGGGAAGAGCGGACTTACGTCGCGGCGGCGTGCGGTGTTTCGCACGAATATTTCGATAACCATTTGTTCGGGAGGAAGATGAAACTTTCGCCCGTTCCTGCCACTGATCGTAAGAGTTACGCTATTTCTATGAGTTCCAAAAACTGTCGCGTGGAAGAGGTTTTGAGAGGCCCGTACCCGTACTTTGATACCATAACGCTTAAGATGGATTTTACACAACGAAACGAATTTGAAGGGAAACGAAGCTTTAGGAAAGGAACTTACGATGAAAGAATAGCTGCGAAAAAGAAGTTCTCGCTCATCGTTCGATTCGAAAACGCAAAGCGCGGTGAAGTATACGAGGAGCGAGAAGCCATCGCAAAATTTCATGGTACGTCAACCTTTCGTGACTGTGAGCGAAGAAAATCGATGAAGATCAATCTCCGCGGCGACGAAAGAATTAAATTGGGCGTAGACGCTGAAAGCGACCAGTTTCTGCTAATCTCACTATGTTACGATGATCGATATGTGAAATCGTGGCTAATGTACTCTCTCTTGCGCCATCTTGGGCTCTTCGAAGATCTGGCATTCCGATATGTTCGTCTATTCGTGGAAACAAACAACGTCAGAGAGAGCGAAGGCTTGTATCTTTTAGTCGAGAATCCCGTCGTGAAAAGAAGAGATGTTAAGGCTTCAATTAGTGCGGTTGTGAGGAGACGATTAGATCCCGTTCGACAAACCCGACCCGGACTTGGCGCGCCAGATGTAAAGTATCCTAAACAGTCAGAGTTTGATCGCGCTATGAAAAGAAATGAGTACGATGAGATTGCTCGAGTCGCTAGGACGTGCGATGATATCAGCTGCTATGAATTATTGAGAAAGCGCATGAATGTCGACGCATACATCAGATGGATTGCTTTTAATTCTCTTGTGAAAATGGGTGATTACGTTGATGAAATTTACTTCTATTCTTCCAACGAGAATCAACACACTGCGTATTGGGGAGTACATGGCTGGGATCCGGACGATGCGTTTCAAAAATGTCACCATGGTGGAAAGGACGCGCACACCGACCGATTTCAGATGCTTTATTGTCTTGAAGGAAATATGGATATCGTATTTTTGCGATCGAAAGATATGTATTCACGTTTCGTACAAACGCTCGAAGAGCTTTTAGCAAGAAATATCAACGACCAAGTCGTTATCTCTGCCGCCGAAGAACAAAAGAAAGAGTTGAACGAAGTCCTTAACATCAATAACAATAGCAGTAACGACGACGTTTCGATTGGCATGCTAGAATTAAATCAGATTGCAAAGATCCCGAATAACATGGCAGCGTTTAGAGAAATGTCAAATTCTTTGCTGTATTATATCGAGCAGATTCGTTCGAGCAGACGCGAGCTTTTTCGCGTCGTAGGCGCATATCATTCATTTAACGATGAGGGTGAAAATGGTTGGAAATCTGTGCGGGTCAGCGCAGCGGCAGAATGTGCGTCTCCTTTGAAATTGCGAGTGTCCGAAAGGACGTACGATCGAGACGCAAGACAAGAATTCGTGTTCGAATTTGACAACTTACCATCTAGATCAGATGTTCTTGAAATTGAAATTCCGCTCGATTTGAACGTGGTGTATAAGTTTAACGAGACGTATGCGGAAACATATTTACCAGTCCCCGTAGAGAAAGAAACGAGAGCTCTTTGTTGGATGAACGCAACGCTTCCAGGCGATATAATAAATATGAACGCCACTGATGGCGGTTTTTTGATTGAAGGGGGTCCGAAGAAGAGTTGCATCGCAGGAGAAGCCGTAAATGTAAGCGCTAAGTTTACGAACGAAGCCGTCACGTTCACGATGAAAGAAACGCAAACCAATACTACTCGTGATAA
>Ga0255767_1000560_pt1 | contig 33940 bp, 30 predicted proteins | sample 071ome_24_FD_179967 | JGI IMG/M metagenome (GOLD analysis project Ga0255767, IMG submission 179967) | Coastal salt marsh microbial communities from the Groves Creek Marsh, Skidaway Island, Georgia - 071402CT metaG (version 2) | ecosystem: Environmental > Aquatic > Marine > Intertidal zone > Salt...
TGCCTTTACGGACTGGAGGCATTAGGCGCTCTGCGTATAGAAAAAGGTCATGTGACCGGCGCCGAACTCGATGGCCGGGTGACGATCGAAGATGCCGGCCTGGGTCGCATGGCCGCCGAGAGCAAATCGTATATCGGTAGTGCGCTTCGCAACCGACCCGCACTAACGGAGCCTAATCGTCCTCGCCTCGTCGGCATCTTCCCAAAAGATCGTAGAGAGATCTTCAACGCCGGATCCATCCTCTGCGCAGAAGATCGTGTCTCTGGATTTGGTGAGGGATGGGTTACCGCAGTCACTCACTCTCCCGCGCTTGGGCATTGGATCGGCTTGGGATTCATCAACGGTGGCCATCAGGCCTGGGCGGGAAAAGAATTGGTATGTGCCGACCCGGTGCGCAAGGGCAATACGCGAGTCGAGATTGTCTCGCCGCATATGGTTGATCCCTCAGGAGAGCGGATGTATGGCTAATCGAGTATCCGCCCTGGCCGGTCGAACCTCAGCGGGACTGCTTGGCAAACCCGGGGAGCCTGGCGTCTGCCTGCGTGAAATAGCAGAACTCCAACTCTGGCAGATCGCCGCCTGGCCTGAATCCTTGGCGTCGGTTGGCGACGAGATCAAGACCCATATCGACGCGGCGGCTGCACCTGGACCGGGTCAGACGGCCGAGGGCACCGCAGGAATCGCCCTGCGTATCGAACCTTTAAAGTGGTGGGTTCTGAACGGAAGCGTCCCCTCGTTGACCCCTGACCTTGGCGTCGTTTTGGATTTGTCTCACTCCCGAACCCATGTTCGGATCTCCGGGGCCGATGCCGCCGAATGTCTCAGCCGACTGCTGCCTCTGGATCTTCGGGATGCTGGATTCAAAACCGGCGAGGTGGCGTCGAGCGGCATCCATCACGTCGGTGTGACCCTCTATCGAAACACTGACGGTTACGACCTTTTCATTCCCAGAGGATTTGCCGTCTCGGTCTGGGAGCTGCTTCTGGAGACCGCCGAACAGTTCGGTGCTGAGATCCTTTAGCCCAGCACAGAGAAACTGCTGTTTGCATTAACCGTCCGACGGCGCGACATCTCTGCCGTGTCCAGGACATAGTTCGTATGTTTCAGAGAAAACTGAAACGGTTCTGAATCATGGTCCGCTCCTGACTCACAATAATCAATAAGTCCCGCCATCAGCCGTCCCGCCGCAGGCGCATTCTTAAACTGATTCCCGCTCGATCCGCAGGCCATATAAAAGCCGGCTAGTGCCGACCGGTCATAAATCGGTAACCAGTCATCGCTCACGTCATAGAGATCCACAACGCCTCCGATGCGCGACGGGATGGTGAGGCCTGTCATCCGCTGAGCGAGCCGCAGAGCCTGGGTAGTGGCCTGCTCGGAAAAATCGCGCGAGAAATTATCTGGATCGTCGACCCATTGATGGACATCACACGGTGGGTCCTCACTACCCGCCAGCACAAAATTCCCCTGCTCTGGTCGACAGTAAACACCAATATCGCTATCGGAGACTACGAGTCCTGTCGATTCAAAATCAATTCCTGCCGGCGCCGGCACGTGCGCGACTTCCTGCCGCAGCGCGCGCGTCGAAATATTCATATCGTCCGTCACGCCCGCAAGCGCATTGAGTATCGACGAATGCGGGCCGCCCACATTAACCACAATCGGGGCCGCGATTACTCTTCCGTCTGCAAGCGTAACCCCCGCCACTCGATTGCCATCCCGATCAATCGAAACCACTTCACCGTTATATTCCATACGGCAACCGATGCGCTCAGCAGCCCTGGCGATATTTTGGGTCGCCAACTGCGGATCATTCACAAATCCTGCCGTTGGAAAAAACACGGCGCCGCCAATCTCTCCGCCGGTCGCTTGACCAAACATGGGGTCCTCTACCCGTTTCGCCGGTGCAAAGCAGTTGAGATCGTAATTTGGCAGGCGCTCGAGAATCCTCGCGCGATCCCATTCCTCAAATGGAATCTGAAGCGTCGCAACGTTCTCGACAATCTTTTGAAGGTAGCCGTTACTGTGCGTCTTCATGACCAAACAACCGGTCTTAATGAAGCGCGCAAGAGGTTCGGCGGACTCCAGATCGAGATACTCCCGCCAATTCAGCCAGTCAAAATAGCCGTCGTAGGCAAACGCGGTTCCGGGCACGGTTGAATAATGCACGCGGATGATGGCACAGGAACTTGACGTTGAGCCGTAACCTGCAGCAGGCAGTCGATCAAGGCACCAGGTTTTCCGTCCGGTTTTCGCCAACTCATAGGCGATCGCTGTACCGATTATGCCGGCACCGATCACGACCGCATCGGCCGTAAGTCGCTTCGTCATAAAGGTCTTTGTCTATCCCTGGTTAAAAACGATTGATATCAGTTCGCAATGGTACCCAGCGTTGTTACCACGCCCGTTAAAAAGTTATGGTACTTGAATGCCCCCGAAGGAGTCGCAAGATACCCGTCTGTTTTCCACACGTTGTTCATCGAAATGTCGACCGTTGAAAAGTTCTCGCTGTCGTATCGGGGGTCATAGGCGCCGTGCGTATGGTAGGACGCAGTTGCCCGTCCGTACGGCACGTCTTCTGGCGAACCAATATTGACACTGTCAATCGTGCCTTTACGGGGCTCGGTAGCGCTGAAGGTCGCGTCCGCGTTTCGATACACCCATCCGCCGTATTCGACGTTCTGTGCAACTGATGCGGGGTTGGTCTCGTTTAGCACGTGCCTGGCGGCCGCGCTCTGACTGCCAAAGCGAAGCTGCTGGTCCTCGGTGTCATCACCCGACGTGGCGACGACTGCGAGCGCCACCGCTCCAGCAACCAGAACCGCGGTGCTGACGATGCCCAGTCCTGACGAGCTCCCCTCGGTTGCCCAGAGGGGTGACGTGACGTCGAAGTGACCGGCATAGGACAGCATCCAACGCTGGTAATTCCCCTCATTAAACCGCCGGCTCGATCCATCACTGAACTCCAGCGCGAAGGTGCGGCCCTTCCCAACGGGTAACTGCCACTGCGCGACACTGGACCGGGTGCCGTCCTGAGCCTGCATGTGGCGAGCACCTAACCTGCCCAAAGGCAGTTTGAGGGTCAAATTCATCGCGTGCGCCGCTACTCGGGAGTTCACCTGAATTCTATAGGCCTGAATATCGGCCTGACCTAACCGTAGACTGCCAAACCAGTTCAATCGCTCCGGCAGCGTGGCGGATTCAACCTGTGCGACGCCTGCCGACCAGCCCCACCCCTGGACGGGCATGCCCGAAACCGTTGCGCCTGAATAACGCACATGGCGATCAAATTCTGAGTGAAACAGCTGCGCGTCGCGCGCCGTCAAACTCAATGTCGGGGTCAGACCCGGCACACCGGAGCTCTCGCCGAAGAAACCGTTCACCGCGATGGATTCACCAGATATCCCAGAGACAAACAGCTGATCGCGCTCCGTGAACCCGGCGAGGGTTTCAAGAAGCAGCTGATCGTCAGGCGTCGATGCATTCAGCCAAACCGGCTGCACGGGCGTCGCTGCCTGTGCCAGAACAGGGATAATCAGCAATTTACTGAGTGCGCATACCGCTAAGGCTTGAGCCACAAAGAATCTTTTTTTCATTGCACCGGCATCCGATATCGAGTTCCACGACAGACTACTCTATAGTCCGCGGATTGCCAACCGCCAACCGCACGGGCAGAGCCCCTCAGGCTAAAGCCCATATTTTTTGAGACAACCGTATGAAGTGGCGAGAACTCCTGCTTGCGTTTTGCGTACCGGTCACTTGGGCATTAGGGTTTACCGTTGCTAAGGCAGCATTGGTAGAGTTCCCCCCGCTGATGCTCATGAGCATGCGCTTTTTCCTGGCAGCAGTAGTCCTGGTGTGGTTTGTGCCGATTCCACGGCATTGCCTGAAGGATCTCTTCTGGATCTCGCTTGTCGGATCCACTATCCAATACGGGCTGACCTTTACCGGGTTATCGATGATAGACGCTTCGCTTGGTGGAATCGTGGTCCAGTTGGAGGTTCCGTTCGGCGTGCTGCTGGCCGTTGTCTTTCTTAGGGAGCAACCCGGTGCTATGCGCATCATCGGCATGCTGATCTCTTTTGGAGGCATAGCCATCATTGCGGGCCTGCCGAGCCTTCATGGTCAACTGTACGGCATGTTACTCACGGGCAGTGGTGCTCTGGTCTGGGCAGTGGGTCAGATCATGTATAAAAAAATTAGCGGGCGACTTGATGGCCTCACAGGAATTGCCTGGATCGGTGTGATTGCCGCGCCGCAAATGCTGGTGGGTTCATTGATTTTCGAAACCGGTCAACTCGATGCTCTGGTGAACGCAACGTGGGTGGGCTGGGGTAGCGTGCTTTACCTTGGCCTTATCATGACGGCAGTCGGTTACGGTATCTGGTATACGGTACTGGCTCGAAACCCCGTCTCACACGTCATGCCGGTTCTCCTCATCCTGCCCGTCCTGACCATTGGCTTCTCCATGCTGCTGCTAGGGGAACGTCCATCCCAAGGCGTATTGATCGGCGGTTTTGTCGTGCTCTGCGGGGTGTCGCTCATCGTTTTCGCTCGGTCCCGACCGGCTGAGACCTCGCCCTCGTAAGACCTCATTACGATCGTGACGACTCGCCCTGCCGAGATTGATGTCTGGACCGTCTCCTTGTCCGGATTGACGCCGAGGATCCCCATGCTGCGCGAACTGCTCTCGTCTGACGAGATCGCTCGAGCGGAGCGGTTCATTTTCGACCGGGACCGCAATCACTTTATCGGCTGCCGAGCCGCCCTGCGGCGATTGCTGGCAGAGCGACTGGGGATGGCCCCCGGCGAGATTGATTTTTCTTATGGCAGTAACGGGAAACCATTCGTGCCTCACGCGGCCATCGAGTTCAATGTGTCTCACTCCGGCGAATTCGCACTGATCGGACTCAGCGAGAGGATTGCGATTGGTGTCGATATCGAAAAAATTCGAGAGCCCACCCGAAATGACTGGTCTGATTTAGCGAAACGTTTTTTTTCTGAAGGAGAAGTAAAGGCCCTTTCAACGCTCTCGCCGGAAGACCAGACCGAAGGATTCTTCGCCTGCTGGTCCCGAAAAGAAGCCTATATCAAACGACATGGCCTTGGCCTTGCTCTGCCGCTGGGGGATTTCTCAGTCAGCGTTGATCCCGCCCACGCCGAACTCGTGGGCGCCGACTGGTGCCCCCGGGACTTGAGACAGACGACCCTTTATGACCTGCACGCGCCGGTGGGCTATCGGGCCAGTATGGCTCTTGAACAGACCGCGAAGGTCCAGATCCATCAGAGATCCTTCCAGATTTAGCGGCGCTCTCGAGACCGGGACGCCTTCGCACAGACGGAGGCTTTAAAATACACCCAATGAAATTTGACAACGTGCTTCAGACCATCGGGCGCACGCCCGTCGTCCAGCTTCATCGCTTTGATCGCGGACGCGCGGCGGAGTTATGGGTCAAACTGGAAAGCTTCAATCCTGGCGGGTCTATTAAAGATCGCCCTGCGCTAAATATGATCGAGGATGCCGAAGCTCGCGGCGTGCTCAAACCGGGCGACACGATAGTAGAGCCGACCTCGGGCAATACCGGTATCGGGCTCGCTATGGTGGCGGCCGTGAAGGGCTATCCGGCCGTGTTCGTCATGTCCGCCGATATGAGTCAGGAGCGCAAAGATATCTTAAAAGCATATGGTGCTGAACTGGTGCTGACGCCGGCGGAAAAAGGAACCGTAGGCGCCATTGAAGAAGCGCGACGACTCGAAAAGGAAAAGGGCTATTTTTTTGTGGGGCAGCATTACAACCCAGCTAACCCACTCGCACATCGGAGCACCGCGAACGAAATTATCCAAGATTTTGGTACCAGCCTGGGAGCGGTTATCTGCACCACCGGAACCGGGGGAACTATTAGCGGGCTATCGCGGTTTTTACGCCCCGCCATCCCCAATATCCGTATCATCGCCACCGAGCCGGACGTCTCCCCTATCCTGTCAAAAGGTATCGCCAAGAAGCATCGCATCATGGGAACGGCTCCCGGGTTTATCCCCGATACCCTGGATCAGTCGGCTTATGACGATATCATTGCGGTCAATGCGGATGACGCGATTGCCGTAACGCGGCGTATGGCGCAGCAAGAGGGTATTTTTTGCGGCATCTCCTGTGGAGCCGCGGTTGTAGGCATGCTCGAATATGCCCAACGGGATGAGGCGACAGGCCAAACGTTGCTCGCCATCCTGGCCGACACGGGCGAACGCTACCTCAGCACCGAGCTCTGGTCTTCCTTATGACATACATTGTTCACGTAACCGCAGTGGTTGAGGGAGACCTTGATCGTATCGAGCAGTTGATCAACGAATACCGATACGCCTGCCTGGAGCATCAACCCGGCATGAAGCACTTTTTTGTCTGTCGGGCGATGGATAACCCGAATGTCTTTTTGTACACGCAAATCTTTACCGATGCGGACGCTCACCGCGCCCATATCGAGGGTGACGACCCTAAAACGTTCTTCTCAAAAATGGAAAAAGAAGGCTTCCAATTCCATGGCAGATGGATGGCCGGCAAGGAGATCGATTCCCTGCCGGAAGGGCAGTGGCTGAACTGAGTTCGGGTTCCGCCTGCCTCCCATCTGCGTTCTCAATATCGGATCACGTCCTCAACCGGTATGTAGAGAACCGGTTAGTGCCCGCTTCACAAACTGACCACCCTTCTCGATCTTCTGTTCGTTCTTTTCGATAATGACGCGGCCACGGCTGAGTACGGTCTCGGTAAAGCCCTGGACCTCGAAGCCCTCGTACGCTGAATAATCGACACGCATATGATGCGTACAAGGATTATTAACACTGATTTTTTCCTTACGCTCCGGATCAAAGATCACGATGTCGGCATCCGTGCCGACCGCAATCGTTCCTTTTTTGGGAAATAAACCAAAGGCCTTGGCGGCAGCCGTAGACGTCACCTCAACAAAACGATTCAGATCCATCCGCCCTTTCACCACACCGCCGTTATAAATAAGGCTCATGCGGTTTTCGACACCGGGCGCGCCGTTGGGGATCTTGGTAAAGGAATCCAGACCGAGCTCTTTCTGCTCCTTAAAGCAGAACGGGCAATGATCTGTGGCAATCGTCTCCAGATCCCTAAATTTGAGACCCTGCCAGAGTTCATCCTGATTCCACTTTTCCCGCAGGGCCGGGGTCATCACCCATTTAGCGCCCTCGAAGCCCTCTTTTTCATAGTAGCTGGCATCCAGAAAAAGATACTGAGGACACGTCTCAGCGATAACGTCTACGCCCCGCTGGCGCGCGCGCTTCACTTCCTCAAGGGCATCAGAGCAAGACAAGTGCACGATATAAAGCGGCACTTTTGCCACCTCCGCAATTGCTATAGAGCGATAGACGCCCTCCGCCTCCATTCTCGTCGGGCGAGTCAGGCCATGATATTTTGGAGCGGTGTGACCGTCGGCCAAAGCTTCTTTGATAATTTCATCAATAACGATCCCGTTCTCTGCATGCATGCAGATGCGGGTGCCGTTTTCCCCGGCCTGTCTGAACGCGCGATACAGCGTACCGTCGTCTACATACAGAACACCCGGATAAGCCATAAATAGCTTGTAGGATGTGACCCCCTCGTCGGCGAGCTTCTGCATCTCGGGGAGTCTGGATTCAGGCATATCCGTGATGATCATATGGAAGGCGTAATCAATCAGGGATTTACCGTCCGCCTTCTGGTGCCAGGTCTCAAGCCCTTTGAACGTGGATTCGCCTTTGCTCTGAATGGCAAAATCGATAACGCAGGTCGTTCCGCCGAACGCAGCTGCTCGAGGGCCGGACTCAAAGTCATCGGCGCTCATCGTCCCACCAAAAGGCATATCAAAGTGTGTGTGCGGATCGATTCCGCCGGGGATAACCAGTCTATTGCTGGCGTCGATCACCTTAGCTGCTTCGACGTTAAGGTTCTTGCCAATCATCGAAATTTTTTCGTCTTCGATGTAAATGTCCGCGTGGTAATCGTCCACTGCGGTAACGATCCGGCCGTTCTTGATTAATACGCTCATGATGATTTCCTCCCATGCATGATTAATTTGCCACGTTAGGCCCTCTCGACTTGGGCTCGTATTCTGGGCATCCTCTTTTGACGTTTTTCCAGCAGCATGCGCCTCGCGGCGTTACACGCCCGCCATCGGGTTATTGGGGTGAGCGGTCCAATGCAATTTTTTGTCGGGATCCACATACGCGCCCGTTCGGACATCGACCTCGTTTGAAAGCGACCGTAGCGTCAAACAGTTTTCAACCGGGCAGACCGTGACACATAAATTGCACCCGACGCATTCGTCCTCCATCACCTCATAGTGTCTTTTACCGTTGCGGGTGGCCCGAATGGCCTGATGCGACGTGTCCTCACAAACGATGTGGCATTTGCCGCACTGAATGCAAAGATCCTGATCAATTTGTGCCTTTACTGTGTAATTGAGATTCAGGTGCTGCCAATCCGTAAGGGTGGGCACCGCCCGGCCAACGGCGTCCTCAACGGAGGCAAAACCTTTGTCCTGAAGAAATCGGCCAAGACCATCTATCATGTCATCGACAATCTTGAAGCCATGAGTCATGGCCGCGGTGCACACCTGAACATTACCCGCGCCAAGTAACATAAACTCGGCCGCGTCACGCCAATTACTGATCCCACCAATCGCAGATATAGGCAAGCCGGCGCAGTCCGGATCTCGGGCGAGATCCGAGACCATATGAAGCGCGATTGGCTTAACGGCGGGTCCGCAGTAACCACCGTGCGTGCCCATGTTATCGATACTGGGTTTGATGCTTAGGGAATCCAGATCAACCGACATCACAGAGTTGATGGTGTTGATAAGGGACACCGCGTCCGCGCCACCACTCTTGGCCGCCCTAGCGGGCTGGCGAATACTGGTCACGTTAGGGGTCAGCTTCACAATCACCGGGAGCCGGGAGTATTGCTTACACCAGGCCGTCACCATTTCCACATATTCAGGAACTTGGCCTACGGCTGCGCCCATACCGCGCTCCGACATACCGTGGGGGCAGCCAAAATTAAGCTCTAGGCCGTCTGCGCCGGTATCCTCCACCAAAGGCAGGATGGCCTTCCAGGCCTCTTCTTGGCAGGGCACCATGAGCGAAACCACCAGAGCGCGATCGGGCCAATCGCGTTTTATTTGCTTGATCTCCGCCAGGTTAATCTCGAGCGGCCGATCGGTTATGAGCTCGATATTATTAAAACCAATAACGCTGCGATCTCGCCCGTGTAGGGCCTCATAGCGTGGCCCGCTCACATTCACAATCGGTGGGCCGGCTTCGCCCAGAGTTTTCCACACGACCCCGCCCCAGCCGGCCTCAAAGGCCCGGTTCACGTTGTAGGCCTTATCCGTCGGCGGCGCAGATGCCAGCCAGAACGGGTTGGGCGATTCGATTCCTATGAAGTTTGTTTTCAGGTCTGTCATGTGACTCCCCTTTCAGTCAATAAATCAGTCGATGAGTGATTAAAGATTCTGTCGCCTTCCTGTCATGGGTTGGACAGAGTCAAATGGATTGCCTTCGCCGCTACTTTCCCATCCTGCACAGCGCTAACGGTCAGATCGTCACCTCCGGCAATGCAATCACCCCCGGCCCAAACCCCCTCGCAGGATGTCATGCGATCCGCATTCACAATAAAGCGTCCCCCATCCAGCGCAAACGAGGCGTCGGCTCCCATCGAACCGGTGTGCGGAGACTGGCCAATCGCCTTCAGCACCATATCCGCCGGCAAAGTGAAGGTCTCGCCCTTAGCCGCCTCGTTGGTTGTCTCAAACTCAACGCCGGTGACTTGTCCGTTTTCGACCACAACGGCCGAGGGCTGAGCCCAGTAGCGAATCGTGATACCCCGGATCTTTGCAAACTCCTGTTCCAGAATGCTGGCCTTCATCGCCTCCGGCCCACGCCGATAGACGAGCGTGACCTCCTCTGCGCCAAGCAATCGAGACTGAACGGCAGCATCGATTGCGGTCATGCCGCCTCCGATTACGACCACCTGACGTCCGACCGGCACACCGGAGTACCTCTCAGACTGGCGTAGGTTGTCGATGAACGCGACCGCGTCCATAACGCCTGGCGCGTCTTCTCCCGAAATGCCCAGCGACGCGCCACCTCCCAAGCCAACGCCCAGGAATACCGCGTCATGACGTTTTCGCAACTCCTCCAGAGTGATGTCTTTTCCCAGCGCCATACCATGTTTAACGTCGATGCCGCCAATCGATAGAACGAGATCGACCTCACGTTGCGCGAAGTCATTCAACATCTTGTAAGCCGCCAGCCCGTATTCGTTTAGACCACCTGACTTCGGACGTGCTTCATAAATCACCACGTTGTGGCCAAGGGTTGCGAGACGGTGTGCGCAGGCGAGTCCTGCGGGCCCCGCCCCCACGACACCAACCGATTTCCCCGAGATCGCCGTGCGACTGAAAAATTCAGTTTTTTGTGAAAAGGCCTGATCAACCGAATAACGCTGCAACAGCCCGATATTGACCGCTCTGTCGTCCCCATGATTTCGGACACAGGCACCCTCACATAAGGTCTCGACCGGGCAGGCGCGAGCACACGTGCCGCCAAGAATGTTTTCATCCAGGATCAGACCGGCCGCTCCGATCGGGTTGCCATTCGCAATCATTCGAATGAACCCAGGGATATCGATGCCCGTGGGACAGGCTTCTGTACAAGGGGCATCGAAGCAGAAATAGCATCGCTCGGCCTCGACCCGGGCCGCATTTTTTTCCAACGGCGTATGCATCTCGCAAAAATTACGGGCACAGGCCTCCTCACTCAATCGATCCGTAGCGATCCCTGGCTTGCCGTTATGTGATGTGGCTATCAGTTCCATCTTTAACTTCTCCTTTGATTGGAGCGCGCTCTCTCATGACTCGTTTTCAATCATTAATCGGCCGCTGATCTCACGGGTGCGGCAACCCCAATCTCTCCTCGCGAAGAAACTGGGTCGCCGCACCTTGCGAAACCACTCAAAACGGTTTGGGGTTGCTTAATAGGCCGCGTCCCAAACCGCGTGAGACCATGCCCCCATGGGCGCCTTTGAGATAACCGGGTCCGAACCGCCGCTTAACAGCGTGTCGACCGTTCGTTTGTAGTCCGCCTCGGAGAGCTTGCCGCCACCCGCGGTCAGCTTATTGATCTCACCCATCATTCGACGCTGATGCTTCTCGGTCTGGGCGCCCGTCTCGTCGTTGTCCAGCACGATGTCGGCAGCTGCATCAGTGTTCTCGCGGGCCCACGCCCATCCCTTCATAGAGGCCCGGACAAAGCGCGCCATTTTGTCGACAAATTTGGGATCGGACAGATTCTTCTCCAGAACATACAGACCGTCCTCGAGCGTTGCCACACCCTGATCTTCATATTTGAAGGTGATCAGTTCATCTGCACCAAGTCCGGCGTCAATGATCTGCCAATACTCGTTATAGGTCATCGTTGACACGCAGTCGGCCTGCTTTTGCAGAATCGGATCGACGTTGAAGCCCTGCTTTAACACGGTGACCCCATTGGCGCTGCCGTCGGTTGCGATATTCAAACGGCTCATCCAGCTCAGGAAGGGATATTCGTTTCCATAGAACCACACCCCTAGGGTGCGTCCTGGAAAATCAGAGGGCGCTTTGACACCGCTGTCCTTGCGACAGGTCAGCATCATGCCGGATCGCTTGAACGGTTGGGCGATATTCACCAGCGCCAAGCCTTTTTCGCGCGAGGCCAATGCCGAGGGCATCCAGTCAATAATGACATCAGCGCCACCGCCCGCAATCACCTGAGGCGGCGCTACATCCGGACCGCCCGGCTTAATCGTGACATCCAATCCTTCCTCTTTATAAAAGCCTTTGTCCTTCGCTACAAAGTAGCCCGCAAACTGCGCCTGGGTCACCCATTTCAGCTGCAGGGTCACCTTATCCGCAGCGAATGCGACAGAGCTTGTCATCGCCACGGACACGGCCAAGAGCATGCTCGTAAGCTTGGTTCTCATAGTTACCTCCTCTTGTGGGTTAATCATGTCCCGTTCGGGACTTCCTTACGGCGATTGACGAAAGGACGCGTGCCAAAAGGTCGCGCGCCGCTCCGCCATCGCCAGTAATCCATAAAACAATGAACCGGACACCGCAGCTACGGCTATCGATGCCCAGACCATCTCCATATTCATCCGCCCAACCTCCGTTGAGATCCGAAAGCCCATCCCGACAATGGGTGTCCCGAAAAACTCGGCAACGATCGCGCCAATCAGCGCCAGAGCGGAATTAATCTTCAAGGCGTTAAAGACAAAAGGTAACGCATTTGGCAGTCGTACTCTTTTAAAAGTCTGCCAGTGACTGGCTCCGATCGAGCGCATAAGATCCAATTCAATGGGGGTAGAGCTTCTGAGACCGCTGATGGTGTTTACCAGCATCGGGAAAAAAGTCATGATCACGACCACCGCCGCTTTGGACTGCCAGTCAAAACCAAACCACATGACCATGATGGGCGCGATTCCGATTATCGGAATCGCACTGACAAGATTTCCGACCGGCAAAAGGCCACGCCCCAAAAACGGCCATCGATCGGCAGCCAACGCAGCAGCAAACCCGGCCAGATTACCCATCAAGAATCCGGGAATAACCGCTCGCACCACCGTCTGGTTAAAGTCAGCGCCCAGCACGTTGAGCGAGCCGGCAATAGACTCTCCCACAAGACTTGGTGAGGGAAGCAGGACTCGGGGAATACCCAGTCCCGTTGTGATGAATTCCCACAGCGCCAGGAACCAAACACCAAATAGCGCGGGAACCACAATCCGATCAACCAGGGAATTTGGCGTCGCATCAGCTTTTTGAGATGAAAACCCTTTCATGACGTGCCAGACAGCAAAGCCCAATGCGCTCACCCAGAGCCACAATCCAAGTCGCCCCGACCCTTGCACTGAATCGAGATGAACAATGTCGAGGGCTACCCGCAACGCAGAAAGCAGCAGCAGCAGTTGAGCAATCAGAGTCATACGCGGGGCTATCCGCACGATTGCAACCAAGGCAAAGACGCCCGCGAGCATGGCCACGCCAAAGATCGCGTTCGGAATCTGTCTCCAGGTCTGTTCCAGGGCGGGCGGGAACATTAACGCCAGCACCAGCAATCCCGCTCCGAGACCAACCGAGATTTCCCGATTTTTGAAGACGGTCTTCATCCGAGCGCTGCCTGCCCTCCGTTAAGACGGCGTAGAGCTATCCGCTCCATGATTCCAATAAAAGCCACCAGCGAAGCCGATACCAGAGAAGCCACAATCAGCGCCGCCCAGATCATGGTGATCTGCCCATAATAAGAGCCACTGAGCAGACGAGCTCCCAGTCCGCCCTGACCCCCGGTCGGCAACTCCGCCACGATTGCCCCCACCACGCTTAAGGCAACAGCGACCTTTAAAGAAGCGAACAAGAATGGGATTGATGAGGGTAGTCGCAACTTGAAAAAAATCTGAGTGGCGGAGGCGGAATAGGTGCGCATCTGATCGATAAGGATAGGCTCGGGAGAGCGCAGACCTTTAACCATACCCACCACGACGGGGAAGAAGCACAAATACATCGAGATGACCGACTTGGGGAAAAGACCGGTAATTCCGATCGATCCCAAAACCACAATAATCATCGGCGCGAGTGCCAAAATCGGAATCGTTTGCGAGGCAATAATCCAAGGCATGAGCGAGCGATCCAGCGTCGACACGTAAACGATTCCAACCGCCAACCCAATGCCCAGCAGCGCTCCCAGGGCAAAGCCGAGCAGTGATGATGAGAGCGTAATGCCGGCGTGGTAGACCAGACTGCGCTTGGAGGTAAAGGGTTTATCAATCACCGTCTTCTTTAACTCGATACCCACCTGATGGGGCGACGGCAACACCGGCCGCTCCATTTCCCAGGCATCAAAAGCCAGTTCAGCGAATGTCCAGTCGAGGCCATTTTTTTCGTAGCGATCGATGAGCTGGGGACTGTTCAGTCGGATCGAACCGGCGTACCAGATCACGATAATGCTCAAGACGACCGTGAGTACAGGCAGGAGCGTGCCCTCGCGAAGCAGCTTATGAGTCATCGTCATAACTGTGCCCCGCTTTAAGTCCCTCACGCACCCGATGCGCAACCTCCAAGAAGGCCGGCGTCTCGCGAACGTCCAGCGTTCGATCTTTGTCAAAAACACAGGGAATCACGTCGATAATCTTTCCCGGTCTTGGTGACATCACAACGACGCGGGTAGACAGAAAGACCGCCTCAGGTATGGAGTGCGTGACAAAGACTACGGTCTTCCCTGTTTTACGCCACAGATCCAGCAACTGTTGATTCAGATGATCCCGGGTGATCTCATCGAGCGCCCCAAACGGCTCGTCCATTAGCAAAAGGTCCGGCTCAACACTTAATGCCCGGGCAATAGACACACGCTGCTGCATGCCGCCGGACAGTTGCCAGGGGTATTTGTTCTCAAAACCAGCCAAATTGACCATTTCGAGGTAACGCGCGGCCCGCTCCTGCTGATCAGCGTGGGGTAGACCCATAATCTCCAGCGGTAGCATCACGTTCTTTCGAACGGTGCGCCACGGATACAGCGCCGGCGCTTGAAAGACATAGCCATACGCCCGCTGCCGCCTCGCATCCGCCGGGCTAACCCCATTGATGCGAATATCGCCAGCCGAGTGGGCCTCGAGATCCGCGATCACCCGCAGTAAGGTGGTCTTTCCGCAACCCGAGGGTCCAATAAGTGAAATGAATTCTCCTGAACGGATATCCAGGTTGATATCCGAGAGCGCATGCACGGGCCCGTCCGACGTCGTGAACTCCAGGGACAGATTGTCTACCTGGACAACGATCTCGTTCTGGTCCGTGTCCAAACTCATCTCAATCTCTCCACTAGGCGCTCACACTAACCGTCACTCCGGCCGGCTTTCGCCAACATGGCATGCAGCATGACGTTTGCACCCGCGGTAGACCAGGCCGGCTCGATATCTTCCACTTCGTTGTGACTGATGCCATCGATACACGGAATGAAAACCATTGACGTGGGGGCGACATGAGCAACAAAACACGCGTCATGGCCGGCACCCGTCACAATTGGTCGGGAGGTGTAGCCATGCGATTTTGCCGCAGCGTCAACTGCCGCCACGCAGGTCTCGTCGAAGTAGACCGGGGCGTAGTAGAAAATCTGCTCCAGATCAAAGGTCAGCTGGCTTTGCTCTGCAATTTCTCTTACACCCTCGCGGACGGCCTCGTCCATCTTGGAAAGAACCGCGTCGTTGGGGTGTCGAATATCGATGGTCATGAACACCCGTCCCGGAATGACATTGCGCGAGTTCGGATGCACGTTCAACATGCCCACTGTCGCGCATGCGAGAGGCGCATTCGCGAGACCTATTTCATTGACCAAATTGACGACTTTTGCCGCCCCAAGAAGCGCATCTTTCCGGCGATCCATCGGGGTTGGGCCTGCATGCGACTCGGTACCGACCAGTTCCAACTCGTACCACCGCTGTCCCTGAGCGTCCGTCACCACGCCAATCTCAATATCTTCCTCCACCAGAATCGGCCCTTGCTCGATATGGGCCTCAAAATAGGCATGCAGCGGCCGACCCATCGGTTGATCGCCGGCGTAACCGATGCGCTCTAACTCCTGTTTCATGGTGAGGCCGTCAGCATCGGCCCGAGAAAGCCCGTATTCAAGATCGTAAATGCCCGCAAACACGCCGGAGGCGACCATTGCCGGCGCAAAGCGACTGCCCTCCTCGTTCGTCCAGCATACGGCCTCCACCGGGTGACGCGTTTGAATGCCATGATCGTTCAACGTGCGGATAACCTCTAAACCGGTCAGCACGCCATAGACCCCATCAAAGCGGCCACCGGTGGGCTGGGTGTCGAGATGACTGCCCGCCGCTACAGGAGGCAAACTGGGATCTGTCCCGGGCCGTTGGGCAAAAATATTGCCCATCTTATCGATCGAAATGGTACATCCCGCCTCTTTACACCAGTCGACAAAAAGATCCCGCGCCTCGCGGTCGAGATCCGTCAAGGCCAGTCGGCAGGAGCCTCCTTTCTCGGTGGGCCCGATCTCCGCCATATCCATCAGAGACTTCCAAAGTCGCTCGCCGTTTACCGTGAGTTTTTGATCCACTGTTTGTTTCTCCCTATTTCGCGAAGACGTCGGCGGTTACCGATGCATTTCTCAGTTAAGTTCGACCAACGGGTCGTAGGTTTCCGGTCGACGATCACGGAAGAACTGCCAGGTGTCTCTCACCTGTCTGACCATGTCCATGTCCATCTCATGGATAAGAAGCTCATCCTGATCTCCACTGGCCTGAGCTTCTATCTGACCTCTTGGATTAACAAAATAACTGGAACCGTAAAATTCACCGATATTCCAAGGCGCCTCCGTGCCTACCCGATTGATGGCCGCGATAAACACACCGTTCGCTGCAGCAGAGGCAGGTTGCTCGAGCTCCCACAGATATTGCGAGAGCCCAGCCACGGTGGCGGAGGGGTTATAAATGATCTCTGCGCCCCGAAGCGCCAGTGCGCGCCAGCCCTCCGGGAAATGTCGGTCGTAGCAGATGTACACACCGATCGTCCCGTAGGCGGTGTGAAAAACCGGCCAGTCTGAAGCACCTGGTTTGAAAAAGAATTTCTCCCAGAAACCGGCAACCTGGGGCAAATGGGTTTTCCGATACTTGCCAAGATAACTCCCGTCGGCGTCAATGACGGCGGCGGTGTTGTAATAAACGCCCGTCATCTCCTCTTCGTAAATCGGCACGATGATGACCATGTTGTGCTTCTTGGCGTATTCCTGCATCAACGAGACGGTATAGCCACCCGGTATTGCCTCAGCCGCGGCATACCACTTGGCGTCCTGACTGGGACAGAAATACGGCTGAGTAAAAACCTCCTGAAAGCAGAGAATTTGCACGCCCTCAGCGCCCGCCTTATCGATCAACGGCAGGTGTGCGGCTAACATGGCGTCGCGGATCTGCTCCGGGGTATCCCCGGTCGACGCTTTCAGGCTCATTTGAATCAATCCGGATTTCAGCTTACTCATACTCCGCTCCTTTTTGTCATTCGGCTATATGTGAAGTTCAGTTAATAACGACAGTCGCCTTGTTCTGCTTTCGGCCCTTTGCAGGTGTGTCGATTAATCCCAGCCCCCGGACTAACGCATCGACCACCGCATCCGTTGCGGCATAAATATCCGAATCGTAGTCGGATGTCCCGGTCACCGCTTTTATTTGCGCTTCGAAATCGGCATAGGTCTGGGTCACCGCCCAAATCATGAAGAAGGCATGCGCTGGATCAATGTGAGCCATCCTTCCCTCATCCTGCCAACGTTTGAAGACTTGGCCTTTCTCGGCGACCCAAGGTCGCAAATGGCTGACGAGGTGAGCGCCGATAACGGGTGCGCCGGCGATGACCTCCATAGCAAAAAGCCGGGAGGCCTCCGGGTAGTGCCGGGATAAATGTATTTTTCTGTTGACGTAGTTTCGGATCGCCTCAGCAGGATTGATATCCACAGCGATATCGCCCAGCGCATTTAGCCAAAGGTCCAGGACGCGCTCGATGACCAAGCGATAGAGCGCTTTTTTGGATTTACAGTAATAAAGCAGATTTGCTTTAGGTAGCCCTGCCTCTCGAGCAATCTCATCGACCCGGGCGCCGTCATAGCCTTTGCGGGAGAAGATGCGCGTGGCGGCCGCAATGATGCGCTCGCGGGGTGAGGTGCGGCTTCCGACCGCGTCGCCGTCCGTTTCGGCTTGCGATTGGCCGGGCCAGACTAATGAGTGAATATCCGGCATACGAGATCATTTTGGCTTGCTTTTGACCAAATGGTCAAATCTCCGTACGCAAAGAAACACTCGAATATTAAGGTTCCCTAATCAACGCATCACGCTAGGCCTTAACAGCCGATTTACTGTTTCGCGATGCCCGGTGCGTTCTGACGCAACACAAATTTTTGAACTTTCCCCGTAGCGGTCTTGGGCAACTCGTTAACAAACGTCACTTGTTGGGGGGTCTTGAAATGAGCCAATCGATCGCGCACATGCTGCTTGAGTTCCTCCTCCGATGCCGACGCATCCCCTTTCAGGACCACAAACGCATGCGGACTCTCTCCCCATTTCTCATGTGGCATACCGACCACGGCGACCTCCTGGACCGCCGGATGGGTCAATAGGCACCCTTCCAGCTCTACGGACGAAATGTTTTCACCGCCACTGATGATCACATCCTTAAATCGGTCACGAATTTCAATATAGCCATCCGGATGGATCACTGCTGCATCTCCGGAGTGAAACCAACCGTCTTTGATCGCGGCGTCGGTCGCTTGGGTATCGTTGTAATAGCCTTTCATCACGACGTTGCCACGCACCGTGATCTCTCCCAGAGTTTCACCGTCTGCCGGAACCTCTGATCCCTGCTCATCTACCACCCGCACCTCACCGGAGCTGATTAACTCGACGCCCTGCCGGGCTTTCACCTTAGCCCGCTGCTCAAGACTCAAGTCCGCATGCTCCGGACGCATCTCGCAGAATGTAATCAGGGGTGCAGTTTCAGTAAGGCCGTAAACATGCGTCAATTCCCAGCCCAGTTCTTTTTCAACAAGTTCGATCGTTGCTGCCGCCGGCGGTGCGCCCGCGGTGAATAGACGCACCCCCGCTTGGGCGTCTTGTCTTATCGCCTTTGGTGCGTTGGCAATACTAATCAGTACCGTTGGCGCCGCGCAAAACATGGAGATACGCTCAGCCTTTATTAATCGAAATATCTCAGCGGGATCTACCTTTCTGAGACAGACATGGACCATGCCGCGGGCCGTATTAATCCAGGTAAAGGTCCACCCGTTGGCGTGAAACATCGGTAATGTCCACAGATACCGATCCGCCGGACTGAGATGATGATGGGCCAGGGTGCCCATAATGTTCATGTAAGCGTTTCGATGAGTAATCATGACCCCTTTAGGGCGGGCCGTCGTGCCGCTCGTATAGTTGATTGTGATCAGATCCGTCTCATTAATCGCCACCGAGTCAAAGTGAGGAGTATGTGCGACGAGCTGCTCTTCATAATCAATCCAATCGGATCCGGCACCCTCCAGAGCCACGAACACTTCGACCGTTTTTAACTGATCCCGGATACCGTCAATGGCCTCAAAATAATCAGGGTGCGCGCAAACCACTTTTGCACCGCAATGATTGAGGATGTACTCGAAATCATCCGGTTTGAGCCGGTAATTGATCGGCACAAGTACGGCGCCGATCTGTGGAACGGCGTAATAGCCCTCAAGATGAGCGTGGGTATTGGGAGCAATGTACGCAACCCGGTCGCCCTGTCCCACTCCCAGGCTCTGGAGCGCGTGAGACCATCGGTCACAACGCTCAAGAAACTCGCCATAGGTAAAACGGCGATCACCATCCACGACGGCTTCACGGGAGCCGTAAAGTCGCTTTGCCCTTCGTGCGAATTCCATGGGTGTTAGTGCGATTTCCATCGTGACTCCGATCGCGTAGTAAATGAACTCAAACTCGATTGCCTCGCATCATCGGCCAAGCCCTTTCGGGTGTCAAACGCGAATGATGCACCGCTCTGTAGAGCTCCAGGCCCTTTCAAACCCCTATCCGTTAAGGCCTCATAAATATAATAACCCTCCGAAACAACCCGAACGCCCAAGAACGCCAGAATCTTCCAATGCTTGGACCCATTTTTCTCATTCTCTTCCTCCAGTTAGTGGGCGAGGCGGCTCAGCGCTATTTTGCGTTGGCAGTTCCCGGGCCGGTGATCGGACTGATGCTGTTGTTAATGCTCCTGCTGATCACCCGAAGCAGCAAGTCACAACAGCTGACACAATTTCGCACGGGCTTTGTGGACACGGCCAGCGGCCTGCTTCGTCATCTCTCGCTTTTGTTTGTGCCAATCGGGGTCGGCGTCATCATGCATCTCAAACTCCTGGAGACTCATCTTGTCAGCGTACTCATCGTCATTCTGCTGGGTACCGTGTTGACGATGATCTTTACGGGATATGTTTTCCTAAAGCTGATGCGCAGGCCGTCCGATGGCTGATACGGCAAAACTTTATGAGGTCTGGGTTTATCTGCAGGCTGAGCCGCTTTTTTGGCTGACCCTCACCATCGGCTGCTACCTTGCAGCGGATAAACTTTATCGGGCGCTCAACCTATTTCCGTTATTAAATCCGGTGGCGGTGAGCATTTTGCTGGTGAGCACATGCCTGCTCCTCTTTGACATCGACTATCAGCGGTACTTCGATGGCGCTAAATTCATCCACTTTCTTCTCGGGCCCGCTACCGTCGCGCTAGCGGTCCCCATTTATCTGAACTGGTCGGCGGTACTTTCAGAAAAACGATCCATCATCGCGGGAGTTTTATCGGGATCCATTTTCGCGATTGGAATCACCTATCTGCTGGCCTTGATGACGGGACTCGATTCGGTCACCGTAAAGACCCTGCTGCCAAGAAGCGTTACGGCTCCGATCGCCATGGGTATTTCCGAGATGATCGGAGGAATTCCCTCTCTTACAGCACTCATCACGGTAATCACCGGCATCATCGGCGCGGCGCTTGGTGCATTTGTATTCGATACGCTCGGAATTAAAAACATGGCGGCCCGCGGGTTTGCCTTTGGCCTCGCGAGTCACGGGATTGGCACTGCGCGGGCGATCACTCGTGACCGCACCGCAGGGGTTTTTGCGGCTACCGCGATGGGATTAAACGGGATTGTGACGGCGGTGCTCGCCTCGCTGATCTTCCATCTCTTTTTAAACCCCTGAGTCTGCCGCTGAGGCGCGGCTGCTCAGGAATTCAGAAACGACCTCAAAGCATCAATCACACCCTGAGGATCTTCTTCTGGAAGAAAATGTCCAGAAGACAATGCCTTACCCGACACCTCATCGGCATAATCACGCCAGACCTTTAGCACGTCGTACGTGCGATGAACAAAACCCTTGTCGCCCCAAAGCGCAAGCAATGGCGCGCTAATCCGTCTTTGACGATCGGCCCGATCATGCGCCAGATCAACGCCTGCTGCCGCCCGATAATCCTCACAAGCGGCGTGAATAGTTTCAGGCTTGGAAAACCACTCGATGTATTCCGCTAAGGCCTCGGGCGCGAAGACCGCGTCAGGCGCACTCCATTGTCCTAATTTCATGCGCAGGTAGTACTCCGGATCGGCCCCAATCATGTGTTCCGGCATGCCCTTCCCCTGAATAAGGAAGAACCAGTGGTAGTAACCGGTTGCGAAGGCCTGATCGGCGTGATCGAACATGTGCAAAGTCGGCACGATATCCATCACACATAGTCTCTCGACATGTTGCGGGTGGTCCAGCGCCAGACGATGCGCTACCCGGGCCCCCCGATCATGCCCAACCACGCTATAGCGTTCATGGCCCAGCAAACGCATCAGCTCCGCAATGTCGTTTGCCATCTCGCGCTTGGAATAGGGAGTGTGTTGTTCGTCGGTCGGCGGCTTCGAGCTTCTGCCGTAGCCCCGAAGATCCGGACAAATGACCTCAAAGTGCTCTACTAATGAAGGCCCGACGTGATGCCACATCGCGCTCGTCTGAGGGAATCCGTGCAGAAACACAACGGGCTGGCCTACGCCGCTTCGGCGCACAAAAAGCTCCGCACCGCCGGTCCGATAGCGCTCAGTCTTAAATGTGTTGAACATAATCCGAACTAACTATTTTTTGGGACTGTCTTATTGACTGTGTCAATATATCAGTTGTGGTTACCAATAACTTTTTCACCGGAGGGTGTGAAATGAAAAAAATAATCGTTGGGCTTGCGCTATCACTTGCTCTCTTACCCGCAATAACCCTTGCTGGCACTGCGGTCCGGTATTCCGTGGATGGGTCGGATTACGAAGGCCTTTACTACCCTTCCAAGGAAAATGCCCCGTTGATCCTCTTGGTGCATGATTGGGACGGCCTCAACGACTACGAGATCAAGCGCTCTGAAATGCTCGCCGATATGGGCTACGCGGTTTTTGCGGTGGATCTTTTTGGGGCTGGCGTACGACCCACCGAGATGGATCACATGAAAGCCTTAACCGGTGCGTTGTACAAAGACCGTTCTAAAATGCGCGACCTGATGCAGGGCGCTGTCATTGCAGCTAAGGGCCAGGGCGCAAATACGTCTAACGCCGTTGCTGCCGGTTATTGCTTTGGCGGAGCCGTCGTGCTGGAGTTCGCTCGCTCTGGTGCAGACATGAAAGGCTTCGTCACATTTCATGGGGGCCTCAAGACCCCAGACGGGCAGGATTACAGCGCTGCGAAAGGCAGTTATCTTATCCTCCACGGCAGCGCCGATAAGGCAATACCGATGGAGCAATTCGCAGGGCTTGCCACCGAACTGGAAGCGGCCGGTCTGCCTCATGAAATGGTGACCTACAGCGGCGCGCCGCATGCCTTCACGGTCTTCGGCTCGAAACGGTATCGGGAAGACGCCGACAAAAAATCCTGGAAACAGTTTGGCGAGTTTCTCTCCTCGACTCTCGACTAAATTGGCCTTTTTTAGGTTGGGGGACTCCCGCGACAAGCAAGACCTCTGCAAATTGAAGCGTTAACCTTACTCGCGCGGTATCGATTCCCCAAACAAAAGCCCCCGGTTTGTGCCGGGGGCTCTTAGATCGCGATCACTCAAGAATCGGGTGCGCCGGTTAGACCTTAGGTCTGCTTCTTGAAGAAAGCGCTGTATACACTACTGGCAAGCGTGAGGAAGCCCGCCACGATAAGAACGCCAGCAATAGGTCGACCAAAAAAGCCCATCCACTCGAAGTGCAGCATCTGCATGGCTTGCGCAAAGGTCTGCTCGCCGATCTTTCCGAGGATCAAGCCCAAAACAATCCCCGCGACTGAATAACCCGAACGACGAAGAAAAAAGCCGGCGACACCGGCGATGAACATCACCACCACATCAATCACCAGCCCGCGGACCGCATAGGCGCCTACGGTCGCTAACAACAGAATCAACGGCGCCAGGAACTGAAATGGAATTTTCAGGAGATTGATAATGGTTTTGGTTTCAAGAAAGCCTACAAGCAAGATCGACAGGTTAGCAAAAAACATTGCAGCAAACACAACCCAAACAAGATCCGGGCTATTTAAAAAGACGAGCGGACCGGGCTCCATATCGTGCATCTGAAAAACACCCACCATCATCGCCGTGAGCGCACCACCTGGCAGCCCTAACGCGAGGAGCGGGATCATTGCCGCACCCGTTGCCGCGTTGTTTGCGGTCTCAGACGAAATAACCCCCTCCAGCTTGCCTTTACCAAATGCTTTCTTGTCCTTAGACCATCGAACCGCTTCGTTGTAGCCCATAAAAGCCGCGAGCGTCGCGCCGATCCCGGGCAGGATGCCGCAAAAGAACCCAATAAAGATCGAGCGAATCACGGCAAATTTATGGGCCAAGAGCTCTGCCAAGCTTGGGAAATTCACGCTGAGCTTTGGAGCCTTATAGGAGCCAGTAGCTTTCTTCTCGGCCTGAACAAAAATCTCTGATACGGCAAAAAATCCCAAAATCGTCGGAATGAAGTGAATGCCGGCCAGCAAATATGGCATGCCGAAGTCGTAGCGGGGGATTCCGCCCACAGGGTCCATGCCTACCACCGCTATCATCAGGCCAATCAGAACCGACAACCATCCCTTCCAAAGAGTCTTTGCACCCACGGTAGCCGCGACCGCAAGGCCGAAAAACACAAGCGCAAAAATTTCTGGCGGGCCAAAGGCAGATATCGCCCAGTTGGCTATTGGTGCCGTTGCAATCATCATGATGATTGCCGATACCGTACCGCCAATCGCCGAGCACATCACGGCTGCGCCCACCGCTTTACCCGCTTGGCCGTTTTTGGTCATTGGATAACCATCGAACGCCGTCGGTGCGTTCTCTGGCGCACCGGGAATATTAAAAAGGATCGCGGTGATGGCTCCACCATATACGCCCGTACAGTAAATCACCGAAAACAACATGATCCCGTGTTCGGCGGATAAATGGGCGGTGAAGGGCAGCAGGATTGCTGCGAGCGTCAGCATGCTGACTCCAGGAATAGCACCAAAAAGCATCCCGCCGACTACCCCACCAAAGAAGATCAGGATACCCATCGGGTCGCTGAATAATGCGACCGTCCCGTTTAGAAAATTCGCAAATGCGTCCATAAATATTTAGGCCCTTCTTTACTGAAGCACCGTAACCAGCCAGTTACTGAAGTCGTAGAACGGTGAAATATTTCCTGTCGGCAACCCGACATACAGAATGCTCACGAACATCATGAGGAGAACGCCCATGATGAGCGCAATCGTTAGCGCGATCCACTGCGGACGACGCTCGCCCATAAGCAGTGTCACTCCGATAATAAATAACGGCGCCATCGCATAAAAACCCATGTCTTCAAGAATTGCGGCGAAGAAGATCGGTAACGCCAACATGCCGCCGACATGGTTTCCACGCATGGTCGCGATGTACAGCACGAGTGCCACGGGAGCTGTAATTAACTTGACGACATGAATACCTGTCTTATCGAGGGTCATCGCCATAGCCACGATATCCGGCAAACGCATGTAGATAAAGGGAATAGCCAACAACCAAAGCGTCGAGAGATACCAACGCAAAGAGGAGTGCCCTGCCTCACGAGCGGCATCCTCCGAGCCATCATCTGTCGCCGCACCAAGCGAACCGGTTGACTCATCCCCTGCGTAATACTGGTACAGCAGCTGGCCGAGGGCGGCCAACGCCATTAAGACAATCAGTGCACGTGGCCAGCCGGCCGCGCCGAACTTGTAGATCTCAATGCTTTTGTTAAAAGCAGAAGACTCTACGTAAAGAAAACCCGCCAGCAAAAGCCAGAACGCGGTTTCGATGATATGTCCAGGCCGAAGTTTGCCCATGAACCGAACGCCCAGCTGTTAAAAAGAAAACAGCCCAACCCGACACCGGCACACTGACCGAATCGGGTTGGGCATGAAGAGACCGATACGCAAGACGCGCCTGTCTAGATTATTTAACCTCTAAGCCCAATTCCTTATAAACATCACGGTACTGCTGAATTGTTGAGGTGATCAGCTTCTGGCCGCCCGCAGTGTCGCGATAGCTGTCGATCAGGTTCATGTATTTCTTCTCGTTGTAAGCCTGATAGCTTGGGACGCAGAAGGATTTCTGGAACGCCCACTGCAGCCATTTCACCCGGTCTGCCGGCGCATCTTTGTGCACATAAAAGCCACGGAACCGAAGCAGCGGCTCAAACTTAAAGCCTGCATCGGTGAGGCTCGGCACATCTGCAAACGCGCTCGGGCGCTCATGTAGCAGCGTCAGAATCGGCTTGAAGGTGCCGGCGTCAAGAAACTTACGGACGTCACCCGGCTGCTCAAACAGCGCGTCCACCTGGCCACCTGCAAGGGCGCCGTAGCGAGGAGCGCCCTTGTCAAACGAGATCTGTTGGATTTCCATGCCGGTCGCATCGGTCAGATACTTCATGTTGATGCGCTCCATGGAGCCTTCCTTGGATACGTTGGCGATTGTGGCCTTGCCATTTTGCGCCTTTACCCACGCGACAAATGAATCCCAATCGCTGAAGCGGTCCTCGGAGGTGCGAATGTAAATCTGTGAAAAAGTAATCTGAGAGATAACCAGCGGGATCAAGTCAGTCGCCGGGTTTGGTTTTGAGGAATCGAGCGCGTGCGCACTGGACGCGTCGTCGATATGCTCAAGCACAGTGTACCCGTCGGCAGGCATCGCCATGTAGGCAGTCATACCGACCGTGCCCGAACCGCCTGGCTTATGATCGCGGTTGATCGCCACGCCGGTTAACTCGGTGACAGCAGTTGCCATCGCCTGGGCCACCTGACCCGAACCGCCCGCAGGACCGTAAGGCACGATCATGCCCAATGCCCGCGCCGGGAAGCCATCTGGCTTATCCATCGAGCCGGGCATGCCATCGGTCACACAAGCAGCAAACGCGGTACTGGCCGACAACGTCACGGCGGCCAGTACGGAGCCTGTCGACGCAATTAATTTCTTGTACTTCATTACATCCTCCTCATCTTTATGTAGAAAGGTCTCTGAAAAAGAGCCGGAAAAATACTATCCCACCCTATGGGGGGTGTCAAAACATTTACCTCTAGATTAGTGCTCGCCACAACATCGTTGCACCAGAAACCAGTAAAACTACTAAAACCATCCGACTGAATCGCTCGTCGCTCACCCTGCTTCGAAGCTTCTCCCCCAGGATCAATCCTGCGACAACCGGCAGGGTCGCTACCGTGGACAAGAGGGTCAGCTCCAGATCCAGTACACCAAATCCGATCAGAAGCATTGCCCAGGGCACCACGCAAGCGATGTACAGAAAACTAATCGAGGCAACAAACCGCTCTTTGTTAAGCCCCGGGAGCGAGACCAGATAGATAATCAGCATCGGTCCAAACATGGACGACAGTCCGCCGACGAGGCCGCTAGCGAGGCCGAAAACCAAACCAGCCGGTTTTTCCGCCCGCGTCGAAATCTGAAACTTGTAACTGGATCCCTGAAGAATCGTGAACGCAATGACCAAAAGACCCACCACCAGCAAGAGTGTCCGATCATCGATATTCGCGAGAATAAATACGCCTCCTAACGTTCCGGCAAGGATCGCCAAAAACATTGGCCAAAACCGCGAGACAACCGTCGACACCTCTTTCGCACGCGTGGCCTGCCAGACGTTGGCAACAACAACAGGTATGGCCATCAACACCACCGCCGTCTGGGCAGGAACCACCAAGGCCATCAACGGCACCGTAAGAAGGGGTGTCCCCACTCCGAGCGTGCCTTTAATGAGGCCTCCGCAAAAGAGCGCGAAACCGCACCAGGCAATGATCCACATGTCCAGCTCGGGCAATCCCATTATCTGACTGTCATTGAGTGAAGGTCAGTCCAGCGCCTCGGCAAGCACGCGAACCACGTGTTGCGGTTTCTTGTCTGACAGGTCGCGAATTTGATGCCGACAGCTAAAGCCATCTGTGACTACGCAATCATTTTGTCCAGTTTGCCGAAGGGTGGGTAACAAACTGAGCTCAGCCATCGCCACAGAGGCCGACTGCGTTTCCTGCTGATACCCGAAACTGCCAGCCATACCGCAGCAGCTGGACGCAATGTTTCTCACCTTTGCTCCAGGAAGACTCTCCAGTACCTTATTGACCGGGCTCAGCGTGTTAAAAGCCTTTTGATGGCAATGTCCATGCAGCCAAAACGTCTGACCGTTGCTGGGGGAAAAGCGCAGCTGACCAAAGGCCTCTGCGCCTTCCCCTACCAAAAACTCTTCAATCAGAAACACACGCTCGGCGAGATAACTCGCATCAGCGCCCGGAATCAGGCTCGGCGTTTCATCCTTAAAGGTATAAAGGCATGACGGCTCAAGACCAATCACGGCCATTCCCTTCTCAATATAAGGCTTAAGCGCGGCCAGTGTACGCTCGGCCTCGCGCCGCGCCTCGGCCATCATGCCTGATGCAAGGTACGTTCGGCCGCAACACAATGGGCGCGAGGATCGATCGACCGATTTTGGAAAGTGCACTCGATACCCGGCCGCGAGCAAGACCTTAAGAGCCGCGTTGAGGTTATCAGGCTCAAAGTATCGGTTAAAGGTATCCCCAAACAGCACCACCTCCCCTGAGTCGCCCCCTCCCACAAACGCAGGCCTATCCCCAAAGGGTTTTTCATTCCAGCTCGGTAACGATCGATCTGCGCTCAGCCCAAACCATGACTCACCGGCACGACGGAGCCATGAGCTGTTGTTTCGAAGATTGGCTAGCGCTGGCGCTCGACTGAGAAAGCGCGCATACCGTGGCAGATGACCAATTAGCCGCTCACGCAACGGTCGAGGGTGTCGCTGGTAGTAATGATAAAGAAACTCGGTCTTCATCTTTGCCATATCCACACCGGTCGGGCACTCGCGCTTGCATCCTTTGCAACCGACACACAGCTGCATCGTCTCTAGCATCTCAGGAGCCGTAAAAGCCTCTCCCTCCAGCTGATTCGAGAGCGCCAGTCGAAGACTGTTTGCCCGGCCGCGCGTCAGGTGCTTTTCATCCCGGGAAATTCGGTACGACGGACACATTACGCCTGCATCAAACTTCCGACAGGCGCCGTTGTTGTTGCACATTTCGACCGCGCCGCCAAACCCACCCCACGCCGACCAATCGAATCCGCCCTTTACGTCCTGCGTGCGATAGCCGGGCTTGTATCGGAATAAAGAGCGGTCATCCATCTTTGGCGGATTCACGATTTTCCCAGGATTGAAAAGACCCTTCGGATCGAACAATGTTTTGACCTCGCCGAAGGCGTTGACCATTGCCTGACCAAACATGGACTTATGAAACTCGGATCGCACCAGGCCATCCCCGTGTTCGCCCGAGTGAGAGCCTTTGTATTCACGCACCATCTCAAAGGCTTCCTCAGCGATGGCCCGCATCTTCTTAACGTCGACATCCTGCTTCACGTTCAACACCGGGCGTACGTGCAGACACCCCACCGACGCATGGGCATACCAGGTTCCGGATGCGCCATGCTTTGAGAAAATATCGGTCAGCCGCCGGGTGTACTCCGCGAGATCTTCAAGACGCACCGCACAGTCTTCAATGAAAGAGATGGGTTTTCCATCGCCTTTCATTGACATCATGATGTTGAGGCCAGCCTTTCGAACTTCCCAGATTTCCTTTTGAAAAGCAGGGTCGATCGCATCGACGACAGCGTCGTCAAAACCAAGATCACCCATGAGTTCGTGCAATCGGTGAATGGCCTGCACCTGCTCGTTCTGGTTATCGCCAGAGAACTCAACCAGCAAAATGGCGTCTGGCTCACCACGCACGCATCGCTCAATCACGGGACGAAACAGCGGAATATCACGCGACAGCTCGATCATCGTCCGATCTACCAGCTCAACCGCGCTGGGTTGCAACTGGATCAAATGCTGTGATGCATCCATCGCCGAATAGAAACTTGGGAAATGGCATACGCCCAGCGTCTTGTGCTGAGGTAACGGTGAGAGCCTCAAGTGGATTCGTTCTGAATACGCGAGCGTACCCTCTGAACCCACCAAGAGATGGGAAAGGTTAAGCGGTTGAGCGACCTGCGGAACCAGGGCATCAATGTTGTACCCGCCGACGCGCCGCTGCACCTTTGGAAAACGCTCGTCGATCTCGTGCGCGTAGGACTGACCCAGATCCAGTAACGCCTGCGTGAGCACGTCGGGTCGCTGGCTATTGGTCCACTCGCCAAAGAACCCGCGCTGGCCTGTTGCGCTGATCGCGTCGATCGCCAGAACATTATCCCGCATGGTGCCGTAACGGATGGATCGTGCCCCACAGCTGTTGTTGCCGGTCATGCCGCCTATGGTCGCTCGACTCGCGGTAGACACATCAACCGGAAACATCAGCCCGTGGCCTGCAAGCGCCTGGTTCAGTTGATCCAGAACCATGCCAGGCTCAACGATTGCTGTTTTATTCTGTGGGTCGATCTCTATCAGCTGGTTTAAAAAAGCGCTGTTATCAATAACCAGCGACTGACCCACCGTCTGGCCGCATTGGGAGGTACCGCCACCCCGGGGCAGGATGGACACACCCTCTTCGGCCGCGATCTGGATGGCGCAAATCACGTCCTCCCAGCTACGGGGTATGAGGACGCCAATCGGCTCGATCTGATAGATCGACGCGTCTGTCGCGTAACGACCCCGGGAAAACGAGTCGAAAAGCACATCACCCTCCACCTCTACCTGGAGGCGTTCGGCTAGCGACGAGGATTTGGATAAAGCTTGATTCGACACAGGCTGCAAGGTTTTGCTTTTTGGGCGTGGATGCGTGCGACTGAAGGCGCAGTACTGAGGATACAATTAGTCGTTTCCCATTACCTCTTTACCAGCTCATGAGCGGTCGGCACTTCCTTCAGATCCCCGGACCCACAAACGTTCCGGATCAGATTTTACGCGCAATTGATGCACCCACGATGGATCATCGGGGTCCGGGCTTCGCCGCGCTGACGCGCCACATTCTGGAACGCCTCCCGCAAATCTTTAAAACCTCACAGCCGGTCGTTATCTACCCCGCATCGGGCACCGGTGCCTGGGAAGCCGCGCTCGTCAACTGCCTGTCTGCAAACGACCGCATATTGATGTGCGAAACGGGGCAGTTCGCCAGCCTATGGTTCAAACTTGCTGAGAAATTGGGACTTAACCCCGAATTGATTTCCACAGACTGGCGCCACGGAACGGACGCCAGCGCGATTGAGGCCCGTTTGATAGACGATACTGCCCACGACATTAAGGCGGTGTGCGTCGTCCATAATGAAACCTCTACCGGCGTAACCTCCCATATCAAGGCGGTTCGCGAAGCCATCGATCGAGCCGGGCACCCGGCTCTGCTGATGGTCGACACCATCTCATCGCTTGCCTCGATCGATTATCGCCACGACGAATGGGGCGTCGATGTGACGGTCGCCGGCTCGCAAAAGGGATTGATGCTTCCACCTGGATTGAGCTTTAACGCAATCAGTGCGAAAGCGCTAGACGCCGCAAAGCGCGCGAGCCTGCCGAAGGCGTACTGGGGCTGGGACGATATCCTGAACGCTAACACCGCGGGGCACTTCCCATACACCCCTTCCACTAATTTGTTATACGGTCTTAAGGTCGCTTTGGATATGCTCTTGGAGGAAGGCCTTGAGAACGTGTTCATCCGCCATGCCAGACACGCCGAGGCCACTCGAGAGGCGGTGCGTCACTGGGGGCTTGAGATTCTTTGTCTTGATGCCTCTGAATACAGTAATTCGCTGACCGCGGTCCTGATGCCGGACGGTCATGACGCTGATCAATTCAGAAAGACTGTTCTTGATTATTTCGATATGTCTCTGGGGAACGGTCTCGGGCGACTCGCCGGCAAGGTGTTTCGGATCGGACATCTGGGTGACTTCAATGACCTGATGCTTGCCGGCACGCTCAGCGGGGTGGAGATGGGCCTCAAAATAGCCGGCGTTCCGCATCAGACCGGCGGTGTGCAGGCCGCTCTTGACGCTTTGTCATCAAGCGCGACAGCTCGCTGAACCCATTCGCCCGCCTCTGTCGGCGCGACCGAACAGGCGGTGAGGCAGTTGATGAAGCACTATTGCATCAAAGCAACGTCGCCGCGACAGACGCCCAACGGCTCGACCGCAAACGTTCTCATCCATGTGCCGCGTACCGGTGGCACATACTTTAATAATTGCCTGCGTGCTAACCAGGTGACGACGCTGGACCATGTCGAGCGCTTCGTCACTTCCGCGGGCGAGCCGGCAACTCCTGCATTAAGCGCCAAGGGGATTGGCAACCCTGCCTGGCTTTCAGGTCATTTGCGTCTGTCGACCCTCGCCGCCGCATTTCCGCCAGCGAAGGGCCACCGGTATTTTGTCCTGCTGCGAAATCCCGTTCGGCAGCTGATCTCCCAGGTGAATTGGCAAGCGCAATCTTTGCTCGCAAGCCGTCTTTCGCTGGCGCGGATGTCCAATTATCCTTTTCGACTACTCGTTCGAGTCTGCCAAGAGGGGTCGGCTCAGCCCAGCCAACTGCCTGCGCTGCTCAACCGATACTTTGGCTACTTTCTCAATAATCAATCCCGATCCTTATCGTTGCTCACCGGGGGACGGCAGGCGGCGACAGACCTCAATGCCTTTTCCGCTCGCGCCTTTGACGCGCTGAGCGCACTTGATGGCTTTTCACTGGAATCCGGGCTCGATGCTTTTATCGATGCGCTATTGCAATTTGAGAAAGGGGTTGGTCATCAGCGGGTACTGCTCCCCAGGTCGGCGAGAAACGCCGCCGCCCCTTTTCTCGACCCGCACCTCACCGAGGAATTTTCGTTTTTCCAGAAAATGATCGAGTTGCAACTTCCTGATTTTGTTTTGTATCTCAATGCCAGACATCTTCTCGAAGGCGGCACATCCGCACTGTATTGGCCGGATGAAAACGCGCTGCTGGATATTTGCATGTCGTTATCCAAACGTGATGCGCCAGCGACCTCCGACCCGTCAGCCAAGACTCGCCAACGCGTTGCGGCAAAAGTTGCCGGTCTGGTAACACTCGGTCATACCCTTAATCCCCGCCGGTATCGACTTTTAGTGTCTGTGGTGGCGTGTCTTGGACGCCGGATGCCCCAACCGCTTCGACAGTTCATCATCGGCCGTCGATCGGTGTTCCGAAAACTGAGCGCGCTTCACGCGCTCGCCTCCCTACCCGACGCTTGAGCCCTTTTCAGTGAGACGTTCAGCCAGAGCGCCGATAACCGGCGCCGCCAAAACCGGGAACACACCAAGCCAAACCAGCGCCCACAGCGCATAACCTTCATAGGGCTGCCGGATTTCATCAATCAGGTTGTAGATCAGCAGAAATCCCAAAAATCCAGGAATGAGGAATTTCAGTGTGAGATTCCAATAGCGACCGAATTGCCAATCCGATACCTGATTGACGAACACCCTAAGGGCATCAGATTTCAGCAGCCAGCCTATAGCGATGGCCTCCAGAAGACCGACTGACACCATGCCGTAATTCACGAGGAAATGATCGGCAATATCGAGGTAATAAAGTCCAGCGCCAGAGGTAAAAAGCAGGCTTAATACGATACAGGGGGTCGCGATGATGAGCGTAATTTTCTTTACGGACACATTCGGAAAGCGATCTTTGAAGGCCGTCGCGAAGGCCTCAAAAATAGAGAACGCGCTATCGATCCCGAGCGTCAGTAGCATCACGAAAAAGACGACCGCAATGAGTTCATTCCATGCGGGCATAAGCGTTATCGCCATCGGGAAGGTCACGAAGGCGAGAGAGGGACCGCCCTGCACCACCTCGGATATCGCGACGCCCTGCTCCAACGCCATGTACCCGAGGGTGCCAAAGACCACGACCCCCGACATGATGCTCACGCTGAAATTGCCCACCGCCACCCAGACGATACTCTTCGTGATTTCCGAGCCACGCTCTTTAAAGCTTCCGTAGGCAATCATCAGGCCGCCCGCGAGCGACAGACTAAAAAACACCTGAGAGAACGCGGCCATCCAAAGTTTTGGATTTAAAAGCGCTGTCCACTGGGGAATAAAGAAAAGACGCAAGCCATCCGCGGCGCCTTCTAAAGATACCGCCCGCACAATCAGCATCGCCAGGATCGCAAATGGCAGAGTCGCGGTCCAGAGAATGACTTTACTGACGCTCTCCACGCCTTTCCAGACGCTGAAATACAAAAAGGTCCAGATCGCTACCATTCCCGCCAGCACCGGCCAAGAGACACCCCCTAACGCGTCGGGCCCACTCGAAAGATTAAGGATTCGATTGAAGAAGAATCCGCTAGGGTCATCGCCCCAGGCCACAGTAAACGAGGCACCAAGATAGGCCACGCCCCAAGCGAGCACCGCCATGTAGTATGCCAACACAAAAAATCCGATGGTGACGGTGAACCAGCCAAGATATTTAAGACCGCTCTTCATCTGCTTCCATGCGTCTGGCGCGGCCTTTTGCTGCATCTGACCCAGGCCCACTTCTGCCGCTAACAAAGGAATGCCGATAAGAAGATTAGCCACAATTACCGCCAATACAAACGCCCCTCCGCCGTATTCATACGCCAGGTAGGGAAACCGCCACAAGTTACCAATCCCGGCAGCCGAGCCCACAGCGGCGAGGATAAAAATAAACTGGTTAGGCCATTGTCCGCGACTCATAAGACAAAACGCTGCTGGCGGTGGATTAACACATTCATTACCTAATCGAGCTCAATCGGAGCGCTCAGGCATTGGGTCACAAAGTCGGCAGGCAGCTCGAGTTTGTCTGCGATGTCATCAAGAAGGTTTCGCTCGATCCCGGAGACCGGAGTTTCCGCCCGAGCCACGACGCAAATATCACGCAGTACCTGCATACGCTGCGACATGCTGGTT
>Ga0255767_1000575_pt1 | contig 33373 bp, 34 predicted proteins | sample 071ome_24_FD_179967 | JGI IMG/M metagenome (GOLD analysis project Ga0255767, IMG submission 179967) | Coastal salt marsh microbial communities from the Groves Creek Marsh, Skidaway Island, Georgia - 071402CT metaG (version 2) | ecosystem: Environmental > Aquatic > Marine > Intertidal zone > Salt...
TTATTTAATCGACCGACTGCTGTTAAGTAATCTGACGTTCCGACAATATCATGGCGGTCTATTAGTGAGAAAAGGGCCTTGAATTGTTTGTTGTCGGCCGCCGTCAATACAACTAATTGCCCGTCACTAGCTATGTAGCTGTTTGAAGGAGCAATCCAGTGATCTGCATTTCCAAGCCGAGTTGGGTTTTGGCCTCCTAACATCCGCTGAATTGCTAGAGGAAGCGTGTTAAAAGCACCTGTGTCATATAGAGGAGCCTCTACGAATTGGCCAAGACCGGTTTTTTTCCTGCGCCAAAGGGCTGCTAATGCAGCTAGTGCTCCATTTAACCCCGTAGTTACGTCAGTCATTGGTATTGCTGTTCGTACTGGCTCGTGTTCGGGATGCCCCGTCAAAGATTGATAGCCTGACTCAGCTTGTACAACAGGATCGTAACCTGGTTGTTGGGCGAATGGTCCATCTCGTCCATAAGCTGAAGTTGAAATGTATATCAGCTCTGGTCGTCTTACAGAGTCGTAATCTAATCCGTATTTCGTCATCACGCCGGTTGAAAAATTTTCAATTACTATATCTGCTTCTTTGATCAGTCCTCGGGCAGTTGCCAATCCAGAGGATTTTTGCAAGTCGATGGCTACAGACTGTTTCCCGCGATTGTATGCTAAAAATGCGGGTGATAGGCCTTTGTAATCAGGCGGGCGATATCCGCGAGTATCATCTCCTCCTTCAGGATGCTCGAGCTTTACTACCTCAGCGCCTAGATCGGACAAAATAAGAGCAGCAACAGGTCCAGCGATTACACGAGTGAAATCAACAACCTTAATTCCATTAAGTGGGGGAGGCACTTGGTTATTCCTTAGTTTCGACGGCTGTACCGTCTTGGATTAACTTCTCTATCTCATCATGGGAGAGGCCCGCAAAGGCGAGGCAATCCCTGGAATGTTGGCCCAGTAAAGGGGGGGCGGTCAAACCAGCTGTTGGCGTTCTGGAAAAATGCATTGGGCTTGCAATTTGTTCTATTGGTCCGAGGCGCTCATGTGTTGTTGTGTGAACCATGCCGCGGGCTCTTAGTTCAGGGGCTGCTAGAGCCTCAACTAGATCACGAACAATACCAACTGGCATTCCGGCTGCTCGTAATTTTTCTATCCATTCGGATTTTGTTTTTTGTTTTAGGATGGAAGAAATTATTTCGCGCGTATAGTCTCGGTTTAGCACCCGGCTTGCATTATCTTTGAGCTTGGGGTCTTTCAGTAAATCTGGGCGCTCTAAACCTTCTTTGCAAAATCTTTGCCACTGTCGCTCGTTTCCACAAATCAAGGAAATCAAGCCATCTTCGCATTCATAGTTTCCAAGCGGCTCTACAAATGGATGCTCGCTGCCATAGCGCTTTGGGCTTATTCCTGTCAGTAAGGCGAGCTGAGCGTAATTGGCCCCTACTGCGGCAGCACTGTCTAATAAAGCGATGTCAATTTGCTGACCCAGTCCATCTTTAGTTCTTGCGTGCAAAGCTCCCAGTATAGCCTGACAAGCGAACATACCGGTGAACATATCTGCGTAGGAGATTCCAGTTCGAAGTGGTGGTCCGTCTGGCTCGCCGGTCATCCACATCATGCCGCTCTCAGCTTGGGCAATTGGATCGTAACCAGCAACCATTTTATTTGGACTGGAGTGACCATATCCAGTCACGGAACAGTAAATTAAGCTCTCGTTGACTTGCTTAAGATTGTCATAGTCAAGGCCATGCCTGGTCATTACATCAGCCCTAAAATTTTCGATTACTATGTCAGCTTTGGCTGCTAGACGATAAATCACATCTTGCCCAGCCCTAGTTGTGATATCCAGCGCAAGGCTTTGTTTGTTTCGATTAACGGCTAAAAAATATGCGGATTCGCCGGATCCGTCAGGTAATAAGTCATAGCGCCGAGTGTCATCACCACCATTAGGATGCTCTATTTTAATTACCCTGGCGCCAAGATCTGCAAGTGACAAAGATGCCCAAGGGCCTGCAAGCACCCTGGTGAAATCAAGCACTACTAGATCTTCCAAGGGTGTTGCTGCAGCGGTTTTGGACATGGCGTGTTTATTCTTTCACAGGATCTTATTTAATCGATAATTCAAATCGTGGCCGACACGCCTGGGCCACGTCAATTGAAAGATTTAGAGATCCAATTTAGCTCTCTTAGTTCTTCGCTTTTTTGCAGTGGACCGAGCTAGAAGATTTAGCCCCTCGACGATGATCGCAAAGGCTATCGCGAAATACAGATATCCTCTTGGAATGTGGAAATGTAACCCATCTGCGATTAACGCCACGCCGATTAAAAGAAGAAATGAAAGTGCTAGCATTTTTGCCGTGGGATGTTGTTGTATGAACTGAGACACGTGGTCGGCAGCGAACAACATCACTCCAACGGCAGTAATCACTGCAGCTATCATGACTTCGATATGAGGGGTCATGCCAACAGCGGTAATTATAGAGTCCAAAGAAAAGACAAGATCCAAAGCCATTATTTGCGCTACGGCCATGCCAAATGTGGAAATAGCATTTTGGTTTTTTTCTACGTGCTCTCCCTCAACGGCGTGGTGGATTTCCAGCGTTCCTTTTATTAAAAGGAATAGTCCTCCACTTATGAGGATTATATCGCGCCAAGAGACTCCAGACCCAAATAAGTTAAAGGCAGGCTTAGTAAGGCCAACGATCCAAGCAATCAAAAGAAGCATTAATATGCGCATTGCCAGCGCGCCTATTAGCCCGACGCGACGCGCTAAAGGCTGCTGCTCCTCGGGTAACTTACTCGCTACAATCGAAATGAAGATGAGGTTATCTACGCCAAGTACTATTTCAAGAGCCGCTAATGTGGCGAAGCTGAGCCATATATCTGGATTTAAAAGAAGCTCGATCACTGTTCTGTCTTGAGTTTTCCAATGCGTGCTGCGAGCTCATCCGATCTAATATGTCCACGCTCGATCAGACTTTTGCGCAATCCTAAGAGCCATCGTCCATAGTATGGCGCTTCGTCATAAGTAGTTTGGTCAAGTTCTTCTTGTGTGCGGCGAGATACATCGGAAGTCATAGCAGGGTCTATTCTGCCCATCAGTAAGCGTAGCGCGTCAACACGCTTATCAAATAGAGAAGGCTCATATTCGCTTTTGTCGATCGGCCCCGCTTCTTGGCCACCATAGTCGGATGGAAGTCTAGCCATGCTTTTGCCTTCTAAAAAATTCAGCGCCTCAGTTTATAGATAAATTCAAGTTAAGTGAATTGGACTTTCTAATTTTTAATACCCTACCCAATTTAGATTGATAGCCTGGAATATCAGGCTCGTTTTTTTAATGTTTCTCTCCAAATTATAAAAAGCCCTGATGCAATTACGATCCCTCCACCAAAGAAGGTCCATAAGCCAGGCACCTCGCCAAACCAGATATAACCTAGTCCGATTGCCCAGAGCACTCGAACATAATTAAAGGGAGCTACTAATGAGGCATCAGCTACAGCCAGGCTGTGCAGCATGGTTAAGTGGGCAGTAAAACCGAGGCATCCCATAACAGCGATGTAGGTAAATTCATCGAAAGATAGCGTTTTCCAATTCGTAATGTACGCAGCAGAAAGCACCAAAATTGAACCAACTAAAAACGAATAGAATAAGGTTGTCTCGAAACCATCTCGGCCCAACAGTTTGCGCGATACTATTTGATAAAAGGCAAAGAAAATGGCTCCGATTAGGGGCAAAATCGCAAGCCACTGAAAAATAGCTGTTCCAGGTTGCATTACGATAGCGGCGCCGCAAAGTCCGACAATCACTGCGGACCATCTGCGCCATCCTACATTCTCTCCAAGCAATGGAGCTGAAAGAGCAACAACCCAAAGCGGTGATGTGAAACTAATAACTGTTGCCTCAGCAAGAGGCAGGTGCTTAAGGGCAATGAAAAGCATAGAGAGGGATAAGACTAGCATAACACCTCTAGTTACCTGCAAAACTGGCGCCTTGGTTTCCAAAAGCTGTCTGGGTGTGATGCCTCTCAAAACAGCGTAGCCAATTGCTAAAAGCCAGATAACTAAAAAATAGAAACCAACGACTTCAAGTTGAGGCACGGTATGCATTACTCGTTTGCCCATTGCATCAACAATTCCAATGCAGCTCATAGCAATAAGCATCAAAATTATCCCCTGAATGGGGCGTTTAGGTGAGACATATTCAGTCATCTAAGGACTTTCTGGAGGCCGAAGCAAAATAGTCATCAGCGCAGGTGAAGCGGGAGGCCTCAAATACCTGATGCAGGATTTTAGAAACTAATCCGGCATTTTATCAGGCTGAAGTCTGAATTTAAAATAATCTACTTTGAAAGTTGTTCGATATAAAAATGCAAATGCTGAAGAGCAGTGTGATGTGAATTGAACGACGGCCTAGATTTTTGCTCTGGATTTATTCTTTAGCCGTCGTTCACTTATCTGTTCTTAAGGCATAGTGGACTGGAAAGCTTCTGTCGCTTCTAACCGAGCTGCTAACTTAGATAGGTTAGGAACCTGATCGGACGCATTCATTTGTGGGCGAGCTATATTAGCGAACGTCAATGCGACCACTGCTGAAATGTCTGCCTGACTAATTTTATCGCCGTACAGCCAACCTTCGCCATTTGTTTTGCTGGCTACTACGTCCAGCGCTTTCAGAGCGGAAAGAGCCTGATTTTCGCAGCGCTCAACCCAAGAAGCCTCGATTTTTTCTGGAGCATGAAAGCGACCTTCGTAAACAGCACTTACGGTCTTCTCCATGGCGCCGACAGCAGTGGCAACTAATTTCATCGCTTCACGCCTAGGTTGTCCTCTTTGAGGCAGAAGTGAGTTAGCCCCGGCAACTTCATCGAGGTGATCGAGGATCGCAGTTGAATCAATAATGACTTCGCCATTATCGATTTCTAATGCTGGAATTCGCACCACTGGATTTATAGACTGCGCTTTTTCCCATTCATCGAAGGGAGCAACAACAACCTGCTCGAAAGGTGTTTGCATGATGTTTAAGCTAACAGCAACTCGGCGCACGAAAGGGGAAAGATATCGACCATAGAGTTTCATTAATTCAGTCCTTTTTTTTGTTAATTCGACGCCTTCTAATGCGCCATTCAATATGGTCATCACCAGTAGCCGGAGAGGCCACAAGTTCGACGATTAAAAAGCGGTCATGAGACGCTGCGAGGCCTTCTATTAATCCATGCCAAGCTTCGAATACAGCCGGATGGGGCTGATTCATTCCGCGACCTAAACGCCAACTGTCCCATTGAACCTGTGCATTGTCGATATCGCCTGATGCAGAAGTCAATGCGCCCTCTGCATCTCCAAGTATCTTGATTAAAGTTGCAAGGCCAAGTGCACCATTTGCATACCTTTTCAGGCTCAAACCTCTTATAACTTTTTGATAAAGCTGGGCACCTATGAGAAAGCCTGTATGGCGACCTAAATGCCCTCCATCACTTGGGCCGAATAGCTCAGTTAGGAGAGGTAAGCCTGTGCGAACATACTCCATAGCGTAGTTTCGATAAGCTTTGTCAAGGCGATCCTGTGGCCACTTTTCGGTGGGGAGTTCCGGAGCTTTATCTGGGTCGAAGGGTGGTGGTAGTTCGCCTGGTCGAAAGATTAGTCTTTCATCGGTTGATAACTCACGCCCATAGTCTAAAAAATAACCAGCTAAGCCGTGTTGTGCATCGGGAGTTTGCGCCGTGCAAACAAATCCGAGGCCTGAATTTTGCAGACTGGGTCCATTTTCAGCGTACCAGCCTTCAAGCATGCCTCTTGAGACTTCAGTTGGAATTCCGCAAATGCTTGCGTCTGGGTAGATCCAGCGCGGAGGTGGAAAGCGAACCCAAGCTTTTGACTCACTTTCGGCCATGTATTCAACGTCAACGCCACCAATCTTGTTTGAGAGGTAATGATAAGCCGCTGCCGCTTTAGCATCAGATAACTCTTTGAGCCCTAACTTTTCAAAACTCGAAAGAAATTTCGCCTTGTGCTGTCGTCTGAATAAAGCCTTTGTCCAGACACCTGCATCTTTTGCTCCGCGTTTCAGACTTATGGTTAACATCAATCCAGTCTGAAAAGCATGATAAAGATCGGCCACTGCTTTAAGTGCACTATCCGTCACCTCAGATTTCCACTTCAGAAACTCTGGTCCATACCCCATTTTTGAAAGCTTCAAGACCAGGAAAGCGGCGCTTGTAATCCATGGTGTTGCTGCCTTTTATCCAATACCCGAGATAAATATGATCTAAATTTAGCTCTTCTGCCCTGCGAATAAGCTCCAACACGATATATTTGCCTAGACTGCGCTTCTGCTCCTCCGGATCGAAAAAGCTATAGACTGCAGACAGTGAGTCATTGGCGAGATCTATTAGGCATACCGCTAGTAACTTTCCTTCATGCGTTCGGTGTTCTACCAGAGCGGTATCTACAGACGTGTTTTCAACCATAGCGCAGTAATCACGCCATCCCATTTCTGCCATGTCACTGTTGCTATGGCGTTGATTTAGGTATTGCTTGAAAAGGTTGAAATGCTCTTCTGTTGCGCGTGGCGGATGTTCTACCGCGCGTATATCTGAGTTTCGCTTTGATATTCTCCGCATCGACCGAGTTTCTTGAAACCCAAAAACCGGTATTCTTACGGGCACACAGGCGGAACAACTTTGGCACGCCGGTCTATAGGCCAGTCCATGGCTTCGGCGGAAGCCAGCCCTTGCAAGGTCTCCAAAAAATGCTCCTGCATCATCAGTTTTTAGCTCTATCACAAGCTTTTGTTCCAGACGCCCAGGTAGGTATGGACAAGGAGTGGGAGCTGTCGCGAAGAACTGTCGTATGCGATTTGGGCGAGGAAGATCCATAAATTTACACAGGCGGCACAATTTTAGAGTGTGGCTAAACTACAGCTCCATAATATAGCGTCTTTATATTCATCGGCAATCTGGTCCATTCGGTCATTTGAATGCTAAGTTTTGGCTATATTTTTTTTAACTCAGCTTCTAATGAGACCTAATTAATGATCGACGCGCGCACATTTAGAGACACGCTAGGCCGTTTGCCTACAGGTGTTTGCATTATCACTAACTGTAATGATCTTGGAGTGTTGAACGGTGTAACTGTTGGCTCCTTCAGTTCTCTCTCTCTAGATCCTCCCCTAGTTCTGTGGAGCCTGGATAAAAAGGCAAACTGTCATGCAGCTTTCCGAGAAGCAAAATCTTTTGCGGTAAATGTTCTTTCGGAGGATCAAAGCGATTTATCAAATATTTTTGCAACGAAGGAAGAAAGACCGTGGTCAGAGCTGCGGCATAGACCAGCCCCCGAGACAGGTGCTCCGCTCTTCGAAAATTGCTGTGCTTATATTGAATGTCACATGGAGACAATTCACGAAGGGGGAGACCATGATTTGTTCATTGGACGCGTAGTTCGATTGCAGGCCTCAGCCAGTGGTAGGCCGTTGATATATTTCGGAGGAGCGTATCGGCGTATAAACGAAGAACGTGTTGGGTAATTCAAATCTCTAAAAAACGTTATTTTTCATTAATAAACACTGGTCTCTGAGGTTGTTAATCATTTGTTTTCAATATCATAAGTAAACTTTTATGGCTGAACAATGACTTTGCCGAATACTTCTCGATCTTCTATTACGCGAAGTGCTTCACCCGCTTCTTCCAAGGAATAGATGCGATCAATTGGAGGGTTCATTCGTCCGTCTTCGATCATCTGCATTAAAGATTCCAAATCCTGGACGGTCCAAGAATTAGATCCAAGAACTTTCAATTCAAAAGTCCAAATATACCGAATATCGGTTTTAGGGTCATAACCTGCTGTCGCTCCACAAGTGAGAACTTTACCGCCACGTTTTAAAGCCTTGAAAGATGGAACCCATGTCTCTCCGCCGGTGAAGTTCACAACGACGTCAACTCCACCATCAAAAGTACGCCGATGGGGTTTGCCATATTTTGCGAAAATAGCTTTTTCGAATGCTTCTTCCTCATAGTTGATGCCCCAATCGGCTCCAAGATTTTTAAGTCGATCAATTTTTTCTTGGCTTGAAGCACCAACTACAACTTCACATCCCGCCATTTTTGCAAGAATGACGCAGCAAGTTCCCACTCCGCCCGATGCACCTAGGACTAAAACCTTATCGCCTTTCTGAATGTCGCCGTTTGTGAACATCATCCTGTGGGCAGTTCCATACGCTACTGGTAATGCTGCAGCCTGTGCGAAACTAACGCCATCAGGCATCCGAATTAACTGACTTTCGTTAGCAAGAAAAAATTCAGCAAGTCCACCATCAAACATTTCGCCTGTTAGGCCACGCTTAGGATCAATGGGATTGATTAGTACGCGATCACCTACCGACCAACCCTCAATGCCTTCTCCAAGCTCGACAATTTCACCAGCAACATCCAGGCCAATTATGACTGGAAATGGAACCTTAATTCCTGGCATACCACGTCGTGTGAACACATCGTGGTAGTTGAGTGAACAAGCACCTACCTTAATAATAGCTTGTCCTGGACCTGGTTTTGGATCGGGATAATCTGAGCGGTAAACAAGCTTGTCCATGTCACCGTGCTCTGTAAGGACCATTGCTCGCATACCTGCGCTCCATTTAGCTTTGAAATTAAAAGGCAGAAAATTCGTTCCGTTGCTGAGAGTACGAATTTTTCGTTTGAGTATGAATACTTCAATTTTTTTGAGTGCGCGACCAAACAGCCCATTGAAGGAACTTCGAACTGAACTCCGATTAACTAGGCTCACAAAACTGAAATATATAAAGTTGCCGAGGCTTTAGTTGGTAAAGAAATTCCAGCCTATTTTTGAGTGGCCCGTTGAGCAGAGTATTGCATTATCAAAATTCCACCTATGATCATCGTTGCCCCGACAAATTGTCCTAACTGTAGAGTTTCCCCTACGAGCAGAATGGCAACCGCAATCGTCGCTACGGGCTGAATGTTATTTGCTACTGCGCTGCGCTCTGGTCCGATGATTGGAATTGCAATGTAGAGAAGAGGGATTGAAGCTGCTTGTAATGCTGCAGCCGCCAGCATCGCACACCAACCAACATTAGATACAGGTAATTGCAGCCCTCCAGTAATAACTGCAGCGATGCTTAGAATGATCGCTGCAACAAGGGCCATCTGAGTCATTGTGACCAATGGGTCGTGTCCAGATAGAGCGCGAGCAACCCAGGTTAATTGTATGGCGCATACGCAACCAGCGCTTAGCCCTAATAATAGGCCTCGCCAATCTAATTCCTGGAAGCCAATTCCTAACATCACAGCTAAGCCGCAAAAAGCAATCAGCGTTGCAAAAATCTTTAAAGGCGAGGGCGGCCTTTTATCGAGTGCTGCAGCAAGTAATGTGGTTAATGGTGGGTATACGAAAAACAACAGTGCTGCTACGGCTGCTGGAATAAACTCTGCAGCCGCGATATTTCCATAGAATAGGTAAGACATCAGAGCTCCTGCACCGATGCAATGAAAAGTTATTTGTCTCGGCAGATGAAATCTACGCCCCGTCGCAGAGCAGAAAATCAATAGAAAAAATACTAAAAGCCAGGCACGAGGTAGCGCTATGGATAAGCCATTTGCTCCCGCTTCATATGCTAGTCTAGCTATAGCTATCGCGCTTCCAAGACCGATTGACCCTAGTAGAGAAACGCTTAAGCCAAATGTGTCATTCGACTTTTGTGCTGCCTCTTTCATGTTTCTGCAGCCTTCCAGCTAGATCAGTTTTGAATATCGCTGCTTATTCCTTTAAAAGACTGCGAATTATTTAATTACTGCAACACCATCTCAAGTCAGGAAAAAGAGCTTATGATCCATCTGTACAGCTGGAATACCTCAAACGGCAAGAAAATCTCTGTGGCTTTAGAAGAGATGGGTCTCGATTATGAGTTTCATCCGATAGATATTTCTAAAGATGAGCAGTTCCAGCCTCACTTTCTTAAAATAAGTCCTAACAATCGGATACCAGCTATTATTGATACCGAAGGACCTGATGGAAAAGAAATCAGTGTTTTTGAATCAGGTGCTATCCTTATTTATTTGGCAGAGAAAACTGGAAAATTCATGCCAAATGATGCTCATAAACGTGTTGAAGTTTTAGAATGGCTCATGTGGCAAATGGGAGGCCTTGGTCCCATGCAGGGCCAAGCTCACCATTTCCGTCGTGCTGCAAAAGAGCAAGTTCCTTATGGTATCAAACGTTACACCGACGAGACCAACAGGCTTTATGGGGTTTTAGACAGACGGTTAGAAGGCCGGGATTTTATTTGCAACGATCTTTCAATTGCAGATTTTGCGTGCATCGGCTGGATCAGCCGATGGGAATGGGTTGATATTGATTGGACAAAATATCCCAATCTTAAAGCCTGGCTTGATCGTATGATGGCACGCCCAGCTGTAGCAAAAGGAATGGACATACAAGCGGTCTAAGCATTGCATGGGGATGTACAGTTTTTTCGATTGATTTAAACAGTGCACCTCATTTATGCAACTTGGTCCAATCCAGAAAAAGTTGAAGATTTTGTCTGCGGGTTACTCGGACAAAATCTCTTCCCGATGTTGGTCTAGTGCTGGTGGTGGACGATCTAATTTTGGTCCATCCTCATTCGCTTTAAACGCGGCCCCGATACCCGGTACCGGTTGATCTAGGCCTTGGACATTATTGAATGTCAGAAGAACATCGCGGTGAGCAAGCGTTGGATGTTTTAGTGCGTCGGGTATGGGCAGTTGGGGTGCAGCTGGCACGCCAACTGCCGCCAATCTTTTTTCCCAGTTGAAAGCATTGTCGCTAGCTAAGCCAGCTTCCATTGCTGCTTTGACAGCCTCGGGGTTGTTTTTACGAGCAGCGGTATCTCTAAATTTTGGATCATCTGCTAATTCCGGCTTTCCAAATGCCTTGGCCAAGCCTCGCCAATGTCCGTCTGTCAGAGCGCTAATCATTAAGTTTCCCTCGCCAGTCTTAAATAAGCCTGAGGTGGGCAATAATGCAGGTGATGAATTCCCCATCAGAGGTTGTTCAAACCCAATTGCCTGATATTGCACGATGGCCTGCGCTTGCATTGTTAAAGCTACATCAAACATCGCAACGTCTAGATGTTGGCCTTTACCTGTTTGGCTGCGGCGGAATAAAGCTGAAGCTACGGAAAAAGCAGCAGTCATTCCCGTGGCCATATCCACTACGTTAAAGCCAACTCGGCACGGACCAGTTTCTGGATGCCCAGTAAGTGCAATCATACCAGAGACAGCCTGGATTGCGCCATCATAGGCTGGCGCTCCAGCGTAAGGCCCTTCTTGCCCATAGCCAGATATGGAGCAGTAAATAATATTGGGCTTAATTTTTTTTGCCCATGAGTACCCATACCCTAATTTATCGATAGCTCCTGCTTTAAAATTTTGAATAACAACGTCAGCGGATTTGACTAGTTTTTCTAGAATTGGCCGTGTTTCTGGCGATTTTAGATCAAGGGCAATAGATCTTTTACCTGCATTCACGCTCAAAAAGATGGGAGAAAACCCAGCCTGTCCAAGTTCGTTATCGCCCATGATTGATCGACCTTGGTCACCACCCGCCTTTCCAGGTTGGGCTGGTTGTTCGATCTTAATAACATCTGCGCCAAGGAGTGCCATTTGCTCTGCGCAAAACGGCCCTGCCAACACTTGGGTGAAATCAATTACTCTTATTCCTTCAAAAGCGCGGGCCATCTAGTTCTCCTATATCAACGACTCTTAGAATAATCGTCCTTTTGTCATATGCTCAACGCCGGAGTGTTGAAGGGGTAAATAAGTATCGTTCTAGGGGGAGCGTTAAATAAGGCAGAACAAGAAAATCTATAAATTTTGGAGGTGTCGTATTTGCAAGGTTTTGTGCTTGAATTTACCTGCTGGGGTTAATTCATCTGGCTTCAGGAAGTGTATATTTAGGCAATCAATGCAACCAAAATTAAATGTAGTGCCGATTTTAGATTAATTAGAAATGTGCACCCCGTTTAAGAGGGTTTTCAATCATATGAAACACAGCAGAGCCCTGTACGTATTCGGCTATGGATCTTTAATGTGGAGGCCTGACTTTCCATATGTTTGGTGCAAGCCCGCCCTTGCCCTTGGGCATAGTCGAAAGCTGTGCGTGTGGTCTTCGACTTATCGTGGAAGCCCTGCTCGGCCAGGGTTAGTCTTTGGCTTAGACAAAACACCGGGCCATGCTGCACGTGGAATGCTCTTCAAAGTTGATGCAAGGGACCGACGAAAAGTTATTCATTACCTCTTTCAACGTGAATTAATTTATCCAATCTATCAGCCTAGTCGAGTGATAGTAGAAATAGGGGATAAGATCCTACCCGCGCTCACTTTCACTGTAGATAGAGATGATCCTGCTTATGCGATCGAGATAAATAGGAACGTGCGTAGAGCTGCCATTGCATCTGGAGCGGGAAGGGCTGGTCGTTCAAAAGATTATCTTGCAAATGCGTTGTTAAAATTGCGCGAATTGGGCGTCCATGAGCCTGAGTTGGAAGCAGATCTGATAGCTGCCCAAGATTTGCCGGATGACCCTCAGCTACTTTTTAGCCTCATCGATCAAGCGATGCGTCGCCGCCTCGATCTGGTGTTCAAGCCTGCGCATGAACGTCCGCCGGTCTAGTCCATGTTCAATCGGTGGAAGAAATTCAATAATAATAGTACCTTTCTTCTTACTAAAAGAGTTCCGGCCCCAAAAGACTCCGGAATTGAGAGCAACTGGGATGACGCTGTGCTCGAGGCCTCTGTACATTGCTGCTACTCCTGGAAGATAAGCTGGAGCTGCACCCGGTGCTTTGCGAGTTCCTTCTGGAAAGATAATCACGGAACGTGAATTTTGTAATGCTAGCTGCGTTTTTGTGAGCATTCGCCGAATGGCTGATGCTCCTGAAGTCCGGTCTATAGCAATCATGCCTGCGCGCCACAGAAATGGTCCCAATGGGGGAAGAAATAGAAGCGAACGTTTCATTATAAAAGTGGGTTTGTCTAAAATCACAGCAAAGGCAATTGTTTCCCATGCGGACTGATGTTTCGCCGCAATAATAGTAGCTTGTGTTGGGATTTTTCCTCTAACTTCGCATTCTAGGCCAACAATGTCTTTCAACATTCTTAGTGAAATTTTGCCCCAAAGACGGCCATAAGCATTAACCCATTTTTCTCTAATGAGTAAAAGTGGAAGGCCAAAAGCTCCCATTGCAACCGTCATTAGGATGAACAGAAAATTAAAAAGGATTGAACGGATTAAAGTCATCTTCAGCAATCAATTCGTTTTCTGACGTCTCAAAAATAACAAGTTGGTGGCATTGTTATAAACTTCTCTCGAGGGTTGTCTTGAAAATGGTTTTCTTTCTTAAATTCGTCGAAGCCAAATCAGTGCAGCTAGTCGAGATACAGTTACAGCTATTCCCCCTGTAGGTAGGGGTAACGACGCGATTATTAGCATGTGCCAGGTATTAAATTCTGGGATTGGGATCACTCCTTTCAACCCAGCTGAAGCATGCTCTGCAAACATTATAGTGCCCAATGCAGCCCCAGTACCAAGCGAAGCACCAATTATTGTATGTTTGAAACATGCCTTTGCGACAATGGTTGAGATCAAATGATCAGACCCTCCAAGTTGGCGCAGCAAAAGTATTGAGTCGGCATGAATTGCTATACGAGCACCCGCAACGGTGCCGATGGCGCCAAAACTTAGGAAACACACTAGTAATGCTGCAATAAGCGAAATATTGCTAATGGCATTTGCATATTCTGAGATCCGCTTTGCCCATTTTGCGTGATCATCCACCTTTATGTCTGGTGAAACCTTCTGGAGGCGCTGCTCAAGAGTTGAGGGGTCAAGCCGCGCCCCTGGTTCAGTGATTACTTCGATGAAACGTGGCTTTGGTAAATCATCAAAATTTACAAGATCACCGAGCCACGGTGAAAGAAGCTCATCGATCTTTTTCTCCGAAGTCACAGTAGCGTGCTCAATGCCAGGAGTAATGCGTGTCATCTCCAGTACTCGAGATAAATAGTCTGTTTCTTCATTTAAAAGCGGGCCCAATTGAATAGTGAGGCCGCCTGTAAAATTTTCTGACCACTTTTCTGCGGAACTACCAACACCCAATGCGGCAGCGGTGAACAGGGCAGCTAAAAATGTCATTACAGCGGTTGCAATTGGAAGAATGTGGCCTGCTATATCACCTGTAAGTTCTCTGGAGATGACTGAGGTACCGTTTTGGCTTTTCGATAAGAAATGTCTAAGGCTGGAGATCAAAATATTTAGTCCTCAATCAATCTACCATCTTCAAGTGTAATTACTGGATGTGGAAAACGATCAATCAGGCTCTTGCTATGTGTTGCTAAAATTATTGTGGTTCCTATTCGGTTTAAATATTCAAAAAGAGTCAAAAGCCGATCACCCATCGCGTCATCAACACTTCCAGTTGGTTCATCTCCAATCAAAAGCTTCGGTCGATTTATGACGGCTCGAGCAATAGCAATTCTTTGACGCTCGCCACCTGAAAGGGTTTGGGGTGCCGAATTAATTCGGTGATCAAGTCCAACCCATCTGATTAATTCCAAAGCTTCTTCGCGCGCCACTTGTAAATTTTCGCCGGAAATAAGCCTAGGTAGAGCCACGTTGTCAGCTAGAGATAAGTTATTAAGGAGACGGAAATCTTGAAAAACAATTCCAATTTTTTGGCGAATTGTTGCCCGTTCTTTAGCGTTAGTTTTTTGCACATCAGAGCCAAAGAGCAGAACGCTGCCATCTGTGGGATAGGTATCCATGAAAAGTAGTCGTAATAGGGATGATTTTCCTGCGCCGCTTGGGCCTACTAAATAGCGAAATTCTCCCCCTGGAATCGTAAGGCTGACATTTTCCAGAACATTCGGAGTATTTCTGTAAGAGAAAGTTACGGCTTTAAGTTGAGCCACTATATTTGAAGAGGCAACAGCGGGATTACGTGCTGGCATGCGGAGCATCGCCTTGTGTCAAAGAATCATTTACATCTATATAACATCTTAGGCTGGAGACTGCTTTCCTAAGCCAGATGTTTTACTTAATGGAACTCGATGCTGCTCGTTTGCCCAAATTGTGATGCGCGATATCTGGCTCCTGATCATCAAATTGGGCCAAATGGTAGGCGGGTGCGTTGTGCTCGTTGTGCTTTTGTTTGGCGCGCTGAGTTATCTTCGTCAGTTAAGACAGATGAACAACAAAATTCATCAAATTTGGACAAGACAACTCAACATGAAGATGCGCATGTTGCTAAGTCAGAGGAGCGTTTTTTCACAGATGTTACCGCGAAAATAGAGCCTTTACCCCGTTCTCGGGTGCCAGCGCTTCGAAACACAAAGAGGCCTAGGCGTTATTGGCCTGCTTATTTTCTTGCTGGCGCGATAGGTTTTGCCATAGTTCCAAATTTAACACTCTTTCATGAGCAGTTTTCGTTTGCATGGTCTCAAACCGTTAAGTTAGTTCAAACGGTTTCTGATGTATGGAATGATAACAAGGTTGTGCAACAGGACGGTAACTTTGAAGTCAGGAATTTGAAAAACGAATGGACTAAAAAAAAGACAGGGCTTCAATTGGTTATTCAAGGAATCGTAGTTAACAAGTCTGATGCAGAACAACCAGGGCAGTTTTTGCGGATACGTCTGTTTGATAGTGGAGATAACAAGGTGCGTGACAGGCGTGAAGAGGTGCCGGGAGGAAGTTTTAGTCCTGGTGAAAGCAGACCCTTCACTATAGTTTTTGAAGATCCAGGTGACGTTGCCAGGGCTCTTCCAACAGTCGAGGCTGCGGATTAAATCAGAATAAAAGGACAAAAAGTTTTTTGTCTCACAAATGCTCCTGATATTTTCTAAGATTTAGTTGAATTCAATTCAGAAGCTCGGCCATCGCATCGATCGCCACCCGATATCCTGCTACCCCTAGGCCAGCAATGATTCCTGTGGCGGCAAGTGACACATACGATTTATGTCTAAAGCTTTCTCGTGTGTGAGGGTTAGATATATGCAGTTCTATTACTGGGCCCTTGACCATTTTTAATGCGTCGAGAATTGCTACCGATGTGTGCGTATATGCGGCTGGATTTATGATGATGCCATCGAATTTTTCGATCGCCTCTTGTATCCAACTAACAAGTTCCCCTTCGGTATTTGACTGTCGGAAGTCAATTACCAGACCCCGCATTGCGGCCTGTGCCTCTGATATCTTTTCTACTTCAGCTAGTGTTGTTGCCCCATAAATTTCTGGCTCACGGACGCCTAGCATGTTCAGATTGGGGCCATTTAAAAACAAGATTGTCTTTGACATCTAAAACATTCCCCTGATCTTCGTATAATATCCGGTTAAGCCTAATATATGAAAGATGCAAGAATTTTAGGGTCGCCTTGACCGAAGTAATCTTTGCCCAAGCTGGAAAACATTAGAGTGGGTGTAAGAACTAAGATGGATATTATTTTAAAAAAGGTTCTAACTCACACATCTTCCGATCGGTAGATTAAATTAATAGGTGGGATTGAAAACCTTGGGGGGTTCAAATGTCAGCTGTTTACGAGATTGAGGTGCAAGATGTCGTATATTTACGAGTTGATGGATTAGAACTTTTTGCAAGAATTTATCGTCCGCTTGGAGTAGGGCCCTTTGAGGGTGTCGTTGAGGTTCATGGTGGAGCATGGACTGCAAATGACAGGCTAACTAATAAAGATATTCATATGCCATTGGCAGCAAGTGGAGTTGTTGTAATGGCTATCGATTTTCGAATGCCGCCTTTCAAAGGATATCCTGCATCTGTTCAAGATGTGAATCTAGCTGTCCGTTGGCTGAAATCGAAGGCAGATGATTTTCAAATTGATAAATCGAGGATTGGTATTATTGGGACATCAAGCGGTGGTCATCAGGCCATGCTTTGCGCCCTCCGTCCAACACATGTGGAATATAATCAACACATTCTGCATGGTGGGTATGATGCGATAGTAAATTTTGCGGTTTTGTGTTGGCCCGTACTGGACCCCTTGGCTCGTTACAGAATGGTCATGTCAAATGGAAACGAAAGACTTTTTCTTGCTCATAAGGCCTTTTGGCCTGACGAAGAAGCTATGGCCGATGGTAATCCTCAACTGATTGTTGAGCGTGGGGAGCCAATTGATTTTCCGCCCGTCCTAGTTATTCAAGGCACTAATGATGATAATCTTACACCGGATATGGCAGATAGGTTTGCTTCAGCTTACGAGGTTTCGAATGGAAGAATTCAACTCAAAAAATTTCAAGGAGCACCCCACGCTTTTATAGCTAGGGACCCCAACTCCGAGCATGCAAAAGAAGCAATCAGAGCTATTGTTGAATTTGTTAAAGAGGTGGGATGAATTTTAACTTCTGCCTGGATGGGCAGTTTACAAACTAGCTTAAACTGCTGGTCGAGTGGCAGCTAACATGTAATTCATTGAAATGTCCGTACTTCTTCTCCATTCGTCTGTAAAAAGATCATAGGTTATGCCTTCAGGTTTTTTGACGATAAGACCGGCTTCGCGCAGAGGGCGAGCTAATTCAGATGGCTTTATGAATTTTCGCCAATCATGAGTTCCGCGGGGCAGCCAGCCTAGAACATATTCTGCAGCAAATTTTGCTAAGACCAATGCCTTTGGAGTTCTGTTGATCGTTGCAGCTATAAGTAAGCCGCCCGGGCGTGTAAGGTTTGCCAATGCTCGTAAAAATGTTCCTTGGTCAGGCACATGTTCTACTACTTCCAAAGATACCACTAGGTCGAAGTTTATACCCCTCGATGCTAAATTTTCTGCAGTATCGATTTGGTAGTCTATTTCAAGGCCCGATATCTCGGCGTGAGTTTTTGCCGCTTCAATATTATTGTCTGTGACGTCGATGCCCACGGTCTTAGCGCCAAGGCGCGCGAGAGGTTCTGTTATCAAGCCTCCTCCACAACCAACATCTATCGCAGATAGTCCTTTGAGTTGGCTTAACCCTCTGGGCCTTGAGAAATGTTCCGCCACCATGTCTGCGATGAAGCTCATGCGTGCTGGACCAAGTTGGTGCAGAGGCTGAAAAGCACCATTTGGATCCCACCACTGATCAGCTAGTGCCGCAAATTGAGCAGCCTCGTGAGGGTCGATGTTTTCTGCGGCGATTACGCTCATCCGATAATCACTCCTCTCACGTGGCTTGCCGGTGGGCTTACTCGTCAATATGTTGCGGACAATTTTATAGGCAACAATTATAAGCATATCTCGCCAGTTTCAATTAGTTGGTTAGAGCTTAAGGGATTTTCCACAGTGGCGCGTATCGTCCAAAAATTTGGCGGCACTTCTGTTGCTAACCTTGATTGCATTCGAAATGTTGCAGTTCGAGTCAAGGCCGCATGTGATGCTGGTAATCAAGTAGCTGTAGTTGTGTCAGCTATGGCCGGTGAAACAAATAAGCTTGTTGATCTTGTTAAGCAGGCCTCAGCACTGCACGACTCCGCTGAGTATGACGCAATCGTAGCTACAGGGGAGCAAGTCACGGCAGGACTGCTTTCTATAGTTCTTCAATCCATGGGAGTGAACGCCAGGTCATTTCTTGGTTGGCAGCTACCCATTAAAACCGATGGGATCCACGGTCGCGCTCGCATTGATGATATTGATGGCAGTCAAGCAGTATCTTTAATGGAAAAAGGCCATGTGGTCGTCATCGCTGGTTTTCAGGGATTAAGCCCCGATAACAGAGTGACAACCTTGGGGCGGGGAGGGTCTGATACAACTGCAGTGGCCCTCGCAGCAGCGTTTAAGGCTGATCGTTGCGAAATCTACACGGATGTTGATGGTGTTTATACTTGCGATCCAAGGATTGTGCCCAAAGCGCGAAAAATCGACCGCATTACCTACGAGGAAATGCTTGAGATGGCCTCTCAGGGTGCCAAAGTTCTGCAGACACGTTCTGTTGAAATGGCTATGAACTTTAACGTGCCTGTGACCGTTCTCTCTAGTTTTGAGGATAAGCCAGGCACAATAGTTGCGGCGGAGATTGAAAATATGGAGCAAGAAGTCGTTACCGGAATAGCCTATGACAAAAATGAGGCAAAAATCACTTTATCGAGTGTGGATGACCGTCCGGGCGTGGCTGCTGCTATTTTTGGACCTCTCACAGAAGCAGAAATCAATGTGGATATGATCGTTCAGAATGTATCTGCAGATGGTAAAACTACCGACATGACTTTTACAGTTTCCGAGGCAGATTTTGATCGTACAATTGATCACCTTGATCGCCACAAAAGTGAAATTGGGTTTAAAGAAATTTTGGCAGACCGAAACGTGGCAAAGATTTCGGTTGTTGGTGTAGGAATGAGAAGCCACGCGGGTGTAGCTCAGCGGATGTTTAAAGCTCTTGCAGACAAAGGGGTAAACATTCAGGTCATTTCGACATCTGAAATCAAAGTTAGTGTTCTGATTTCACAAGATTATTTAGAGCTTGCCCTTCGGGCGCTTCATACTGCTTATGGTCTCGACGCAGAGTGAGATGAATGGATAAATTAGCTGCCCAAGAGCAAATAAAACATCTCTCTTCCCGAGGTAGGGAATTGTTAGGCGTAGAACATTCAATTTTGGGTGGCGCTATGACTTGGGTATCCGAGCGAAACCTGGTTGCAGCAATATCTAATGCAGGGGGCTTTGGTGTAATCGCATGTGGTTCTATGACCACAGAACTTCTTCGCTCTGAAATAAGAGCCACAAAGGCACTCACGTCTAAGCCTTTTGGCGTTAATCTAATAGTTATGCATCCAGACTTAATGGACCTGGTCGAGGTTTGTGGAGAGGAACAAGTTGGTTGCATTGTGCTGGCAGGTGGGATTCCGCCACGAGCGGTTATGCGGCGGGTCAAAGAATTAGGGGCAACCTTGATTGGCTTTGCGCCAGCTTTGGGAATAGCAAGGAAACTTGTCCGTGATGGGGCGGATGGGCTGATAATTGAAGGAACTGAGGCGGGAGGTCACATTGGGCCCGTAGCTACCTCTGTTTTAGCTCAAGAAATTCTCCCAAATATTCCCGAAGTGCCTGTCTTCGTGGCAGGCGGTATTGGTCGTGGTGAGGCAATCCTATCATACTTGGAAATGGGTGCAGCAGGTTGTCAGCTTGGTACGCGCTTCGTTTGTTCAGAAGAGTCGATCGCTCATGCAAATTTCAAGGAAGCCTTCCTAAAGGGATCTGCTCGTGACGCAATGCCTAGTGTTCAGGTTGATCCAAGGTTCCCTGTAATCCCAGTACGTGCTCTTCAGAATGAAGCGCAAAAGCGTTTTATTGAGACTCAACATTCGGTGATTGAAAGATGGCGATCCGGGGAGATTGACCAGAAATCAGCTCAACTGGAGATTGAGCATTTTTGGGCAGGTGCACTGCGTCGAGCCGTAATTGATGGGGATATTGAGGGAGGCTCGTTGATGGCGGGACAGAGTGTGGGAATGGTCAATGCTGTGCAGCCGGCTGCTTCCATCATTGCTGAGTTGCTTGATCAAGCAGAGGACGCGCTGATAAAGCGTTGAGAAAATCTAGCTCGATGGGATAACAAACTTGGAACAAACGGCCTCTAAGGCAAATGCTAGCGGATGGCGTCAAATGCTCAGGGCTGTTCGTGATGCGGTTTCACAATCAGAGTCTGCGCCGCTTCGTTTAACCAGGGTTGTTAATGTTATTGCGAAAGCTCTGAAAGCCGATGTTTGCTCGCTGTATCTTAAGCAGCGAGATGGTGTGATGGCCCTGGCTGCGACCCATGGGCTGAGAGCCGATGCTGTGTTCAATACCCGATTGGCTCCAGGTGAGGGGCTTGTGGGTTTGGCTGCGGCTGCAACTGGTCCTGTTTCAATTCAAGATGTTCAAAATCACCCTGCTTTCGCTTACAGACCAGAGACTGGGGAGGATGCTTACAGTACATTTTTAGGAGCACCACTACTCCGCGGAGGTACTGTTGGAGGGGTCCTTGTAATACAACATGTTACTGACCGCGTTTATGAAGATGACGACCTTGAAGCGGTAGCCATTGTTGCGGCCTTGATGGCTGAAGTGGCAGCAGACCCTGAGTTGACGGCCTTTGTTGCTAATGATGAAAGTGCGCCAGCTGCGCGAATAGCAGGTACCCGAATATCTTCTGGTCTTTCCATAGGGGTTGCAGCAATGAGGGACCCCCCGTTACCTATCCAGCGAATGATTGTAGACGATATTCCTGCTGAAATTCAGCGTTTGGATCTTGCTGTTGAACTAATGCTGAGGGAACTCGACAACCTTCTTCAGGCCCCAGGTTTAGAGGCTTCGGGTGAGCATCGTGAGATTTTGGAAGCTTTTCGACTTGCTGCAAGCGATGATGCTTGGATTAGGCGTATTCGAAATGGTGTTGAGCAAGGAATGACGGCTGAAGTAGCCGCTCGACGAGTTCAAACTGAGGCTCGTGTTAGAATTCGTCGTGCTCCATCTGCCTACCTTCGAGAAAGGCTTGCTGATCTGGATGACCTTGCTGGCCGTTTAGTGCGCGTATTGGCTTCAGAGGCCGAGAGCTTTGGTGTCGCTGAATTACCTGAACGATCAATTATCTTTGCACATTCGATGGGCCCAGCAGAACTTTTGGAACTCGATCGATCACGCATTGTTGGCTTGGTTTTAGAGGAAGGATCTCTATCTTCCCACGTCGCTGTAGTCGCAAGAGCATTGGGTGTACCTGCAATTTCTGGAATACCTGGTGCTTTGGCTACTGTGCAGCCAGGGGATGAGATAATTCTTGATGCAGACCATGGGCAAGCACTTCTGCGTCCATCCTCTCAAATTCTCTCTAGTTTCCAGGCCTCTTTAGCTGCCAGGTCAGCACGCAAGGCTCGTTATGCAAACTCTACTCGTGGTCCTGCAAGGACCCGAGATGAGCAAACAATATCAATCATGGCTAATGCTGGACTTCTAATGGATGTGGAAACAGCTTTTAGTGAAGGGGCCGAGGGTATTGGCTTATTTAGAACGGAATTATCATTTCTTGGCCAGTCAGGACTCCCCAGCATTGAAGAGCAAATCGCGCATTATTCAGAGGTTCGAAAAATATCTGGTGACCGCCCTATTTTTTTTAGAACATTTGATCATGGAGGTGATAAAACACCAGCAACATTGGTGCGGAGCCGGGAGGCCAATCCAGCTCTAGGTTGGCGCGCCATACGTATAGCTCTGGACTTACCAGAAACACTGCAAGAACAACTGTATTCTCTAGCCGTAGCTTCTGCTGGTGAGGAGCTCTGCGTAATGTTTCCTATGGTCGCGGAGGTGGCTGAAATTAGAGAAGCCCGATCAATTCTTGCGGTAGCTCTTGAGCAGGCTGCTATTGATGGAAGAGCTCCAAGTCATGTTCGTGTGGGTGTCGCTATTGAAACGCCATCCTTGGTCTGGCAAGGCGAAACGGCGCTCAGACGAATAGATTTTGCGACTATTGGAACGAACGATTTATTGCAATTTACCTTTGCGGCAGACCGTGATGGAGTTCGGATGACCGAGCGATACGATTCATTATCATCACCAGCGTTCTCAATGTTGCGGCACATTGTTGGCCAAGCGCGAATGGCGGGAATATCACTTTCAGTATGTGGGGAGATGGCCTCTGACCCTTTGGGTGTAATAGCGCTTGTAGGTCTTGGGGTGCGAAGTCTATCGGTTGTACCTACATCAATTAATTCAATTAAAGAGGTAGTTAGGAACCTTGATGCGAAGAGTGCTGAAAAATTAGTTTTGGAGCTGATTGACTCAGAGGAGCATAGTGTGCGCAGTCAATTTCATGAATATGCTTTGGCGGAAGGAATCCCTCTAGAGCCCTGAATTTAAATCATTGATGTTGGCTGTAGCAGCGGTTATGAGTATCTTTGAATTCAAGTAGTTTAGAATCACCTTCCAATAGCACAGTGCGGTAGGTGGTCTATCGAAATTAGGAACGGGCATTCCTTCGGTGGGTGACAACGGCAAACTAAAACTTTGGGTGGTGGCAGGAGCTACCCAAACTGCGACACCAAAATTGGTGCCGGAAGATGGGGAGCCTGTTGGTCTTTTCCTTAGGGGACTGCGCGAGCAAAAAAGCATTACCGTTGATGAAGTCGCTAGCCAAATTCGAATACGTAATGTTTATATTTCTGCGATTGAGGATGACAGGTACGAGGCTTTGCCTGGCAGAGCATACGCTTTAGGTTTTGTTCGAACTTACGCTGAATTTTTAGGGGCAAATTCTGCAGAGGTGTCCCGACGTGCCATGAAAGGCATTGATGCGCTTCCAAAGGCGCCGCTTAAAACAAAAATTCCTGAGGTTGAGCGAGAGCCTAGAACTGCGGTGGCAGCGGCAGCAGGGATCTGTATTGCCTTGGCCGGATATGTCTACTGGTATTTCGATAACAATAAATCTCGGTTTGAAAATGCAGCTGAGACGCTAGCAAAGCTTGAGAGCCCTTCATTTTTGGATGGACCCGAACCAGTCCGCTTAACCTCAGATCCATACCGTCCTTTCCCTGAGATTCAGCCGCCATCTAGTCCTAAAATTGTGGCGCTTCAGCTTCCAACAGACGTTAACAGGCCTGTAGCCAGGCCATTGCCACCCTCAAGGCAAAGCTCGCAGAGCGTAGTTGATAATCAAATAATTCGACCATCTGACCTTCCAGCGCAGGGCAGCTTAGCTGAGGAACTTCCAGAACCGCGTTTGGTTGCTGCTCAGGTCGTTGATAATTGGTCAATACCTGCGCCAGGCCCTGCAATGGCTGCAATAGGCCCGAGTTATACCGCTGCAGCTCCTGCTGCTCACACACCCCCATCTTTGTCAACTAATGCTATTTCCTCTCCAGAACCCGCCTCTGGTATGGTACAGCTTGTGGCCGCCTTTGATACCTGGATCGAAATTCGTTCAGTTAAGACTGATAAAGTTCTTTTTTCGCGAGTGCTTCGTAAGGGAGAAGTCTATCGAGTTCCAGATCGAACTGGGTTGACACTTACCACAGGGAATGCTGCAGGACTTGAAGTGCACATTGATGAGCTGTTAGCTCCTCCGTTGGGAACATATGGGGAGGTTGTGCGTGATTTGCATTTAGATGCGAAGGAACTTCTTGCTAGCCGTTAGCATCTTCTGAGCACTCGTGCAGTTAGCGAACAGGCAATATTCAATATTTAAAATGTCAATTACCTGGGTGTGTCTAAAATGAGCATTCGGCCTTATCGTCATATTGAAAGACGCAAGTCTCGGCGGATTATGGTTGGGAACGTAGCTGTTGGTGGAGATGCGCCGATAACCGTTCAAACAATGACTAACTCTCTAACGAGTGATGCTGGGGCTACAATTGATCAGATTCGAATAGCAGAGGAAGCAGGGGTTGATATCGTTCGCGTTTCTTGCCCGGATGAAGCCTCAACTGCCGCTTTGAAAGAAATTGTTCACGCAGCAAATGTCCCAATTGTTGCTGATATCCACTTTCACTATCGTCGTGCTATCGAAGCAGCAAAAGCTGGGGCGGCATGCCTGCGCATAAATCCTGGTAACATTGGCTCTGCTGAACGAGTTAAGGAAGTCGTTCAGGCTGCAAAGGATCATGGTTGTGCTATCCGTATCGGAGTAAATGCAGGAAGTTTAGAGAAGCATCTTTTGGAAAAATATGGAGAGCCTTGTCCAGAGGCACTTGTTGAAAGTGCTCTAGATCATGCGCGAATATTAGAGGATCACGACTTTACAGAGTTCAAAATAAGCGTAAAGGCATCTGACGTTTTTCTTGCTGTTGCTGCCTATCAAGGTCTCGCAGACGCGTGTGATTATCCGCTACATCTTGGCATTACTGAGGCTGGCGGACTTCGCGGAGGGACGGTAAAGAGTTCGGTCGGCATTGGGTCTTTGCTTTGGGCTGGTATTGGCGACACGCTCCGTGTTTCCCTTTCAGCCGACCCGGCTGAGGAGGTTAAGGTTGGCTTTGACATATTAAAGTCACTTGGCCTTCGTCATCGGGGTATCAACGTTATTTCTTGTCCATCTTGTGCTCGCCAACAATTCGACGTGATAAATACTGTGGCGCTCTTGGAAAAACGACTAGCTCACATATCCACGCCAATGACAGTCTCTGTGATTGGTTGCGTTGTTAATGGACCAGGAGAAGCTCGGGAAACTGACATTGGTGTTACTGGTGGTGGGAAGGGTACCCATATGGTCTATGTGAGTGGTTTGCCCGATCATCGAATTACTGATGTTGATCTCGTGGACCACCTGGTTACCCAGATTGAGTCAAAAGCTGCTGAGATCGAAAATGAACGTTTAGAAGCTGCCTCTGCAGAGTTGCAATAGTAGAGAGTTATTATTGATGTCAGTGCGCCCAGTCCGCGGGACGGTTGATCTTTTTCCAGATGATATTCGTCGTCATCGTCGCGTAATAGAAACTGCTCGAGATCTTGCCGAACTTTATGGGTTTGGAGAAATACAGACCCCTGTTTTTGAATTTACGGAGGTGTTTGCGCGCACTCTTGGGGACGTTTCTGATGTAGTGACAAAAGAAATGTACACATTTGAGGACCGTGGCGGAGAGAAAATTACCTTGCGCCCAGAGAACACTGCTGGTGTTGCAAGGGCTTATATCTCTGGGAAACTCCAAAACGAACTTCCGCTAAAATATTTCTATGCGGGACCCATGTTTCGATATGAGCGACCACAGAAAGGTCGTCAGCGTCAGTTTCATCAAATTGGTGTTGAATTGTTCGGCGTTCCATTTCCGTCAGGGGACGTCGAGGTAATAGCTCTTGCTGCCCAATTGTTAGATAAACTGGGAATGCGTGATCACTGCGTCCTCAACCTCAATACTTTGGGCGATATAGAAAGTCGTGAAACTTACCGTGCCGCATTAGTTGAATATTTTTCTTCACATAAGACTAGGTTATCTTCCGACAGTCTCGCCCGTCTTGATAAAAACCCGTTGCGTATCCTTGATTCCAAGGATGAGAGTGACAAAAAAGTGGTTGAAGGAGCCCCCTCTTTCAATGAATTTCTTACAACTATGGCTTCGGACTTCTTCGCCGAAGTACTTCAGGGGCTCGATGAGTTAGATATTTCTTATGTTCTGAACCCACGTCTCGTAAGGGGGCTTGATTATTACTGCCATACAGCTTTTGAGTTTGTAACAGATGCATTAGGTGCTCAAGGGACAGTCATAGGTGGTGGGCGCTACGATGGCCTTATCGGTATAATGGGGGGAGCTAGCACACCTGGAGTGGGTTGGGCTGGTGGTATAGAACGGCTCGCAATGCTTGCTGATCAGACATTACCTGAAATAACCACTTCTAAACCTATTTCACTAATTCCAATTGGCGCTGCTGCAGAGAAAAAATTAAAGCAACTTGCCTATGTTCTCAGGGGAAATGGTCAACATGTCGATATTTCTTTCTCTGGAAATCTCAAAAGGCGCATGCAGAGGGCTGGTAAGCTTGGTGCCCGGTTTGCATTAATTGTTGGTGAGGACGAGTTACACGCTAACAAAGCTACACTCAGAGATATGGAGAGTGGCTCGCAGGAAGAGATAAGACTGCAAGATGTAGTTAAGCGGTTATCTGACCTATGAGTTTTGATGAAAAACTTGCACAGGTTTTAAGTCGTGTTGAAGAACTATCAGCACGCATGTCAGGCGAAGAGCTATCGGCAGAAGAGTTGGTGAAACTCTCCAAGGAGTATAGTGAACTTGACCCTATTGCCGCTGCCATCCGAAATCTTCAAGCTCTGCGTGATGAATTTGGTGATCTAGAAGAAATTCTGAATGATACTGAGTCCGATGCCGAGATGCGCCAACTTGCAGAGCTTGAGAAACTGGACTTAGGTCAAAAAATTGAGACCGCAGAGCGTGATGTAATGATTGCTCTGTTGCCAAAAGATGCGGACGATGAACGCAATGCAATCCTAGAAGTGCGGCCAGGAACAGGAGGCGACGAAGCCGCCTTATTCGCAGCAGATTTGTTTAGGATGTATCAGAGATATGCTGAGTCACAAGGTTGGAAGTTTGAATCTTTATCTGTTAGCGAAACAGAACTTGGCGGTCTAAAAGAAGCTGTTGCAGAAATCGGTGGTCGTGGTGTCTTCGCAAAGATGAAGTTTGAATCAGGAGGCCATAGAGTGCAGCGTGTTCCAACAACGGAGCAAGGGGGGCGCATCCATACCTCTGCAGCAACCGTGGCGGTATTACCTGAGGTTCAGGAAGTTGATGTTTTAATAGACGAAAAAGACCTCCGGATTGACACGTTCCGATCTCAGGGTGCTGGTGGACAGCACGTCAATACAACTGACTCTGCCGTCCGGATCACACATCTTCCAACTGGTATTGTTGTCAACCAGCAAGATGAGAAGTCGCAACATAAAAATCGCGCCAAGGCAATGACCATCTTACGCGCTAGAATTTATGAGGCTGAGCGTGAGCGTCGAGATGCCGAGCGAGCAGCAGAGCGGCGAACGCAGGTAGGGTCTGGTGATAGATCTGAGAGAATTAGGACCTATAATTTCCCTCAGGGGAGGGTTACAGATCACCGTATTAATCTAACTCTTTACAAAATCGACCAAGTTGTAGCTGGAACGGGTTTAGCTGAGTTTATTGATGCATTAGTCGCCGAAGATCAGGCTTCACGACTGGCTAATATGGAATGACGGCTGATGAGTGGATTAAGGCGGCTTCCTATCGATTGACGGGACTGGAGCGGCCGCGCGCTGAAGCTAGAAATTTACTTGCTTTGGCATTGAAGGTTTCACCAGAATACTTGTTTTCTTATCCAGAAACTGAAATTTCATGTGAGAATATTTCAACTGCTGAATTATTCATTGGACGTCGTATTGCAGGTGAACCTCTTTCAAGAATTTCTGGTTTTCGTGAGTTTTGGAGCCTAGATTTTTATATCGGTGATGAGGTTTTAGATCCTCGGCCTGATACGGAGGTTTTAGTTGAGGCTGGTTTAGAGGCTATCAATCAACGGGAAATTCCATACATTTTGGACTTGGGAACGGGCTCAGGTTGCATTTTGTTAGCTTTGCTCTCTGAAATTCGAGACGCATTCGGTATAGGGATTGACCGGGCCAAGGGTGCTTGCAGATTTGCAAAGATGAACAGTCAAAGGCTTGGTCTTTCTAATCGTTCTGCATTTGTATGCGCAGATTGGGGAAGGGCCCTCAAAGCCGTAACTTCGCAATTTCAGGGGTTTGATCTGATTGTCACAAACCCCCCATATGTAGGAACGGTTCAAGGTCCGCGGCCAGACACGGCCACTGAAAGTTTTGACCCACCCTCGGCCCTTTATGCTGGCATTGATGGTCTTAGTGCTTACAAAGAATTAAGTCACCAAATCCCCAAGCTTATGGCGGCCAGTGGTACCGTCGTGATTGAAATAGGTGAGGGGCAAGCTGCATCAGTGAATAAGATATTTACTGATGCAGGGTTGAGGATGAAACGTGAATTCTATGATCTTGGAGGCCATTTGCGCTGCCTAACCTTCAAAGTTGCTTAAAATTACGCAGATTTTTCAATAAAGATGTTGGCATTTCATATAAATTCGGTATACCTAGAGTTGCGTCCAAGAGGAGTTTGCTCCTAAGGCGTGCCATTTTCACTGACACAGCATTAGACCACCTTCAAATTGATGGTATCGTCAAGTTGTAGTTTGGATTGTAAATATGGCCACCCCCGCAACTTAGAGCGGATATTCAGACTATGAATCAAAGACGGCCGCGTGGTCGAAATAACAATAATAATCGTGGTAGGCACCAGAATCCACGGAACCAGACCTTTGACAGCAATGGTCCGGGAGGCCGGGTGCGTGGGTCTGCTTCGCAAGTGTTGGACCGTTATCTGGCGCAAGCTCGTGATGCTCAGGCAGCTGGAGACTCTATCCTTGCAGAAAACCTGTTCCAGCACGCAGAGCACTATTATAGAGTGCTAAGTGCAGCAAATGCTGCCATGGAACAGCAGCAACGAGAACGTCACGGCTCTTACGAAGACCGACGCTCCTATCGCCCTGAAAACACAGATGCAGAGCATGATGCCCGATCCGAAGATCAGAGTGATCGCGATGACCGGCAGGACCGTTCTGAACGCTCTGATCTGCGTGAGGATCGCGATCCTGATAATTATGTTGCGACGGAGGATGCAGAGCCGCGCAATCCTCGTAGAGTATCAGGTCGCGTAAGGTCTGCAGAAGCAGAAATGGGTGAAAGTGATAGCGATCAGGCCGTTGTAGAAAATTACACCCCTCAGCCACGCCGCCGAACTGCTCGTACTCCGAAGCCTGTAGAGGAACCCAGGCTTGAATTAGAAGATGAAAATACAGAGGAGCTCGACGTTGCATTCTTAAAGGCGGAGCCTAAGCCTCGGCGCCGGCGTCGTACTTCATCAGAGATAGAAACAGCTGAAGCATCAGATTGATTGCAGTGTCGACTAAAATACTAACTTCCCAGCAATCGCAGAGTTATAAAAACGACGGTTTTGTATCACCAATACAGGTGCTTTCAGCGGAGGAATCGCTTAGGTATCGTAAGCGGTTTGAGAATTATGAGCATCAGCATGGTGGGTGGTATGAGCTCTCAAAAGGTCAGAAATTATATTTGATACAAACATGGGCGGCCGAACTCGCTTCTCATCCTAAAGTCCTCGATGGTGTCGAAGACGTATTGGGTCCCGATTTGTTGGTTTGGGGGTTGAGTCTCTTTGTTAAAGAAGCCAAGGCGCCAGGCTTTGTCTCTTGGCATCAAGATTCCACCTATTGGGGTCTATCTAAACCCAAGGTAGTCACGGCATGGATAGCGCTTTCACCAGCAACTATTGACTCGGGATGTATGAAAATGCTTCCCGGCTCTCACTCGATGGACCAAAGACCTCACAAAGATACGTTGGCTTCTGATAACCTTCTTACGCGAGGCCAAGAAATCCAGATGAACATCGATGATTCAGATGGCGTGTTCTGTCCTCTTGAACCTGGCGAAATGTCACTTCATCACGTTCGTACGGTTCATGCGTCTGAACCTAATAATGGTTCAGATCGACGTATTGGTGTTGCTATCCGATATATTACTCCCGACGTCGAACAAGTTAATGGTGCAAAAGATAGTGCATGGCTTGTCCGGGGAGAGGACCGATTTAACAATTTTATTCTCGAGAGTCCGCCCAAATCAGACATGGACGAAGCGGCTCTAGCCGAGCGGGAGCGGATTATGAGCCTTCGGCAAGGTGTCCTCTATAAAGGCGTTAAGGGGACCCCTGCAAAACTCAAAAGGTAAATTCTGGTGGATGGGATTTAGCCGTAGCAGTACTTCAAAAATATTTTAATGTTTAATTCCTATAATTTCTAATAATTATCCAACACGAACAGCCCGCACCCTATGGGCGCAGGCTTAATATTCACGAAATACAATCAATTCTGTGGCTTAGTAGCCTTCGCGCTCAAGGCGCTTGCGAAGCATCTTTCTATGTCGACGCACGGCCTCGGCCCGCTCACGGGCGCGCTTTTCCGATGGCTTCTCGAATGAGCGGCGAAGCTTCATTTCGCGGAAGATACCCTCGCGTTGCATCTTCTTTTTAAGGGCACGAAGAGCCTGATCTACATTATTATCACGAACACTTACTAGCAAAATTTTTCCTTTAGTCGAGCATATGCGCATTCGCGGCTATACCCACGAAAGCTTTTCATTTCTTTAAACCAAGTACATATAACATTTCAAGCTCTTCTTGCACTTAGTTGTTGGGTGGCGCGTCATCAAAATTGTTATTGTGAGTTCGGTATATGTCTATTCTGAAAATTGCTCGTATGGGTCATCCAATTTTATTGGAAAGGTCAAAGACCCTAAATTCAAGTGAAATTGCCAGCAATCTAGAGCTTCAAAAGCTTATTGATGACATGGTTGAAACGCTCAAAGACTCTGGTGGCGTTGGTTTGGCTGGTCCGCAGGTATATGCAGATAAAAGAGTAATATTGGCTATGGCACCGCAATCAGATGATACGAGCCATGGAAATACTGAATTTACCGTCCTCATAAATCCAGAGTTGGAATTTAGGGACAAAGAGCAGGAGCTTGGATGGGAAGGGTGTTTATCGATTCCTGGCCTGCGAGGAGCAGTGCCCCGGGCTCGTAAATTAATTTATCGAGGGTTTGATCGAACTGGGCGAAGTGTAGAGGCTGAAGCTGAGGGTTTTTTTGCTCGTATTTTGCAGCATGAGGTCGATCACTTGGATGGTATTCTTTATCCTATGAGGATGACAGATTTTCGTCATTTTGGTTTCGATGAAGAGTTGGCCCGAATTGAGCGAGAAGCCGCTTATGAAACAGAGGAAAGCATTGAATGAACAAAGCTAATGAAAAACTTAGGCTGGAAATTTTAAATGCGGCTCTCGAACATATTCCATTTGATGGCTGGACCCTCCATGCCTTAAAGGCGGGTGCAATCGACGCTGGGTATCCAGAAATAGACGCAGAGCGAGCGTTCCCGGGAGGGCCCGCAGAAGCGGCGGAGTTTCACTCGTTTCTGTCTGATAGGGCTATGGTGTCGTCGTTTTTTGAATGCGAACCAATGCCATCACGTACCAAAGAAAAGGTGGCAGCACTGATCCGCATACGTCTTGAAGGGGTTGCGGGCCAAAAGGAAGTGGTCCGTTTAGGATTGGGTTTACTTGCGAGACCTCAACATTGGACCAAGGGCGCACGAGCGCTTGCAAAAACAGCAGATGAAATTTGGAAAGCAGCGGGGGATCGCTCGTCGGACTTTAATTGGTATACAAAGCGCGGCTTAGTTGCAGCTGTGTATTTCTCTACGGTTACTTATTGGCTGAACGATATGTCAGAGGATTATCAGGAAACGTGGGCATTTCTTGATCGTCGGTTGGATGATGCCATGCGTATCCCAAGGAAAGCCATGGGTGTTCTGGATAAACTTCGCACAAACCTTCCTCGGTCCGAAGGACTTTTCGCGGCTTTAAAACAGCGCCATATGGCAAGGCGATGGTGATTAATCAGCCTACATACTTTTAGTTAAGTGGTAGGCTTTGCTGATACCTTTTTGCCCGTACATGCGAACGACCAATTTATTTTTTCCAGAATTTCTTTCATAGCCCCCTTTTCGGAGTTATCATTTTGAAATGAGAAGGCTGTCATCTGCGTTAAGGAAAGGGATTGCTCATAAAGCATCTGTTGCCCTGCTTTTTTTTCTAGCTTCATGTGCGCCAGGGATCCCGGACAATCCTGATAATGCTTGTGATATATTTAAGGAAAAAAGAAGTTGGTATCTTTCATCATTTGACATTGAGAAAAAGTACGGGCTTCCAATGCAAGTTCAGCTGGCCATTATTCGCCAGGAGTCTAGTTACGTTCATGATGCAAAGACCCCAAGAAAAACCTTTTTGGGAATACCCCTGTGGTGGCGTCAGTCAACAGCATATGGATATGTTCAGGCTCTAGACGGCACTTGGCGTGATTTTCAAAAAGCTACGGGTGATAGTTCTGCTCGAAGGGACAATTATGACGACTCAGTAAAGTTTCTAGGTTGGTATAACGATATATCGTTTAACAGATTAAAAATTCGTAAAAATGATGCGTATAATTTGTACCTTGCGTATCACGAGGGCCACGGTGGTTGGAAGAGAAAAACATATCTTAAAAAGAAATGGCTAATGAAAGTGGCTAAGAAGGTTCAGAGAAACTCGTTGATATATGGAAAACAACTAAGTCGTTGCAGAAAATCCTTGAAATCTTCTTGGTGGGCTTTCTGGGAGTAGTGGTGAACGTCGCCGTGTAAAACGGTTAGTCTATATCCCCTTCTCTTATTAGAGTGATTTCAATCTCTCCATTGCTTTCTAACCTGACTAGTTTCCAGCTTTCTACCTCTAATCCAAGTATTTCCTGCGCTTCAAATAGCATCCCAACAATTAAGTCGTCCTTTAAATTTTCGTCGTTACTCTGTGTTGTGATATCGACCAGGTCTCTGCCATTTCGCGCGGTTAAAACAAATTCATAAGTCATGTTAGCATTCCAACAGTTGGTACTCTGTTAACTGGATGCCATTTTATTTTTTTCAATGGGCAGACGTTGTTACTCGGGTTTAGCAAATTTTTCTATGTCAATTGATAATTCCGAATTCTATAAGAATCGTTAAGCCACCAATCCATACACCAAAGAATGCTGCACAGAACCCAATCACCTTAAAAGCTTTTGCCCAAGTCGATTTTTGCAGCATTATTCTACTTCGAGTTTTTAGTCCTTTAAGTGTTTCAATTGCTTTTAGGCTAAATGATAATAACACGATGTAGAGAAATATAGCGGCAAAGATATGCTGAAAATCAGCATCACCCCAACCCACCTGCCAAGTTGCTGTCTTAACCG
>Ga0255767_1000578_pt1 | contig 33291 bp, 48 predicted proteins | sample 071ome_24_FD_179967 | JGI IMG/M metagenome (GOLD analysis project Ga0255767, IMG submission 179967) | Coastal salt marsh microbial communities from the Groves Creek Marsh, Skidaway Island, Georgia - 071402CT metaG (version 2) | ecosystem: Environmental > Aquatic > Marine > Intertidal zone > Salt...
AAATTTTTGTTTTTTTTTTTTTTGTGGTTTTTCACTTGCCAAAAAAAAACTTTATTTCTTCCAAACCAACAAAAATTAACAATCAAATTTATAATCAGAGTTTGAAACAAGAATGGCGCGCAAGCCACAGAGCAAGAAAACGATTGGTGTCACACAAAAGATAAAAAACGAATCCGGGCGATATGTGAATTATAAAAAGAAAGGCGCGCGGCCATCACACCGCAGTTATTCGTCGGCGATGAGGCGCAATTCACGAATTAAAAAGTCACAGCGGGGCATGGCTTTTGGTCGAAAGGTCGACACGCTGATCAATGATTATGTCCGCAAGAAGATTACCAAAGGAAGCAGCGAGATGATCAGAGAGGCGAGAGCAGTTATAGACGCGATAGAAAATAGATTAAATCTGACGCCCGTTGATTGTCAGGTTACTGTGCATTGGGAAAAGTGGAATATAAGAGCGGACATTGATGTTGTGTGTAAGAATAGGAACAACAAGGCTCATATTATAGAAGTGAAGACTACGCAAACCCCGTTTAAAGGCGGGATAAACAAATATTTTGGTATGAAACAAAACGAAAAGAAGGAAAATGTATACGAAGATGATGTAAAAAATATGGTGTGTTTTGGGATAGAAACGATGACTACATCTTATAACGAACACCAGCTGCAGTTATTTTCGCAGATTATTGGGTATAAGAAGCTGATGAATCTGGACTACTATCCAGAAGGACATGTAGTGTTGATCCAGCGCGGGTCGGCGAAGGCCAGTGTGTTTAGCTCTGAGACGTGGAGACAAAAACACGGTGTGAAATTATTGTGAGTGTGTTTTTTTACAGATGGACATCAACAAGCGCGCGCTGTACAAGAATGGACTGTTTAAGAGCCCCAAGGGTGATGATGGTGGAATCCACGATCATCTTATAGACTTTGAAACGTCTCTTTCCTACCTGGGAGATGTAAGTAAATCTGACTGCGAAAAGTTCGAGACTATACTTCTGCACTATAGCAACTGTTTCATGGACACGGCGCTGAACAAAACGATGAAATTCCACTCAAAGACAAATGAAAGAAATACGCCGTTATATTTTATACTTTCGTTGTCGTTTTACGCGCAACTAATTGCGTGTCCGCTAGTAGTTGCCTTTAGAAGCTCCAAACAGAAGTCTGGCAGCCACTCGTGGCTTTATAACATACACGTGGACCCAGGCCGGCATGAACATCTTAAAGAGTTTCTAGATATGCCGAAAGAAATCATACAGGAAAAAGGCGATACTCCAAAGGTTTTCGAGGCAAACAAAATCTATATGATGGACAAGACCCGCATTATGTGGCGCAACGACAGTTCAGAAAGCAACATTGCGCGGTTTAAATCTATAGCAGATACACTGCACAAGCGAGGAGATCAGTTCATAAACTATCTGTGTGAAAAAATACAATATCCTTTTGGTGACGATAACAGTAGCAAAGCAGGCGAATTGTTCGAAAAGGCGACAAACATGCAGGGGGACATGAAGATGGAGTGCATCTACAAAGTAGCGAAAGATCTGGGTGTGGCCATACCATCCACAAAATTTACAACGACAACGCAGCGCTTTAAATCTCTGGACGTTGAGTCGCCCCAGCAGTTACAGGAGCACAAAGCGCGCAAGGTCCATCGGTCGGACAGCTTTCAGCCCGTTTTGGCTGGAAATGTATACACGACCGGCAACACCAAGGAACGCAGAACGTCGCGCGTAAACGACGAGACGGACGAGATTGAGTACACCCATTACACGCCGGGGTTTTTTAAGGTCAAGAACATGCTGCATTTTATGCAGCACAAAAACCAGGACAAAATGTCAGTGGACATGCGAAGTCGAACCAGAAATATGATGGATGCGATTGTCGACGCCGTGGCGATCCTCGGTCTGGATATGATCGTGTTCGCCGGGCCAAAGGGATCTGGCAACAGAGGCAAAACACATTTGCCGGCGTCTGTGCATCTGGCTATGCCGGTAGATGTGCCAAAGGAGAAGGGAAGGAAAGCCACCGGCGTGCGCGGAGTCAAGCTCTTTGTCCCTTCGTTTGCAATCACCAGCCCCGAGGACGTAAAAAAAGTCGGCAAGAGCCAGGCCGAGTTGTTTAACAAGTACTTTAATAAAGATGGGCGCCATGTTAAAAATGACCCCGTGCATGCCACCAGAATGGGGGGTTCCTTGTCGGCCAGCGCAATCACAACATATCTCAAATTAATAAAAGGCTTGCCAAACGCACTACATGCAGAAGACTATTCAAACTTGCGGCTGTATTGCTCCTCCATAATAACTGCAATGAACAGTATAGATTTTGTAGAAGACGTCGACGAGATTGTAGAAGACAGTGACGACGGTACAAATGAAAGTTCGGAAGAATCCGACAGTGGTGGCAGCGACGAGGATACAGATGCCGTTGAATACATTGCCGAGGGTACAAATGAAAGTTCGGAAGAATCCGACAGTGGTGGCATCGACGAGGATACAGATGGTGGTCACAGTGATGACGATCGGCAGAATGGGTTGGCCAACTCGCCTGTACCATTGCAGGATGGGTTGGCCGTCTTGCCTGTAGCAAGTTTACAACAAATCGGAAGTGATAATAATGATGCGCGGGAATGGGTTGTCACGAATCCAAATCATTTCGATTTTTTTTAATTAAACACCATTTAGAATGAGGCTATTTCTTATTGTTGCCGGCCTTGCTTCTGCTTCCGCTCTAGATTTTTTTGTGGACCAGGCTGAACAGGGCGACTGGCTCGCGCTTCCATGTAACGAGAGCCTGTGCTCGAGCATCACTCCACATTTGAATTTGGTGTACTATACCAACTTGTATTGGTCGAGCAGCGACAGTCTGGTCTACTCTACCAAGAGGACAGACGGCTACACCAGCGCCGAGTGCAATAACACCTGCTCGCAAGACTCGGCGTGCATCGCCTTTGTGCAGGTAGGTTGTCTGCCCGTGTATATTTCCAGATGATGTACAAAACACAAAATACATTCTCTACAGGTACAAGAGAGCCCGCCACAATGCGTGCGGTATTTTTATAAGGAGGGCGACTCGACGGTGACGATGGCCGCGGGCACGTTCCTGCACAGGAGGTGCCCGTCGGGGCCGGTAGATGTGAATTTTAACATGTTTGGCAGATTGGTAGAGACTAGTATTGTGCGGAGACTTTTGCTATATATCCCGGCCGGGGTTCGCTTGCTAGAGATCAAATATCAAACCAGGCCCTATACGGGAATACCAGCGACCACGGGTCCCGTCCTTATTGATCATCTTCTTTCGATTGTCGTTCAAAATACCTTGACACTAAGCATAGAGTGCACAAAGGACACGGCATTGGCGATAGGGGCGCCCGTTATCGTGGGTCTGGATACGTTTGGCGACGAACAAAAAAATTTCGACAAGAGCGACGGACTGTGGCTGGGATTTTTTCTTGTTTGTATAGTGCTGGTGCTGTGTTTGTTGGTATATATAAATTGGAAAAGTAAGCCTCGGAACGAAAAAAAACACAAATAAAAAATTTACACCAAATAAATAGAAATGAGCCATGTTTATAATACCTGGGAGAGCACACCGGAAGAGGATGTGTGGAAAACACTATTTCCTAGGGTACGCTTATCTTCATCGTGTACATCAATGACGTGCATTTTGACATGGGCGACTGTAATTTACATGCTGGGTGACACATTGCATTTGACACTGACAAACAGAGCCAAGATATGGGAACTGTGCGGCCGATTGCTAGTGGCGATGCTACTCGCATCACTGACGGTATCTCTGTAGTCGCCTTGATATCATTTATGATTGTTTGCTCGTGTATGTATGGATTTGGAGCTTTTGGGGACTTTAGTCCTTCGTTTACAGTTTATGTTGTGATGGGGTACATCTGTTCCGTGCTATCTATCGTTGCTATATGGTTTGAGGTTTTGTCGCATCCAAATCAACAGTCACTATCGTCGGACATCAGGAATATCCTATCGAATTCCATTGATCCGCAAAACAAAGATGGGTCCAATGGTGCTCTTATTCGAACTCATTTATCAAATAAAGACCTCAAGAGACGTCTCCCGTTGTTACCCTGGCTGATCGGATTTGGTGCCATAACAAACATTATTGCGTCTTATGTACTTCTGGCGGCAAGAGACAATGTCTTGGTGATTGGACAATCGGCCCTGACCATCTCGTTTAGCATGTTAGTCGCTAGTGTTCTGGGGTATTTTTACTATGTAATGGATACATTGAAATAAATAATAACATTACAAACATCAGTGGTTTTTTGTTTCAATCGTCATATTTATATTCCGCCAATAGAATATTTTGCATTTAACTGTTTAAATGTTGTGGCACTCATTGTAAAACAACCGTGCCAGTTCAATCCCGTCTTGTGTTTCCGACGGAGTGAGATCCATATCAATCGCCGCTTTGTTCCCGTTGTACTCGAAGTCTCCGGTTGACATTCTGTCGCGCTTGACAGACTCCAGCTTGTCCAAATCGGCGTTCAATCTTCGTAAAATCACCCATGTTTCTTCTATTTGAGCGCGAATTGACACAATGTTATAATTCAGCAGAGGTTCGTTTGCGTGGGCTTTGCGCTGTCTCCGCTCATCCTGCTCTTGCCATTGACGCGCCATGATGTGCGCAAAACATTCCACTCGTTTTCGGGCGAGCTTCGTTTTGGCGTCAGGATTGTTTGTTTTAACATAGTTGGACTGAAGCACAAGTGGGTCCACATTGGCCATCTAATATATTTTATTCACATTATATGTCAATCGAAATGTTATTGTTTTCCAGGGCGCGTTTCAGAATAAAGCGGGCAGACCGCTTGAACGCGTTCAGAGTGCGTTTTGCCTCGGTTCCCAAGAAATGCTCTTCGGGCTCGAGTGTCTGTTCGCCTGGATAGCCCTCCCATGAGGTCAGATAGTAGATCTTCCTGTTGCGAATGGAAAAACCAACAATACCATTGATGTTGTAAATACGCGAGCGATCACGAGTCTTGCGCTTGATTGGCGGCATCTGTGTGAAAAAAAATTCATTTTAAACGGTTTTCTAACTACACCCTGTTATTGTCTCTTTTGGGGGGCGGCGGCTTCACAGCGCACATATGCTCGCCACTCGCAAAACCGCACGGTTCGTGGGTTGCTTTTGTACATCTTAATGTTGTCGGGCATAAAATCCAAGCTGGCCAGGTTTTTAATCAGAGAATACGTGCTTTTGGATTTCAGGATTTTCTCTTTCGTCAGCTTGTAGCATGGATAGAGACGCAGAAGAGTCCCTTCGATGAGATCGCAAAACTCCAGTGCTTTTCTTTGCACAATATGTGATTTGCTGTTTGAGCGCAGGCGAGACACAACAACTCCAAAAAAAGTCTGCAGGGTCACGGCGTTCTGGTCCTCCTGCAGCTGATGTTTGTATAGCGGTGCACGTCCCGAGACGTCGGGCTTTACAACGGGCCAGTCGGTTGTCATTGTCTATGTGTATAACATGTTTAATCCGTCAATATCGTGATTGACTTTCCAAGTTCGGTTTCCAATTTTCGAATAGTCTCCCTAATATCACTATTGATGTTCACATCCTTTGGTGCCCGATAGTAGATGTCTGGCGCGCTTTGTAAACGTTGTGTATGGTTTGGATACACGTCCAGAGTCTTTATAATTATGCTGCTGCCTTGTGGTATGACATTGGCGGAAAACATTTCGCCTAGTTCACATATCTCCATTAGCGCGAGTCCGTGTAGGCTCAGCGATGCGATACGGCGGTAGATTAGCGCGCAATTGTCCCTCGGTGCTTGATTGTGGCAGAGAAGATACCAGTAGCGAAATGGAACGGAAAATGGCATGTATCGGCTTGGTTTGAGTCGCCGTGCAAACGGGGGACACAGCGACAGACGGTAGAAGAGCGCTTTTGATGTGCGCATCAACATATAAACATCTCTTATGGTCAGACCAGAATAGCATATGAGCAAAAGCAGCTCCGAAGGCAGTGTTTCCATCGAGCCTGAAAATGATCTGTGCTGGTGTTTAATATTAAAGTTCAAGTTGAAACAATATGAATTTATCATGTGGAATGCATGGCTTGTGTCTCAAAAGTTCCTGTAGTTTGTTTCTAGTAGAATTATACTCATTCCACAATATAATACAAATCAGTTCGTTTGTTGCTTCGTATTTGTCGACGAGCAACCCAATTGCGTGTAATCTGCTCTCCAGTAATTGTTGCGTCTGTCCGTGGAACTCACACCACTTTACAAATGATTTCACATACTCCTCTGGTGTCTTGTTGTTAGGGTCCATGGCAGGTCTTTGAAGCACACCGACCGTTCGTGTCGCGTTATCGCCGAGATCCAAGCAACGTCTGTAATATTTAAAATAATCATGAGTTATATTCACACAAGACAGTCGATCCGTGGGTTCGCTCGGTGTACATCGAGTACAACCTCGTCGATATCTGGTACTAAATTACACATTCGCAGGTCAACTAATTGAAGATGTGTATTTATTTTTAGTGCAGTTGTCAGTGCATTTGAGCCAGTTGGTCCGATATAGTTGTCGCGAAGATTAAGTTCCACTAACGCCGTGTTTACTTTTAGAGCGGCTGCCAGAGCCGTCGAACCGGGCGTGCGGATGAAATTGTCCGAAAGATCAAGCTTGTTGATACCGGTGTTAACCTTGAGAGCGTCAGCAAGCATTTGTGCACTGTCGCCGTTTATATAGTTTCCGGAGCTGAGCAGCTCGGTCAGCGATTTGTTGACACGCAAGGCTTCGCACAAAGAGGTAACATCAGCCGGTCGATCATCCAGAGACGAGCAGCACCAGCTAACATTTAATCTGGAAAGGCGCGTGTTTGTTTTTAGTGCGTTACCCAGATCGTCAAACAGCTTAATTTCAACAGAGTTCCAGCTTGCATCAACATTTATTAGAGTTATGTTGTGTGCGAGCATCTCCGCCAGGGCACGCATACCCTCGTTGTGTATCTTGTTGCCAGCTATACTTAGATTTTTTAGGCGCATGTGTGAGACGGCGCTAAATATACCAACTGCTCCGGAATCGGTGATGTTGTTGTAATTCACATTAACATCTTCCAGCGCAATGTTGTGGCGAAGTGCCTCAAAGATACTCGTGGCACCATAATCGCAGATCTCGTTGGAGCTTATGTTTAGCTCGACAAGGCTTGTGTTGCGTTCAAGGCCCTTCACCAGCATGCATGTCATCTTCTTGTTGATGCAGTTTCCAACAAGGATCAAGACACGGAGGTTGGAATTGGTTGCTACAATTTGCGTTAAACGAGAGACAAAGGTGTAATCACAAATACTATACTCCTTTCTAATCTCGGTGAGTGGCGCTTCTGCCTTTACGATTGATGCTGGTGTTTTGTCCAAATATACACGGATGTACAATTTGGATGGCGCGACCGGGCTAAATAAGTTTACCAGGTCCCCGCAGTATCGATCGTAGTCGGATGCAAACACGTTGAATGCGATAAAGTTTAGCATGCTCCAGTGTGCCAGGCGACAACCAAGAACGGGCGTGACGTGTCTCATAAAGATGAAACGCCGGTGCAGATTTGGATACCAGTGCTTCCGTATCCCGTGCCGGCCATACAGAAGCGCATTGAATAAGTATGGGCTCGCGTGCATCAGCCGAAGAACCCAAAAAAAAGACAGGTAGTAGCGGCATGTGTGAATCCACAGCTCGAGAGGCATGAGATTGTCGGCATCGCTCATCTATATGTGTAAATATGTTTTATTCAGTGACAGTCAGGCTCGTGTTGACCTTGAGCGCCTCCGCTAACGCCACTGTGCCCTCGGGGCCAATGCTGTTGAACTCGAGAATCAGGTTGGTCAGGCTCGTGTTAACCTTGAGCGCCTCCGCTAACGCCACTGTGCCCTCGGGGCCAATGCTGTTGAACTCGAGAATCAGGTTGGTCAGGCTCGTGTTAACCTTGAGCGCCTCAGCCAGCGCAATCGCGCCATCATCGTCAATCTTGTTGTAGCTGAGACCCAGGTAGGTCAGGCTCGTGTTGACCTTGAGCGCCCCGGCAAGCGCGGTTGCGCCCTCGGAGCCAATGTTGTTCGCAGAGAGATTCAGGCTGGTCAGGCTCGTGATGACCTTGAGCGCCTCGGCCAGCGCGGCTGCGCCCTCGGGGCCAATGCTGTTGATAACGAGAGTCGGGCTGGTCAGGCTCGTGTTGACCTTGAGCGCCTCGGCCAGCGCAGCCGCACCCTCAGGGCCAATCTTGTTGCTCCATAGATCCAGGGTGGTCAGGCTCGTGTTGACCTTGAGCGCCTCGGCCAGTGCAATAGTGCCCTTGGGGCCAATGTCGTTGGAATAGAGATCCAGGGTGGTCAGGCTCGTGTTCACCTTGAGCGCCTCGGCCAGCCCAGCCGCACCCTCGGGGCCAATGCAGTCGCCATTGAGATCCAGGCTGGCCACAACTATCCCGTTTTTCAAGTTTTCGCACAGCACTGACCAACCCACACACCAGACAACATCTAGCGCTATTTCCACAGACGATGGACTAGTCGGTCGTATCAATGCACAGAGTCGTTTGTACGACTGCAAATATGTTTCAGGGTTCAAACGAAACGCGACAAACCCGCGCTGGCTCCACCGGGCTAAAGTAAGCGCATGTTAGTCCGTAACATCTTAGACGGGTATAGATCGAACCGACAGCCCGGGAAACCAGTGCTTGCGGATCCCATGGCGGCCATACAGCAGCGCGTTGTACAAAAACGGACTGGCGTGCATCAGCCGCAAAACACAGACAAAAGACAGGAAGTTTTGACACAGGTGAAGCCACATCTCGAGTGGCATCAGTTCGTTCGTATCGCTCATCTATATGTGTAAATAACAACATGTTCGAGAAAGCTTTAAACATATAAAATTACGTTGGATGAAAACAGAATGTCCAATGCGGAAGAACCATCAGGAATATTGTTGCCACAGAGATCCAGGCTGGTCAGGCTCGTGTTGACCTTGAGCGCCTCGGCCAGCGCAATAGCACCCGCGTCGCCAATCTCGTTGCAGTGAAGATCCAGGCTGGTCAGTCTCGTGTTGATCTTGAGCGCCTCAGCCAGTGCAGTCACACCCTCGGTGCCAATCTCGTTCCATCGGAGACCCAGGCGGGTCAGGCTCGTGTTGACCTTGAGCGCCTCAGCCAGCGCAATAGCACCCTCGGGGCCAATCTCGTTCCACTCGAGACTCAGGGTGGTCAGACTCGCGTTGACCTGGAGCGCCTTAGCTAGCGCAATAGCGCCCTCGGGGCCAATGTTGTTCTGGTTGAGATTCAGGTTGGTCAAGCTTGCGTTGACCTGGAGCGCCTCGGCCAGCGAGCCTGCGCCCTTGGAATCAATATTGTTCCAGCCGAGATCCAGGCTGGTCAGGCTCGTGTTCACCTTGAGCGCCTTGGCCAGCGCCGCCGCGCCCTCGTTGCCAACCCAGTTGTTAAAGAGATTCAGGCTGGTCAGGCTCGTGTTGACCTTGAGCACCTCGGCCAAGGCGGCTGCACCCTCAGTGTCAATGTTGTTGCGGATGATATCCAGGCTGGTCAGGAACATACCCGTGTTAAGATTCTCACACAACACAGTCCAGTCCAGCATCCTACGAGTGTTCAGGGATATTTGGAGAGTCGGTTTACTCTTCGGATTAAATAGCCCACAAAGTCTCTGATAGGACATGAGATATGTTTCCTCACTCAAAACAAAACAAACAAACCCAAGTTGACCCCACCGGCCCAAATCACACGAGGTCTTCTCCGTAATATCTTCGACCCGGATATTGCGAACTGGAACGTCTGGAAACCAGTGTTTGCGGATACCGTGCCGGCCGTAAAGCAGTGCATGGCGCAAAAATGGACTCGCGTGCATCAGGCGTAAGACACAGATAAAGGGAAGAAGGTGTTGGCAGATGTCGAACCACAGCTCGAGAGGCGCGATATCGTCGGTATCGCTCATCTAATGTTAAGTAATAATATATTTTACATATGTTCAACAATTTTCAAAATGTCCTCTTACAAAATCCCCGTTTTGTGAATCGGGAAACTGTTTACAAAAGTCCCTCATACACCCGCATATCGACGTACATTTCGCCGGTCGAAATTTCCCCTCGTAGCCATCTGAGCAAAATTGACGGAGGTCTTTTAACGACGCGGTATTCAAAAAAGTGATCAGCTCTCCCTTTTCCTTGTCCGTTAGTGGTGTGTTTTCGTCGCAAATGTTGGGAAACATTGCCATTTCCTTAAAATCTAAATAAAAACAATTTACGTTTAATTTCGTTACATCACAGTATAGTTAGTAATCACTTGGATCATCATCAGAACTTAGGCTGGAGTCGTCGTCGGAAAGGTCGACGTTGCTGTCGTTTTCCAATGCGCCAATCATATCATTCAACGCATCTACGTATCCGCTGTCATAGAGACTGGCCGAGAACCCCCCCTCGTTCTTTGCTTGAGTGAGAGCCTCGATCAATTTCTTCAAAACTTCATTCTGGGGTGAAGCTGGCGATGCCTTTGAAAGGTGGGCCTTGATCTTGTCGGCAAACTCATCTCCGTGTATGTCTGTCCCTTCCTGGATCGTCTTATGCAACTCATTCCAGGTGGCAGAGTCAATGACATAGTGCGTGGGTGCAGTGACGGCTTCGTTGCTCATCTGTGTATGTGTGTGTATGCGAGGTTCGTTTTCATTACCAATCCTCATGCCCTGTCCACTCCCCTAACCCCGTTCTCACTCCCCAGCTCCTTTTTCACTACCTCCTTGGCCCTTTTTCGCAGCTCTTGGAGCCGTGTGGTAGGTAATTGTCGAAAAACGGGTTCCCCATGGACTTGCTTCATTTCCTCAAATACTTTTTTTGTGACATTACCCAATTTTTTCGATTTGTCGTCAATCTTCTCATATTCACGATCGTAGGTGTCGTCGTCGATTTCAAAATGTTGCCACTTTCGCGTAAGGGCGTTTGCTTGATCCAGAAGTTCCTGCTGTAGGATATTCCACTTCGGATCCTCGATATAGGCATCCCTCTGCAAGTTTTCAGCAACAGCACGCTCGATCTCTATTCGTTTTGAAAGAAACACGCGCTCCATCTCTTCTTGGGTCTCGCGCTTGCGCTTGCGGTTGCGTGTTTGAGTCTTGTTCATCTGTGTATGTGTGTGTGTGTATGTGAGGTTCGTTTTCATTACTAATCCTCTGTCCTGTCTCCGTCCTCCCCTTAATCCGTTCTAACTTCCCCAGCTTCATATTCACTCCCACGATCTCCACCCACGCACAATCTTCCCTCTCATTCCACGTAGTTGTCGCCAATCTCTTGAAAAGAACTTGTCACTAAATGTAAATGTTAGGTCTGCATTGTAGGCACAGCCATCGAGAGTCGCTGGCATGTCGCGAACCAGTTCCACAAATGACTTGATGTCAGCGTTAGATGGGTTCTCGATGGCCTCGTTTCCATACACGGTGAATGTCGTGTGCCCAGTAGTGAGTATACGCTTCAGCGCAGCCGCCTGGGCACAGGTTAGGTCCGCAGTAGCAATGTAGAAGGCAGCAATACGAACTTGTGGTGTGGTTGCTCGATGGACCGACACGGTGGCGGGCATGGGGCTGGAAGAGGCCATAGTTGTTGTAGTATTGGATTTCTTGATCTTATCTTTCATCGTCTTCCTCATCATTTTGCGGAGCATTGACACTGGCTTTACTTTTTTTACAGACTCTCCCGCATCATGCAGTAAATCCCGCTTCAGTCCAGCTAGCTTTTTGTTGCTTTTGATAGAGGTAGCAGTAGTGGCCATATCGCGTCTGTGTCGTCTTGATAAGAATATAACAATATTTTAATCATCATATCCGGAAATCTTCAGTAATATAGCCGCATCGACAATAATGGTTTCTTTTGTTTTAATGTGTTTGTACTCTTACACTCTCCCGAGCTCACGGTCCACTTCTTCTTGGGCCTGTTGATCAAGCTTTTCTCGCTGTTTCGCGGTTATTTTTCTCCTAACGTCACGATCAACAGCACAACGACCATGAGAGTTGGTTAGGCCCATTCTGTAATATACAAGTTCATTTGCACGGGCATAGAGTTCTCCCATGGCGTTATTATACTTTTCCGTAAGGCGGTCCATCTCTTCCTTGATCTTCTTATCTTCTGCATCAGAGAGAGGGTCACCTTGAAGTGCCTTGCGCTGTTTTCTTTCTACATCAGCCAACAACTCCTCCCTGCGTTGCTTTAAGTATTCTTTTTTCGCTGGCGTGTTGGCCAAGATCTTGGACTTTACCGGTGGCATATCTGTATGTGATAGAAAAGGTGTTAAATTGATTGCCACTTGCTCATCTGCATTAAAATAAACGTATTTTTCTTTTCATTAATCATCATATCCGGAAATCTTCAGCAATATAGCAGCATCGAGAATCAGGGCTTCTGAAAGGGGCAACATTTGACCATGACGCGCCTTTAAAACCTTGATCACATTCTTGCAGCTCTGTTTGGAGTCCTGCGCAACTTCCCCGACAATCTCAATGAACAACATAACGGCACTTGGGTCCTTGTTCTTTTCGGTGATAAAGTGGTCTGCTTTTTCCAAGAGCGCATCGAATGAATATCTTTCACTCATAATGGAGGCGTCTTCGTATAAATCTTAATTGTTTAAATAAAAAAAGTCAGTTCACCTTCATTCATTTATCCATCAACCATCGCCCAATTATAGCGTCTCATCTGTGTTTGGAGAAAGGAATCTTTATTAAAGGGTGCCAAAATCAAACCCATCGACAAACAAAACACTAAAACAAAATAAAAACAATGTCGTTTCCATTTCTCCATTGCTCCTCGACAACCGCAATCTTTTTCCAAAAAGGGTCTTGATCGCGCAGAAGGCTGGCGCATAGAGCATGCTTTGGATACTTGTGTCCTCCGCACAAAGTGTCCTTCTTGATGAGGCAAGATCCACCAGGGGTTTTGTTCAGCTCATTTACAATATAAGGAGGAGCCGAGTGTGTCGCTTGCCACTTGGTGCACTCGCCGCCGTCAACAACGAATACCGAGCGTGGATAGCATCCATTGACGGCGGCGTTCTCCTCCTCTGTTCGTTTGTCGTCGCAGTCAGGGCAAAAATCGTCATAATCTCCCTTGCACTCTTGGCAGATGTTGTTGTTGTTGCATCCAGCACATGCCGTGATATTGTCTTGCCCGTCGCAGTGAAGGCACGTGTCTTCGCCTGGTTGAAACATCTAATTAAAAAATATTTAATAAGACACAATAAAAGGGATTCTATTTAAACCCCACGCGCGTTATTCGTCGTCGGTCTCCAGATCCTCTGTTGATACTAAAATCGGATCCACTCGCCCGTTCGAAGTGACGTGCGGCAAAAGAGGATTGTGTGAATCCAAGCCGGACTCCAGATCCTCTGTTGATACTAAAATCGGATCCACTCGCCCGTTCGAAGTGACGTGCGGCAAAAGAGGATTGTGTGAATCCAAGCCGGACTCCAGATTCTCTGTTGATACTAAAATCGGATCCACTCGCCCGAACTCGGCTAAGTGCAGAATCGGCCCAGCCGTGATCCCGCCTTCATCTTCTTCATCGGTATCTTCTTCATCGTCATCTTCTTCATTCGCATGGTCTATCTCGTCGCGGAGCACTTGAAGATGTTCCTCGTACTGGTCATTCATGTTTTGAACGCGGTCCAGAATAAAAGGCGCAATGTGAAGCAATGTCGCCTTGATGGAATAGGCGCGGCATTTCTCTCGATGGAGGCTCATGCGTTCAAAGGCGCCCTTCTCGTCGCAAAAGCACATGCTCTTGAGTTCCGGAAAGGTGTTCAGGAATGCCATAATACGAGGGCTTCGGTCAAAGCAGGGCACCTCCCGGCAGACGGAGCGCACATGAGCCTGCATCGTCTTTCGCGCGTGGCTCTCAGAGCAATACTTGCAGTTGATTATGGCCTCTGGGCAAACCTCTTCGTGCTCCTCGAGAGACAAAGTCGTGTCGCCGCACTTGGAACAAGTCTCGCGGAAAAACTTCCAAATAAACATGATGAATTGCTGATCCACATAATGTGACGTGCCTTCGGAGATAATGTCGCAGTTCTTCATCGTGGGACAGACAATACCCCCGTCCGGTCGACGCAGGCGCTCAATGTGCTTCCGTCGAACGTAGCAGCCACACACCAGACGCTCCAGCTCCCCCAGTTGTTCGCGGGTGTAGTAGCTCTGGTCGATGGGGTCAAACAGCATGTTCAAAAAAGGCTGCATGCCGTCGGTGATGTCCGCGAGGCGTTGTTCGGCTTCAATGCGTTGTCTTTTCTCTTTGAGGGCCACTTCCTCCGTCTCGATACGGTGGCGTTTCCGCTCGGTTGCTTTGGTGCGCGGGAGTCGCTTTGCGTTGCTTGTGGGCGTGCAGGTGCTGGTGCTGGACGTGCTGGACATGCCGGTGGGGTGCCCTGGCTTCAAGCCCGTGTTTGGTGTAGTAGGTGGGTAGTAAGAGCAAGGAAACTTCGTATGCATATTAGCAGCATGTTAATAAAGGACCGGAGGCATGGGGGTTGTTGTGTGCTACTAGGGCGGGCGTGTGTCATATTGGACATGCCGGTGGGGTTCCCTGGCTTCAAGCCCGTGTTTGGTGTAGTAGGTGGGTAGTAAGAGCCGGGAAACTTTGTGTGCATATTAGCAGTATTATAATAAAGGTGTGTGTGCAAGGAGTGTGTTTTAGCTCGTGAGTTTAGTAGCCGTGTTTTGAGTTGTAAGTGGAACCACCGCCGCAAAAATGCGCGGCAATCCCAAATTTTTTTTTGGGGCGGAGCAGGTGGGCAATTTTGAAAATTTTGGTGGAGGCAGTGTGCAATCTTGAGAAACCGTTTTTGGACACACCCAAGATTGCACACTGCCTCCACCGGAATGTTTGAAATTGCCCACCACGGGGGGCCGTTTTTGGGCACACCTGGGCCTTTTGGGGGGCGGAGCAGGTGGGCAATTTTGAAAATTCCGGTGGAGGCAGTGTGCAAAGTTAAGAGGCCGTTTTTGGACACACCCAAGATTGCACACTGCCTCCACCGGAATTTTCAAAATTGCCCATCTGCTCCGCCCCCAAAAAACACCCGCGATCCGGAAAAAATCACATCCAAATTAATCTTCTCTAACACAAGTAACACGGCAACACAACAAACCCAATCGGTCTAACAATTAAACCACTAACGAAAGAAGTTATTTATACCATACAAACACCCGTATTTTTAATCTTTTTGGGCCACCACCCCCACGTGCAAGTTTGTTTATTTTTTCCACACCACGCCACACCCACCCAAGCTACTACAGGCGAGGTATAGTCGTGCCTTTACACCCACACCTGTATTACCCCACTGCGATGCGTACTACCAAGACGCGCACCTCTACCCCCAATAGTACGGCCGAAATTAATTTTTTTCTTATTTTGGATGTAGGCTGCTTTGTTTATTTTTTTTCCACACCACGCCACACCCACCCAAGCTACTACAGGCGAGGTATAGTCGTGCCTTTACACACACACACCTGTATTACCCCACTACCTACCTTTGCAGGATATACACAGAGACGATGCCCTCGTGCGCGAAGAAACTCCCTAGCCAGAGGTATGCAGGCGTGCGCCTTATCGGCGGCAGGACTCGCTACATCCGTATGGACGACTGGCGATTGGCAGCGTTTTTAGACGCGGCCTGCAACCAAGAAGACGACCTAATCAACCTGGGGGTGTCCCACCTCTTGGGCGCGAACGAGGGGCGCCGGTACTACCGGTCCGGCGACAAGATCTCGAGGCGGAACATGCGTGTGTTCATTGATGCGCTCTACAGAGCAAGCACGGAGAGGCCACATATGGCGGAACGCGACCTGCGCCCGCACCGCAACGTGGTTTTTATGGGCGCAGACGGGGGCGAGCTAGACGCCACCGGCAAGATTGGGTGGTTTGAGAAGGAGCGGCAGACGGACGGGTGACGCTGTGGGTGCCGGCTGGGGTGGTCCAGACACCAACGGCGCGATTGGAGTGGGGCTTATAGGTGATGTCTATTGATTTATAAAAAAACACAGATGAATCTGGGCATGCCGCGACCGCCGAGCAAGAGACTCCGCACATACCCTGGCTACTACGACCGGCTTGGGACGTTCGACGGAATCAACGAGCGCTGCGACGAGCTTATTTACGAGGGCCACGGACCGGCGAATGTGATGGCATTCCTATTCATTGTGGCAAGCGTGCTGGCCAACACCACTGACAACTGTGTGTCTGTGCAAGAGCACATTATGAACCGCCACGGACGGCCCCCGCAACTGACAAGAGAACTGCTTAGAGAGGGCCTTGCTCTTGCAGTGAACGAGGGTATATCCCACGCAGAGTGTGAAGCCACATTTGATATACTTGGGTTTAGCCTGCTTTAGAGGTGCCATTAAAGTTATTTTTTATACTACAGATCTAACCCGAGTATGGCCATCTACGAGGTTGTCGTCGTCGACTTTAGCAACAAGGCTTGCAAGCGCTACTTGATTTGCGACAAGGAAGGCATCGAGGACATGCTGACTGAAATGATCAAAGACGGGATCCTGGTCGATCTCGACGACGATCCAAGCGATTGGCCCATCATGATCGAAGACAAGCTCTGTGAAATCAACACCAGCGTTGCAGACGAGATCCTGCTGCACAACAAGAGCATCGTAACTGTAAAACCCGACGCCCTGAAGAAGCTGTTTACCGACGAGATGGAGAAGGGCATACCGCGGTTTTTGACCAGCATGTCGGATCCTTCCGACATTGAAGACATGCTGCTCAACATCGAGGCGTGCAGTCGAAGCGGAGTGTGGACGCTTATAAAGAATAAAATTGTGTGTTCGGTTGACGATGATGACGACGACGAGGAGGGCTCGGACACGCAGCTCACGAAAAGGGCGATTGAGCTTCTGGGTGCCGGGGACGACGACGACGATGGCGATGACGATGACGATGACGACGAGGCGGGCTCGGGCACCAAGAGCGCGAAACGGGCAATTGAGCTTCTGGGTGCCGGGGACGACGATGACGATGGCGATGACGATGACGACGAGGCGGGCTCGGGCACCAAGCGCGCGAAACGGGCAATTGAGCTTCTGGGTGCCGGGGACGACGATGACGAAGATGACCCGATTCCGATATCCGAGCAAATCGCCAAGCGCATAAAGCTAATGGTAGAGGAGGCTGTGAACAAGGCCATGGAACACTAGTGTTTCTTTTGTATGATGGAGTATTGGGTGTGTGTAGCGGGCAACAAGGCTGTGGAACACTAGTGTTTCCTTTTGTGTGATGGGGTATTGAACGTGTATTTTTATACAGATGCCGGCAAAACCGACCATCTGCAAGCCAATTGCCGTCAAGCCGCTTTCCTCTTCGTGCAAAGTCCACAAGGCACATCGGCCCTGCCCGCAGCTGCCAAGGTCTCTTAGCGATGGCGCACTGGACGAAACCCCACTTGAGACGCGGCCACCTCGCTTTCTTCCGCTAGGCGACTCGGACGCTACTTTTGCCGATCTTGCTGGCCACATCGAGGCGTTTCTGGCCAAGGGAGTCGAGTGCGATGCCATTTCGGCGTTTCTGACTCTACTCGAGTTTACGCGCCCGCACTTTAAGCAGCACTGCCGCGTCGCGCGCAAGTGGTTGTCTATGCTTTTCGACGACATCCAGCCGCTGAGCCCAACTGCACTCAACCGGGGGTTCCGCTGCTGCGTGGACGCCGGCACGTGCAATTCCCGGACTGTCAACCTCGTCGGTCGGCTCCACAAGGGACTCGAGGAGCACCGTGCCGCACAAGCACTCGTTCTGTTGGGAAAAACACACTGATTAGTATCTATTAAATATATTTAGATGCCCGACAAGCGCCAACGCGAAGACAACGACGACCAGGAGACGAACAAAAAGACCAAATCTGACTGTCCTGAATGTGGCGAAGACGGCGTTGCAACACCGTGCAAGAGATGCAACGCCGCCACTCTTGCGTGCGAAGACTGCCAGGGCGATGACGACGTCGAAGTCTCACAGATCTGCAATGAATGCGAGAACGAGCTGTACAAGAATGATGCGATGGAAGAACACGACCTTTATGACGAGCGCTTTGCCTGTATCGCGCGTGTAAGCGATTTAGGAGTTGATATAACCGAGTATGGGCTTCTGAAGAGCGCAGACAAGAGCATCTCTGATCCTTATCTCGACAGAAGCGTCAATGCAGCGTATATTACTTCCCAAAAATATGAGGAGATGAACCCGGTTGTCGCGTCGCTGATCAAGGGAGACGACTGGATACCACTGCGCCACAACATTCAACTAGTTTTGCCCGACTGCCTCATGGTCGTGCAAGATATGACTAATGATTAGTCAACGAGAGAGAGAGGGGTCATGACGGGTGTTTTTTGTTTGGAAAACCACAGATATGACTAATGATTAGTCAACGAGAGAGAGAGGGGGTCGTGACGGGTGTTTTTTATTTGAAAACCACAGATGAGCTCGAATGCGGTAAACGCTGCCCCACAGGAGAAGACCAAGCCAAGCAAGAAGCGCAAAAGCACGAAGGACGGGGCCAATCCGCCCACTGCCGCCGAGCCAAGCAAGAAGCGCAAAAGCACGAAGGACGGGGCCAATCCGCCCACTGCCGCCGAGCCAAGCAAGAAGCGCAACATTTCAAACGGCGAGAGCACTGAGAACATTTTGAACAGCCTTTACGATGAATTTGAAAGCATGCTCGATGACGGAATGGGCACCAAGGAACCAAATGAAGATACGTACGACCGTGGGTATGAGGCAGGATACACGGATGCACTCTGCAGTGTTTTAAATAAATTGGGCGGGAAATTAGTGCGAAAACATTAGGACGGCGCGAGTACAACTTGAACTGTGATTTGATATTTGTGATATTTGCGATTTTTATATTAACAACATAGATGACGGGGCCGATGCAAAAGAGCCAGACGCTTATTTGCGGGATACAAACCGCCCACAAGAATGATAGGAATGGTGCCTTTCGCCTGCGTGCCATGTGTATGGAGTTTAGCACTGCAGATATGTCGGCCGTGTTTATACGGCATGTGATGGATTATATATCGGTGGACATTGATGCCTTCTATGAGCTGAACACGGGGGTGGAGAACACGCTGTTCAAGGTGTTTTTTTTGTGTGGAAAGCCCCCGCATACAGTGGCAGAGATGAAGAGGGCGTTTGAAACATACTACTCGGCAATGGGTCCATGCAGCATAGCGTGTGCGGAGGAGATGTTTGTGGCTTTGGGGTATACTAATTAAAATTTATTACAGATGGACCCCGGGGGTGTCACAGCGATAATGGCGGAGCTTGCATCCATTAGCCACATTGTCGCAAACCACACACGGACCAGCCGCGGGCCAGGCTCGAGCGCAAGAAGCAAGGACAGGCGGCGCATTGTGCCGCGGACCACATGCAGCTCGCGGAAGACTGGAAACACTGGCGCGGACCGGCCCCAGGCTGCGTTTGTGGCTGCTAACTCTGGCGCGGACCGGCGGCATTCGAACCGGCCCCAGGCTGCATTTGTGGCTGCTAGCTCTGGCGCGGACCGGCGGCATTCGAAAAGGCCCCAGGCTGCGTTTGTGGCTGCCAGCTCTGGCGCGGACCGAGAGTGGAACGTGTCTCAGCCCGATGCGACTGATACGCCATTCGACGCCCAGGCTCGAATCGAGTCAATGGAATCAAAGCTGACGTTGCTTCAGAATAATATCCGGCCGCTACAAGAGAACGCAACGAGAGTCGGCAAAACGGTAAGCACCACACAGAGGCATGTATCTGAAATGCAGTGTGTGCTGAACGGAGCTCTGGAGGCCCAGGATGAGACAGACAGGGCCGTGACTGGCTTGCTTTCAAGGATACAGCCACTGCAGACGAAGATGAATAGAATACAATCCGGAATGGGCGAATTGGAGTTTGCTCAAGACGGGGTGAACAGCGGCATGGGAGATCTGCAGCAACGGACAACCGAGTACTTGGATGCACTTGTGTCCGCGCAGAAGAGAATTTGCACATTGGAGCAGACGATTGAGGATCTGCAAAATGCCCAGGACGAGATTTTTAACAAGATTGAGGAGACGGAGCCGCAACTTGGCATTTTATTTGCCAGAGTGGAGAAACTGGAGCGCGGCGGGGGAAAGGCAACGAGAACACGCGAGGCAGTAAGATCCAATCCAATGCGGTCTTGCCGTACAAAGTACTAATTGAATTGATACACACAAACACAGATGGACTCCGAATCGAATGTACGCTTGCACCTTGGCATTCTCGATGACGTGCTTGGCATTCTTGCTGCCACCAAGGGCAGAGGGTGGACACCGAAAACGCTGGATATATTTTTTCAGACTGTCGGGGCTATTATCGACGATAACATGGATCCGCTGGCTGACAAGGAGAAACTAAAGAGACAAGCCGATAATATGAAAACGATAGCAACTGGTATAATGGCGTCTCTGCAAAAGGTGATTACACACTGGGAGGAGGGTCATGTGATTTGTGTTCTGAAGGCAATCGGAAGCAGCTACAATATAAACTACAGGACCCAGTGAACAATTTTGTTTCGCCGGAGATAATAAACAATTTTGTATTAAATTAAAAAAACAACAGACATGTCAAAGCGCCGACGTTTTCCCGTTTATACCGCACAGCGCCATCTCCGGCTACATTGAGTGATACGGTATCTATCTGATAGGAGTGGCAAGATTATGTAAAATCAATTTGCAAACACAGAAACACGAAATGTCCGTGCGCACCTCGACATCGCCCCAGACTGAGCTGGCCGAGCAGCTACAGGTATACCCTCAACACAATTATGCTCTGCTGCGAATACTTACTTCCGCCAATACAGGAGATAATCAGCACCCCGTCGCCATCTGTGGAGGACTGCTCCAATCTTGTCTCCCAGGTAAAGTTTACCATTGTTATACCCACGGAGCACATCGGCACAACCAAAACATATATTGTTTGTAACAGGTGGAGAAGAGATTTTCCGTGGTTAGCCCGTCGCTCTCAGAGGGCGACCGCAAGGGCATGCAGAGCATACTCAGCGACTGCAAAGAAAAGGTCTCGGCCATGACTGGGCGCCGCCACCATGGAAAATCTGTCGAGGCCATGGCCGAGCTGCGACGACGGGAGGGCGGCTCCGAGTTTGAGTTTCACGGAAGCTCGAGCTCTAGTTCCAGCGAAAGCGAGAGCGACTCGGACTCGGACTCGGAGTCGCGCGTTGAATACAGCGCCAGGCACCTGGACACTCGCGCTCGCACACGGGGATCATCCTCTTTCCGCCGCCGAGCCGCGCGGGCTGTGGCATCGTATGTGGACGACGAGGCAGAAGAGGCAGACGACGACGAAGAGGAGGTGGACTCTGAGGACGACACCGAAGAATCAGACGAGGACGTGCCACTGAACAACCTGTTTGCGTTTAAGCCCAAGCTGTACTCGGACCAAGATGCCAAATCCTGCGGACGGTGGGTTGACCTCAATCTGATGACATCGCAGATGAAGGCGCTGCTGACGTGCCTGGACCCGGACGGGCGCTTCCACTACAATGCCAGCCAGGACGATTTCCTGCAAACCGTGGTCACGGGGTTCCCCGGATCTGGGAAAACCCACGCGATGCTGTGTGCAATGAACGAGCGCGTCAAGAGACGGCGCTCCAAACGCGGGGTTTACATTTCCCCGACGGAAGAGATGGCCGAGCAATCATATCGCCTGTGCGAGAGCCTCCAGATCAACGCGCGCATCTACTACTCAGAGGAGCACCAGTTCCCTTGCGCGAGCGAATATAGCATCCTGATAACCACGGCTGATTATGTTAAACACCAGTTCATTAACACGCACGGCCAGTCGTTCCAGGATCATCTCTTCTCGGATGGCGCGTTCGACATGATGGTCATGGACGACCTGGATGTAAGTTTGCTCTGTTCTCCTTTTTATCCGACGGCACCCTCTTATTATATTGTTTTTATCCCCACAGGTCTTGAACGAAGTTAACAACAGTCTTGATATGAACTATGGAGCGACGCTCCAGAAAGCATACAAAGGCACTCCTTTGCTTCAGGCTTTGTCGCACATTTCCGGCAACACACGAATCGTCATCACCAGCTGCCCTCTCTACAACGGCACGATTGCCAAGCACGAGGGCGACCACCCCACGCTCACCGGCCACCACTCGCACCTGAACAAGATTTTGTTTACTGCGACGGTCGGGCAAATGAAGGAACGCCCGGACGGCCGTTATCCGTTTTTGGACGTGGTTGCGACCGAGTATGAGACACAAGTGACAGACACAAGCAACTGCGACGAGCAGGAGGCGGCGCACAGGGCGATACCGCGGCCGGCAATTGTCGATGTGCGGAGCATGTACGAGCCCGAGCACCGCGAAGTAGACACCGCGTTTACCAATTTCAGGGGCGCCATCGAGGGCGACGACAAAACACACGGCGCGATCGTGCCCGGGTTTGCCTCTGTCGCGATGGAGTGCCTGGGGGCCACCGAGGTCAAGGAGATTGAGAAAATTCTGGACGCAAAGTGGACCCGGCCCATAATCTTTGTCCAGGACGCCGAGCAGGGGGTGTTTCTGCGCACCGAGCTCAAGAAGAGTCACGCCTGTGTGCAGCTCTTGTCTCCCAAGTCGCGCTGCCAGATGCGCAACAACTTTGGCGCTCTGCGGAACTACTTTGTGAATCCTCACTGTATTCTCATCGTGACAATGAACTCGCGCTACATCTCGGCGCAGGAGTTTAACATGTCCGACCTCGTCATCATTGGCCCGGGATACAGCGACGACGTCCGCGAGACATGCATCGCCCGAGCGGTAAGTTGTTTTGTAAAAGAGGGGTTGGTGTGCCATGGCATTGGCTAATCCCGTTTATATCAATATAGGTCCGCATCGGCAGCCGCTTTAAACAAGTCGAGGTGGTCACCATGCAGCGCAAGAGCTCGATCCACAGTCACATTGAAACCCCGCTGTCGCCCTCCTTTATGGCCGCGGTGCGCAAATACACGGCCGAATCGACAGTTCCAGTCGAGGTCGCCGGCACCAACGTCTCCGAGAACGACATTGCAATTATGGCCAAGGCTATTGTGCAAACTCAAATGACACACAAGGAGATCCTGCGCAACCACTACAACGACAAGATGATCCAGAATATGGCCAAGAGAATGGGCGGCAATGGCGACGAGAGTGCCGATGATGACGATACGAGCAAGAAGCGCAAGCCGGGCGCAGAGGATGACGAGGCCGAGTCGGACACGGAGGACGGCAAGAAGAGCAAGAAGCGCAAGCCGGGCGCAGAGGATGACGAGGCCGAGTCGGACACGGAGGACGGCAAGACGAGCAAGAAGCGCAAGCCGGGCGCAGAGGATGACGAGGCCGAGTCGGACACGGAGGACGGCAAGACGAGCAAGAAGCGCAAAATCCAAACGCACAAGACACGACGAGGCGGGTGGTGAACTAGATAGTGTAGATTATGAACATTTTGTGGATAATTATTGCAATAAAAGAGGGCATGTTTTTGATTTGATCCAATGGGGAGAATTGGATGAGTATAAGTATGTGTAAGGGTCAAGAGGGTGTTTTTGATTTGAACCAATGGGGCGAATTGGATGAGTATAAGTATGTGTAAGGGTCAAGAGGGTGTTTTTGATTTGAACCAATGGGGCGAATTGGATGAAAGAGTATATGTATGTAAATTAAATCAATTTTGTTTATATTTAGATGGAGCTTCTTGACGCGCCCGCGGAAGATTTACCCGACCCCCGCGCCAGACTTCTGTTTACCATACAAGACACTCTCAGCATTGCAAATCCACGGTCTGTGGCGCGGTTGTTTACGCTGGAGAGGATAAATGGCGCCGGCGTGAAAATAATTGATATTGCTGTGTATATTGAAAACATGTTAGAACTGATGCAAACTGGAGTGGAGCTAGCATCTATGCCAGCACTGTTAAACTCCGACAGTTTACTGAGCGGCATCTTAACACTGCATGTTCGGATATCAGAAAAAGAACCCACCAAATGCATGGCCATCGACAGCTTAAACTATGTCCAGATCGATTTACAGGATGTATAATTATTCCGACTGCCGAACCGGTCAGTTGGACAATCGCGAGGAAATTAGGCAATGGGATTTATGACTGACAGGAGGAATGAAGAGGCATTTACTTGACTTTTTTTCATTTTTATACAGAACAATGTCGTCGGAACTTTTGACCGCTGACGAGGCCCGCGAAATGACAACGAAGGCTAAAGAGCTTTTGAAGGAGACCGAGATGAAGACAATCATCAAGCTTATCACGGAGGCCGTGTTTGAAGGAAAAACTCGAATTGGGTTGGATTTCGACCCTTCACGCGAGACGGTGTCACAATTGATTGATAACGGATACAAGGTTTCGGGCCTTGATCATTACATGACTAATACTCGTGTGATTATTGATTGGAATGAAGTTGAGCACAAATAACCTAATTTGATCTTTTTTTAAAACACACAGACAAGAAATGCGCCCTCAAGATCTTTCAACCATCAACGAAGAGCCATCCGGATTCTCTGGATTTCGACAACGATTGGTTGCAATAGCGCAGGACAAACTTAACGGATACCATAAGATCCAGCAGGGAAATGAAACATTCTACCTTCACATTTAACACGATAGTGGATTCCTGTTCCGTGTAAACAAAAACATTGGAATGGGGGTAATATACACATTGAGAGATGGTGTATTGTCCCCGCCTTCTGTTCTTATCGGATACAACGAGTATAACATTGAAGACCTGTCACCAGTGACAGAAGAAGAAGTTTTGAGTGCGTGGGGCTTGTAGGATTGAAAAAAGATCAATAAGAGACTAATTTTATATTTTGTCAATACACACAGAAATCATGTCCACCGAATGCAACGGCGAAGGGCAAACATAACGGTTTCCATAAGATCCAGTAGGGGTAAATAAAGAACACACTCTTTTCCAACATATCAAGATGCAAAAGGCCACCCTCGCCCTTGCTCTATCCGCGTTGTTCTGTGTGCACGTTAGCGTTACTGCGAATGAACTAAGCGAAACAGAATATGACTACTTGGGTCATTTGTCCTGTGTCTGTGCAAATTTCGAGGAACTGTCCCGCAAAATGGACGAGATTACACAGCTGATTTCCCAGTTGCGTGGATTTATACCAGACCAGTCAATAACCAAATATAATATAAAATACGGAGACGACTACTTCTTTTTTAATTTCAAATCAATGGCCAATCTGGCAACATCGTGTGGGCTGCACATTTGCTCCTTCAAAACCTTGGCCCGGGTAATGTCCATCCCCATGGCCGCTGTGCATGCAACTATTTTATCCCCGTGCATTCTCGAGTAGAAGCAGTACCCGTTTTCAATCATCTCATAGCACGTTTTGGATGTCCACTCGCGCCGAAGTCGCAGGATTGCCGCAACGGACCGCTTACGCTCTTGAAACTTCTCCCGCGCATCTCGCACTATGCTCTTTTCCTCGTTCAGCGTCTTTGACTCTCTAGCCGTCAGAGGCAGCCCGTTGGCGCGCCGCCGTTTCATTTTTGCAATGCCCAAGATCACGCAATCAAGCTCGCGCGCTGCGTAGTGTTCAAAATAGCGCTCAATGTCATGGGCCGAAAAGCCCACCGAACGCAAAAACAAAATCTGCATGATAAATAATTGCGCGTGTTTACCAATTGTGTCTTTTCTCTCGTGCACGCATGTGAATATATCTTACAACTCACCCAGATGTAGCGGCGATTGTCGTTTGTCAGCCAGCCCTGGCTTTCCAGCTTTCGGCTGAACGAGATGTGGCACAGAGGGATGCATCGCTGGGAGATGGCGGACGGGATGCTCAGATGAGTGATGTCGGTGTAGTCAAGCAACACGCCAGACGCAACACCAATGTCAGACAAACAGAGTTTCCCCACCAAGAGCCGGTCCAGATGCAAACCCTTCCAGAAGGAAACTACTTTTGGCGACGTCATGTATGATATAAACCTCGCCTTAAATCGCTGGATACAGGCGAGACGAAAGTGCATAGTCTGCATTTCGCGCATCTCTCTTATGTGCTCCTCGATAGACTGAGACTTTTTGTTTTCGCCGTAGTCTAGATCCAAACTGGCGACGTAAAAATACGAGCCGCTGCGCGTGTCGTGAAGATAATAAATGCTATCCAGCGCCACAAGGCCTTGTTTCAAGTGTACGAGCCGATTCTTGAGAAGAAACCCACAATGTTCAAATGGCAGCCCGTCTTTATACGTCTGCTTTATGTGATCTGCGTCCATGTCCATTAAATACTCCAGGGGATCAAATATGCCACGCACAAACAAGTCGGCCTCCAGTGCAGCCAATGTCTTGATATATGGCAACACACTCGCCTCCTCGTATGGAAAAGTGGCCATAAAACACAGAAGCAATTCATGAAACCCAGGCACAAAGACATCTGTCGCACTTGACCCAGCAACAGCGCTGTTGGTTTTTGCGCTCCGCTTGGCTTTGATACCCTGTTCAAACTCGACTGGGCTCTCCCGGCGCAACACATCCCAGCGCTTGCGTCCTCGAGTGTGTATGGCCTCCATGCTCAGCTCCGAGCAATCTGGCAGCACTGAAAACGGCTCGACGATCCCTGTAGGAGAAAATGACGTTTACTATATGCGGATGTTTTTACACATGTAAAGTACACACACCAACCTTTGGTACTGTTGGCCTTGAGCACACACACAATCTCGCCCCGGCCGAGAATGCGGTTCTCGGAAATTGGCGTCGTCGGGCTGTTAGGTGTAGAGGACTCGGGGGTTGGTGTGAAGCGCCACGAGCACACTCTCTTGTTGGCCTCGCACTTCAAATGGCGCTGTATGAACAAACCCTTTTCGTTCATCGGGCGGGGGGTCATTGATTTGGACGATTTGTGGCCATGCTTTGAAACTGAAAATGACTCGTCTCCGGGAAAACACTCCACCGCAACGGCCGTCTTTTCGCACATCAGCGGCACCCAGCCTCTGGTAACGCTGTTTTGCTCGATTGTGACCAGCTCGATGCACACACCCCGTTTTGCGGAGCGGGGTTTAAGCTTGATGACGCGTGTTTTTGGTGGAACAACAACAGTTCGCTCGAGAAACCTCATCTTTATGTATCTTTTATTATCTTTTATTCTTTTACATTTTCGAATCGCCCTGTTTCGTTTTTGCCTTTCGTTTGGTTTTCTGTTGTCTTGATATCGGAGTCTTCCATAACATATAAAATCCGACAACAAAAAACACAATACCCAGGGCAGACAAAATAATGGTCTGTGATTCCGGCATCTGTGGAAATATAAACAAAAACAAAAATAATATTCTTTCAATTGATTGTGAGAATCCCATCGTCATCGCTATCATCGGTTGTTGATGGTGGATTTTCGTATTTTTGTGTTTCTTTTACTTTTAGTTTGTTAGTCCAGATAACATGATATAAAAAATACACCACAGACCCAATAAGAACGGCGCCCGCAAAACAAACAAAAATAATTGTATTTGTATCAAGCATTGTCTGTGTTTGAATTGTTTTTTAAAAAAAACTATAAGCAACCGTGTTTTTTTCGCTGAAACTAATCACAGAACAAAATAAACTAGACTAGAATGCGGCCAATCTTGTTGCTGTCGCGTTTTTTTCGCTGAAACTAATCGCAGAACAAAATAAACTAGACTAGAATTCGGCTAATCTTGTTGCTGTCGCTTTTTTTTCGCTGAAACTAATCGCAGAACAAAATAAACTAGACTAGAATTCGGCTAATCTTGTTGCTGTCGCTTTTTTTTCGCTGAAACTAATCGCAGAACAAAATAAAATAGACTAGAATGCGGCTAATCTTGTTGCTATCGCTTCTTCCGATTCTCTGTCGCGCGACTATTCCATTTCAATGGTTTGGGGACCGAGGCCCGTGCAACGAGGATTTGAAGACGTGCGTGATATATCCACTAAACCGAAAGCCATATCTGTCGCTATATCTTACGGAGCAGGCACCTGTTGTCAATGACGGATGGACAGTTTTGATAGCCCCCTTCAATCTATCGTGTTCCGGCGAGGCGTGTTTCGAAGTTAAGAGCGGCACCCCGCCCGGCGTAGATACATTCCTCTGGAAAACCACGTGCGTGACCGTGCCGTTTAATAACATTACCATCAAGTCTGCCTACAGCGACCACCCTGTGCATTTTATTAGTGACGAGGAAACTGCCATAAACACGCTCCCCGGCAGCCCCAAATGCGCACTTTTCTTGTTCACTGGACACGGCGCCACGCTGGAGAATATAAACATGAACATAAGTACAACTTGCGTGGAAGCCATCAACACAAAGGCGGCCGAAATTGCCGTTGATGATTTGAGCGCATTTGTATTTAAATCATATGACGCATCAAACACGGAGATATCCGGCGTAGAAATTATCGGGGCCAAGGCCATGGCTGCGTTTCTGCCGACGGAGCCCGGGTATGGGCGCAGCATCAACATGGATGAAATTTCAATCGACTCGGTGACACTCACGGATCCGATCACGGTTGACTGGGGGGGAGCGGGCGTGGCCGTGTCGATGAGCCAGGGAAAGGGCAGTGTGACCATCGACACGGCCGGGTATGAAGTTGTGTCAGACACTGCCGCGGCGCTCACTCTGACGGGCGCACACACCCTGAGGAATATATCAGGCTACATTTCCATACAATACGACAACGTCCAGCCAATCACATATATAATCAAGCGCAATCACGCAAAGGAGAGTCTGGTCCAGGGTCTAATTGCCATGCTTGTCATTTTTTCGATTCTTCTTATCCTCGTGCTTGCCATGCAGCTATACCTGTGCCTGACAAAACGAGTGCGCAATTATAGTGACGTCCCCGGCGGCGGGACAAAGGTGTTTGACAATGCAAAGAAAAAGTTAACCGACTTGCAAAATACGAGGGCAAAGAAGACTATGAACCACTAGCATCACAACTCTGAAATGATTATTCTTTTATACTCAAATTCATACATCGTGTCATTCCGTGCATGTCTATAATACACGGATAACCCACAAACGGATTTCGTCGAGTGCAGCAGATCATCACCGTTCCAACGTCCATCTGCGGGTAACTTTTGCTTCTTATAGAAACCCGGCGCACGTGGTAAACTCTAAACACGGCGGGGTCGAGCGCAGCCGCCGGGGGCAGACTGTTGAACTGACGCAGAGTCATGACATTATACCGCTCAAAGTGAGACCTTACATCATCTGAGGTTACCAGAAGCCAAGGCGCATCAGACGTATGCGTTTCACTCATCTATGAGATTCGAATGTTTTGGAATAACATCATCGCTTGTCTGATCTAGTTATGAAAATTTCACCAATTGTAGTCTCCGCGCCACAGCTCCATTGTCACCCCTGAAAGAGGATACAATACGTAGATTAGACGAGTTTTCCTGTGCCGCCGCCAAATGAGCAATTGCGACTAGAAGGAACATAAACATCTATGGATGAAAACAAGTTTAATTACCAATTCATTTATTAATACCTACCACAATTGGGGCAAAATCAAAATACTCGTTTCGTAATAGCATCATATTTCCCTCTTCATCGCGCACATTGCTCTGCCCCTCAATTGTGACAAACAGAGTCGACGGCCCGCAAAGATCATAATCATAATCCACTATAATTGTATCACGTTCTTCGAAACTCAGAGACATGGCCACTAACTCAACCATTTCGCAATTCTGAGAATATATAAACCAACCATCGTGCCCAAAAATTCCAATATTTTTGTTAAACTTGACAAATACAGTGCTCCCATAAGATACACCCGCAAGTATGATCATTGGTTGATTAGATGATGGCTCAGCAGAATTTTCCTGTCCCACTGCCAAATGCGCAAATACGATCAAAAGGAAAAGAAGCATCTAGATTTGTTTTTGTAAAAAAGACGCTCAATAATAAAATATAAATAAAATAATTTCTATTCATAGACAGGGACAGAAGTAACCTCGTAAACCCCATTCCCAGTCCCCAAATCCATCATGTGTCCGTCTCCACCGCGAATACCTTTCTGTCCATCCTCTGCGACATTACGGACCGGAGAATAGCAAAGCGCATATGCAAGTGCAATCTGCGGTTGTTTATATAAAAATGTTTATGCAAATTTCACCAATCGTAAACCCCGCATCATGTGCTTTTTTACACACGTGTCGCACCGCAGCCCGATAATCTTGTGGCCACTGCAAAACTGCTGTCGTCCACTGTCCCTGCAAAAACACACACACACGTGTTCGTCGGCGACAGGTTCTTCGCACATGGGAAAGATGCACGTTACAAAACGCTTTGTGGCAATGTTTTTCTCAAACACGGAAAATGTCCACGCGTGCTCCCTCAAAAAATTGGCGTCGTGCTTGCTGCCCAACAGGCTTCGATGGTATGTGTTGATAATACCCATGCCAAATGAAAATATAACACGCGCGCGCGACCAGTCGCTCTGTAGTCCATGCCAGTTCAGCTTTCCTTCGTCTAGAGGCATGTGCTGGACGAAATGGCGGATCCGTCTATTCAGCCACGATGCCCGGACTCGATCAGACGGGCAGAGAAAGCTTAACACGATTTGCCAAATATGCAACGGAAGAGAAAAAATTGGACCCTGAGTCTCTTTCTTGTAACAGTAATACCGCAATAGACTTTCTTGCATCCTGTTTTTTTGTATGTAAGAAAAAAAATATTTATATGTTCGTTCTATCTTCCGTGTTATTTAGCATGGGTCTGTCTTGCTCATCTTCATCCGGAATCTTTTCAAACTTAAACGCAGGTTGCATTTTATCTTGTTCTTTGGCGCTCCTATAGCGGTCCTTGGCCTTTAGAATAGTCGGAAAGGACGCAACCATTGTATAGATTGTTAGAAACAGCATGATAGTAGACAGCTTGTATGTCATGTCGCCAGATTCACTACTATAAACAGACGCGGTCTTCAGATACGTTGTGTCGATGACGTGCATGTCACTTGAGCCTTTGCACAAAACAATCACAGCAGAGAACATCACCACCGCCACAACGGTTATCATGACATTCGACAAAAACACATTGCAAATCAGACTGCTGCGTATGCAAAAACAAGAATAGTACAGACACACAAACTGGACAGTGAAGAATATGAAAAACAGCAGAGACGTTATAATCATGTTTTCCATCGCAAACGGCCCAGAGTCGATTATTCCGATTATATTATTCTGTGCATCTACACACCGATAATATCTGTTTTTGGTGGTTTGCGTGTTTATTTGCCGATGTTTGTTTGTTTTCTGTGTTACAAAACCTACTCTGTGGAATTGACAACTAGCGTCTTTTTGCACTCGCCATCATACAGCGGCGGCAGGAGATTTTGGTAAAAATGACTGACCATGATGGCCATTGGTATAACCAAGCTGCCGATGCCAATCACAGTTCCAATCAAAAACACACTCAGTTTGGTCCTTGCATAGACCCAGTCCTCAATCCTATTTGGCAACGAAGCAAGCCATGTCGCGGATGAAACAAAACAGTCCACCGTGCACATTTTCTATACTGGAAATAAAAAAAAACATTTATTTTAAATTTGCCTCAGTTCAAGCAGGGAGCCAACCACGCTGGGTTTGTCTGGCAAAAACGAGGAGCGTATTTCAGCCGTGCTTATTTTAGCAAGACACCAACAATCATATGCCAGACACAGAAACATCAATATAACATCTTCTTCTTTGACGCACTTTGGCGTTTCGGCCTTGTGGTTGGATTTTTCTTTCGTCTCCAAACAAACTATCTTTATCGTCCCAGGGCTTGGATCCGTAGCCTCTTCTAGATGCGCAATGTTTCTGCCCAAAATTTCGAGCAGCTTGGAAAATAGCGCCTTTGTTTTCACCTCCACCAATTTGCACGCCCACGATTCTAGCATACGGCAGACACCTTCAAACGTGTGTTTTTGCATCATCTTGGTATAGGAATGGACCACAAATTCAGTAACGCGAGTATGTCCGATAGAGGAGCAGACAGACGCCAGCCGAAAAGGCCACATGTCACGGCCAAACGCTCGGCGCATAAACCCCCGACTAGATGCCACCCCCGATAACCTGCCTGAAATCATCAGTGTCGTGTTTGTCTTTGAATACAGCTCACACACCAATACAAAAACATCCTCCAATTCTTGTGTGTGTACGTTTGCTGGAAGCAAGGAACGCTCAGACTCTTCGACTCCAACGGCCAGCATCCCGGTTCCCAGTACAACACCGCTGGCAGTCTTATTCAGTGGAATGTCGTGACTGTAATAACCAATCCGCTCTAACCGCTGATAATACTGGACAATAATGTTTGCAATGTCTTGTGCCGAGTAGCTTGTAATTATATTGGAGGCTAGTATTTTCTTCCATGAATCTCCCATCTTTGTTTTATAAAACAGATGAATCCAATATGCGCACACTGCCAACAGAGGATTTTTGAAAAATACAACCCACTCTCCCAAACCCAGCCGAAAATAATCATATGTGATAAATGCACACGGAGGTGCACCAATGGGTCGCGCACCGATATAAAACTGCGCAATGTCAGAAAATGCGCCGAGCTAAACAGTTGCATCGAATCGACACTCACATGCTCAGACACAAATATAAACTGGTTCTTTTCATCAGCTCTTCTGGTTGTTCTACTTGTCATCGTGAGCATAATATTTCGATCCGCTGTTCTATTTTTTCTTAGTGCAATTTGTTTTATGAGTATTGGTATTTACAGTTTTTTAAACTCGAAAAACAGTAAAAAAAATAAAAATTGAAAAAAATTTTTTTTTGCATGCGAAAAATTTCCAAACCACAAAAAAAACAAAAATTTTTGGCGGGAAAAATTTCGACTTTTTTGGATTTTGTAACGGTCACTTTTTTTTTCAGGGGGGGGTCCCCGGCAAAAAAATTTTTGTTGTCGCGGAAAATGACATTGACAAAAAGTTGCTGACGCAGCTACTAGACCGGTCTGGTAGCTGTGACAAAAATTTATTTTTTCTATTTTTTGTCAAAAAAGCCAGATTTTTTTTTTCAGAAAACTATGGAATCTCCTTGTAGAGTTATGATGGTCAGAAGTTGATTTTGTTGGGTGAAGTTGGTCAAAAAATATATATTTTATCTGACGAAAGAACAGGAAAAAGTGTGAAAGTTATGACCCTCTGATTGTGATTTTATGACATGAACACGGTTAGAAAGTTATTTGCTCGATTTTTAGAAACCCCACTCGAAACCAAAAATATGTCTTCATTTCAAGATCAGAGGGTCATAACTTTCACACTTTTTCTT
>Ga0255767_1000580_pt1 | contig 33269 bp, 32 predicted proteins | sample 071ome_24_FD_179967 | JGI IMG/M metagenome (GOLD analysis project Ga0255767, IMG submission 179967) | Coastal salt marsh microbial communities from the Groves Creek Marsh, Skidaway Island, Georgia - 071402CT metaG (version 2) | ecosystem: Environmental > Aquatic > Marine > Intertidal zone > Salt...
ACGCCGGTCGCCCGTCCTTCTTTTTCCGCATTGGCGGTTGCGACGTCGGCTGCCACTGGTGCGACGTCAAGGAATCCTGGGATGCAGGCAAGCATCCATTAACCTCCTTGGATGCCATGGTGGCCCATCTTGGACCGAATGACCAAACCATCGTCATCACCGGCGGAGAGCCCCTTATGTGGGATATGAATCCCCTCACGGCCGCCCTCAGAGGTGCTGGGAAGCGCGTACACTTGGAGACCTCCGGTGCCTACCCACTCACCGGATCTTGGGACTGGGTCTGCCTTTCCCCAAAGAAAACCAAGGCGCCACGCCCCGAATGGTATGCCGCCGCGCACGAACTCAAAGTCATCGTCTACAATGCGGATGACTTGCGCTGGGCCCAAGAGCATGCCGACCAATGTGGCCCCGACTGCCAACTCTTCCTCCAACCCGAATGGTCTAAGCGCGACAAAACCTTACCGCTCATCGTCGATTTCTTGGAAGAACACCCCGAATGGCGCCTATCGCTACAGACCCACAAGTACATTGGGATGCCCTGAGGGCTAGGTAGCTAGGTAGCTAGAAAGCACGCGCTTCGCGCTGTAGCCTTTAAGCTTAAACGCTTAATCTCTTTTACCCTCAAACTTTATGGTGGACCTTCGCCGCGCGCTGGGACTTTCCGTTGATTTGCTAAGCCCTAGCACCCTAGCTCCCTAGCTCCCTAGCTCCCTAGCGCGCCAAAGGCGCTCTCTAGCCCTTAGAAAACTCTCGCTCCACGCGGTCGATGCCTTTGATGCCTTTTAGAAGGTTTGCGAGGTTGCTGAGTTGGCTTCGGTCTGTTACATGAACCGCGATAGTGCCAGTAAAAACACCGTCCACAGTATCAATGTGAAGTGATTTAATTTCCATATTTAGTTCATTGGAAATCAATGAAGTAACCTTCATGATTAAGCCACTTGTGTCCATGCCAGAAAAGCGTAAGGTCGCATTAAAGCCTTGCCCTTCTTGTCCACTTGACCAGCGAGCGATGATCACTTTTTCGGCAAATCGACCCTGGAGGTGAACGGCATGACGACAGTCCGTGCGATGGACCTGAATCCCGTTTTCTTCCACAAAACCAAAAATCTGATCCCCTTGGATGGGGTGGCAGCACGTGGCCAAGCTGTGTTCCAAGATGACTTGGTCCGGGCCAAATACAATACGGCGGGAGGATTCTGGAACGTCCTTTAGCGTTGTGCCCTTCGGACGGAAACGGCGACGCAAATATTGGTAGAAGCCGCCGGATTCCTCTTGAATGAAACCGCGGAGGTGCTCGGTGCCAAATTGGCCTGAACCAAAGCGTTCGTAGAGCTCCTTGGGATTGCGTAAGCTGAAGAAATTGAGCATTTTTTGGGTCGTGCTCTGATTCAATTCAGACTTAGCTTTTTTAAGTGCACGCTGAAGCAGTCGCTTTCCGCGGTCTTGGGCATCTCGCTGGTGATCGCGCAAGTACTGGCGGATTTTAGATTTGGCCTTTGGCGTAACTACCCAATTCTCCCAGTCAGGTTGTGGGCGTTGTGCTTCAGAGGTGAGGACTTGGACTTGGTCGCCGCTTTGAATTTCATAGCTGAGGGGGACTAGTTTTCCGTTCACTTTTGCCCCAAGGGTAGACATGCCAATGTCCGTGTGAATTTCAAAAGCGAAATCAAGAGCAGTTGCGTGCTTCGGCAAGGTGAGCATCTTGCCTTGAGGTGTGAAGGCAAAGACCTCTTCATTAAAGAGTTGAAGCTTAAACTGATCAACAAATTCAACGGCGCTATCGCCTTGATTTTCAATGGCCTCTCTGATTCGATTAACCCACTCATCCAATGCGGCATTGCCCGAATTGTCCTCCTTGTAGCGCCAATGAGCTGCATAGCCTTTTTCGGCTTCCTCGTCCATGCGTTGAGACCGAATTTGCACCTCAATCCAATGGCCTTCAGGGCCCATGACGGTGATGTGGAGGGATTCGTATCCATTCGCTTTTGGAGCGGTAATCCAGTCGCGCAATCGCCGCGGGTTGGGACGAAACACCGCGGTAATCACGGAATAGGCCCGCCAAATGTCCGCTTTTTCGCGTTTGGCGTTGGTGTCGAGAATGATGCGAATCGCATACTTGTCATAGACCTCTTCAAACGTGACACCTTGGTTGAGCATCTTACGTCGAATGGAAAAGATGCCCTTGTTGCGTCGTTTGACCTCAAAATCAAGACCCTCGGACTCGAGCAGTGATTCAATGCTCTGGCTAAAGCGCTCGAGGTAGATGGCGTCGTCCTCTTCCGCTTCGTCGAGTTTGCGTTCAAGCTCCTCGTAGGTCTCAGGTTCTGTGTATTTCAGCCCTAAATCCTCAAATTCCGACTTAATGTGGTAGAGGCCCATTCGGTGCGCCAAAGGGGCAAAAATGTAGAGCGTTTCACTCGCAATTTTCAGCTGCTTGTGGTAGGGCATCCCGTCCAGCGTGCGCATGTTGTGCAAACGATCCGCCATCTTCACCAAAATCACCCGAACATCATCACTGATCGACAGCAGGAGTTTGCGAAAATTCTCCACCTGCATGGAGCTGGATTGGTGGTCAAAAATGCCCTGAATCTTGGTCAAGCCTTCTACCATGTAGGCAATAGAAGGCCCAAACATGTGCTCCAAATCCTCTTTGGTGTAGTCGGAATCCTCCACCACATCGTGCAACAAGGCGGCAGCAATCGACTGAGGGCCGAGGCCAATCTCCTTGGTTACAATGAGTGCGACGTCCAGAGGATGGGTGATGTAGGGTTCGCCCGATTTTCTCCGAACGTCCTTGTGAGCGTCCGCAGCCACTTTGTAGGCTTTGCGGATCAAGGCCACGTCTTCCTTGTCCCCGCCGCGAGATTCCACGGCACGGATGAGGCCTCGGTATTTGTTCCGAACTAGTTTTTCGAAGTCGACGCTGGATTCCATGACAATGCTGGAAGTAAGGTAGCAGAAACCTCGCCAAAGCCAATGCGCAAGCCGTCTTTTTTGCAGTACCCACGCATCGTCACGGTGTCGTGGTCCTCAATAAAGCTTCGCTGGCTACCATCCGAAAGGGTGACAGGCTCTTTTCCGTTCCACGTAATCTCGAGCATGGAGCCGAAGCTTCCCTTTTCAGGGCCACTAATCGTCCCGCTTCCCATGCAGTCTCCCGCATTAATCAAACAGCCATTGATGGTGTGATGCGCAAGCTGCTGGGCCATAGACCAGTACATGTGTTTGAAATTGCTTTGGCAGACCACCGTTTCAGGGTGCCCTTGCGGTGCGATACTCACCTCCAAGTGCACATCGACATTTGCTCCTTTGGGGTCCTGTTGCAAATAGGGCAGGGGGCTGGGGTCTTCTTGGTTAGGGCGATCTGCGCGAAAGGGAGTCAACGCATCCAGAGTGACAATCCAAGGCGAAATGCTGGTCGCAAAATTTTTCGCCAAGAAAGGGCCTAGAGGGACGTATTCCCACTGCTGGACATCCCGGGCACTCCAGTCATTCAGAAGAGCCAAGCCAAAAATGTGTTCTTCCGCTCGGTCAACGGGAATGGGCGTCTCGCCGGTGGGGCCATCGCCCGTGATGAAGGCCATCTCGAGTTCAAAGTCCACCTTGATGGAGGGGCCAAAGACGGGCGCCGGATCATTGGGGCCTTTGCGCTGACCGTTGGGACGACGAATGTTCACCCCACTTTCCACGATGGTCGAACTGCGGCCATGGTAGCCCACAGGGAGGTGCAACCAGTTTGGCAAGAGGGCGTTCGCAGGATCTCGGAACATACTTCCCACGTTGGTAGCATGCTCCCGTGATGCGTAGAAGTCGGTGTAGTCGCCAATGAAGACGGGCAAAACGGCTTCAACCTCGTGGATGGGCCATTCAATTTCGGCGCGTTGCTTGGATTTGCTTTCGAGGTCCGATCCGGCGGCGTAGAGTTCGGCAATTCGGCTGCGCACCGCACGCCAAACGGGACGCCCCAGAGAGATGAATTCGTTCAATGCTTCTTGCCCAAATAAGCCTTCGGGCAATTCCAAATCGTCAAAGTAGCCCAACTGCTGCAAGGCGTTCAAATCCAGTGCCGTATCTCCAATTCGCGAAGCGCAAACAAAAAGTTCGTCGGGACGCTCAATCACCCCGAACGGGATGTTCTGCAAGGGGAAGTCAGACTGTTCAGAAACTGGTAGAAAACTCTGGGATTTTGGATCGGAGAGGGGGTGCATTTGGCGTACTTTTGAGGCACAAGTTACCACCAATCTTATGGAACACGATAGCGCAATTTTCCAACTTATTGAGGCTGAGAAGCAACGCCAAATCAACGGCATCGAGCTTATCGCCTCCGAGAACTTTACCAGCCCAGCCGTCATGCAAGCTGTGGGCTCCGTTTTAACTAACAAGTACGCAGAGGGCTATCCTGGCAAGCGCTACTATGGTGGTTGTGAAATTGTCGACCAGGTGGAAGATTTGGCGCGCAGCCGTGCCTGTGAGCTTTTTGATGCGGAATATGCCAACGTGCAGCCCCACAGCGGTAGCCAAGCCAACGCGGCGGTCTACCTCGCTTGCTTGCAGCCTGGCGACACCATTATGGGCTTTGACTTGAGCCACGGCGGGCATTTGACCCATGGCAGCCCTGTGAGCTTCTCTGGAAAGACCTACCGCGCCGTGTTCTACGGGGTGGAGAAGGAGACCGGTTTGCTCAACTACGAGAACATTCGTGAGATTGCCCACCGCGAGAAACCCAAAATGCTCATCTGTGGCGCATCCGCCTATTCACGCGATTTGGATTACGCCAAATTCCGCGAGATCGCCGATGAAGTGGGTGCCTTGCTGCTAGCGGACATTTCGCACCCCTCGGGCTTAATTGCCAAAGGCTTGTTGAACGATCCCATGCCCCATTGCCACTTTGTGACGACCACTACGCACAAGACCTTACGCGGACCACGTGGCGGTATGATTATGATGGGCCAGGACTTTGAGAACCCTTGGGGCCTTACGACGCCAAAAGGGGAGATTCGCATGATGTCCAACCTCCTCGACATGGCCGTTTTTCCTGGCATTCAGGGCGGCCCCTTGGAGCATGTGATTGCGGGTAAGGCAGTGGCTTACGGTGAAGCCTTGCAGGATGACTACTTCAACTACATCGTTCAAGTCCAAAAGAACGCTCAAGCTTTGGCCGCTGCCTTGGTGGGTCGTGGCTACGAGATTATTTCAGGCGGAACGGACAACCACTTGATGCTGATTGACTTGCGAAACAAAGGCGTCACTGGTAAGGTGGCAGAAGCCGCTTTGGTTCAAGCGCACATCACGGCCAACAAGAATATGGTGCCCTTTGACGACAAATCGCCATTCGTTACCAGTGGTATTCGCTTGGGTACCCCTGCTATTACCACCCGTGGTTGTGTAGAATCCGACATGGACAGCATCGCTGGATTTATCGATGAGGTTCTTATGAACGCCGAAGACGCCGCCAAAATCAAGGCTGTTGGAGATGCTGTGGTCGCTATGATGAAGGATAAGCCTTTGTTCGCGTAAGCATGCGTCCGCAGGTGACGATTGAAGCTACGGTCCAAGCCGATTTGGCTACCGTTTGGTCTGCATGGACCGAAGGTGAACACATCACCGGATGGAACTTTGCCGATGCTAGCTGGCATTGCCCGTGGGCAAAATCGGACGTTCGCGTGGGGGGTGCCTACACGGCCCGAATGGAAGCCCGTGACGGCAGCTTTGGCTTTGAATTCGGGGCGACCTACACGCTGGTGGAGCACCACAAGGCGTTGCATTCTACGATGGGAGACGACCGAAAGATTTGGGTCACCTTCGAAGAAGTGCCTGGTGGGGTGCATGTGGTCGAGCGCTTTGAAGCGGAAGACCAAAATCCCTTTGAGATGCAGCAAGCCGGCTGGCAGATGATTCTCAACAATTTTAAGGCCTACGCCGAAGGCTTGTAATCTTCGGCATTCGCTTTGCATAGCATTCCCTAAAAAACTCTTGCTATGCGTAGTCTTTTGTTTTCCGCAATGCTGGTTGGCGCGACCTTCAGTGCCTGTGCGCAGATTAAACTGCCGGCGCCACCCGCGAGTGCAGCGCAAGCCCTCCAAGGCTTGAAGAACCTACAAGGTGCAGAAGCCGGTCCTAGTGCGAAAGAAATAGGTCAAGGCCTCAAAGAAGCCCTTGACGCGGGCGTGTCAACAGGGGTAGCGCAACTGAGCCAAGTTGGCGGCTTTGCCCAAAGTCCAGTCTACCGCATTCCCTTGCCACCAGAAATCAAGGCGTTGGAAGACAAAGTGCGCAAGAATCCGGTGCTGAACGCTACGGTGGGGCCCAAGCTGGATGGGCTGATTTCAGCCATGAATGAAGGTGCGGAAAAGGCCGTTCAAGAAGCAGCACCCATATTCAAAGAAGCCATCCTCACCATGACGATTCAGGATGCCCTAGGCATCCTTCAAGGGGGCGACGGTGCCGCAACCGCCTATCTCAAAAGTGAAACAGAACCTGCTGTTCAGCAAGCGTTTGCACCTGTCATTGACCGTGCGCTTAAAGCTGTAGATGTAGCCAAATACTGGACCCCATTGGTACAAGCCCTCAAGGCGAACAAAGGTCTGCTCGGACTTTCGCAGGATATTGAAACGGATTTGCCTACCTATGTGAATCAGCGAGCCACCACGGCGATGTTCCAAGAAATTGCGGTGCAAGAAGCCAAAATTCGGAAGGATCCCATCGCGCGGACCAGTGAGCTTTTGAAGAAGGTTTTTGGGTCCAAACTAGCCCAAGGCTAAGCCCAAACTTCCCGACAAAAAAGAACCCCCACGGTGTGCATCGCGGGGGTTCGACGTATCATGGAATTCCGGAGAATTCTACAACGCGGCAAATGTAGGCTAAGACGCGCAGCACTATGTGCGTTAAATCACCCAAAGCCCCTACCTTTTTAGGATGAAAATGAACCGCTTGGTGGCCACCCTTTTGGCGCTTGTAGTCTCATCGGCATGCCTTTGGGGCCAATCTGTAAAATCGGAAGATGTTTTTATTCAGGCCGGGGATGATGTCCTAAAAGGGACGCTAAGCCATGTGAAGCAAGCTAGGAAATCCCCTAAAGCGCTGGCCATTATTCTGGCCGGGTCTGGCCCGACAGACCGACATGGAAATGGAACGGGCCCCAGCCTGCAAACCAACATGTACGATCATCTTGCGGCGGTGCTTCAATCCCAAGGTATTTCCACGCTGCAAGTGGATAAACGGGGGGTCGGAGAGAGCAGTTTGAAGGGGGGAGAGGGAAGTTTGAGCTACTCGGGAAATGTCCAAGAGTATGAAGCCTGGTGGGCGTTGGGGAAGCAATTCGGCTATGAATCCCTGGTGCTCGTGGGCCACAGTGAAGGCGGTCAAATCGCCTTGACCTGGGCAGCCAAACGCAGACCGACAGGCTTGAAGGGGCTTGTTTTACTAGCCCCGCCCGGAGAAAATGCAGCGGACATCCTTTGGGAGCAATTGAGTCGCCAATTGGCGCCGGATTCGGAATACGGTCAATTTGCCAAAACCAGTTTAGATAGTCTGAAGGAAGGCCATCTCCTGGGGCGCCCGTCACCGCCCGCATTGCTATCGCTTTTTAGGCCATCCATACAGCCCTATTTGGTAGACTGGTTCCAGGATGAGCCCATGGAGAATTTAAACGCTTTGCCCGCAGAATTGCCTATTTACATCATTTACGGAGGCAAGGACATTCAGGTCCAACCGACCGAAGCTCTGCGTGCCTGGGGGGCGCAAAACGGCCCAAATGCGCATCTGCATTTCTGTCCTGCCATGACGCATACCCTCAAGGCCGATATCCCCGGTCAGCGACTTGCAACGTATTCAGATCCAGATTTGCCCTTGGACGCTGATTTGGTCCAGTTCTTACGCGCTGCGCTCGCGACATTGAAGTGAGTGCAAAAAAAACGCCGTGCCAAGACGAGTCTAGACACGGCGCTAATTCAAGTGATAAGCGGTTAGAAATACATCGCGTAGGAGAAGATGGGGAATCGGAAGGTGTCCCAGAATCGCTCGATAATGGGGTTGTCATAGTCATAGATGGTATAGTAATTCGGATTCGAAGGCTGCTGCGTGACATCGACCACACCGTCAAAGTTGGTATCGTAGCCAAGAATAGGATAGTCAGTTTCTTGGTACGAATACCGGGCACCCAAGAAGCCAATATTCCAGTACCGGCGGTCGCGCTTCGTATAAATCCGAAAGGCAGGGGCAATAAGGTAGGTCTCAATCTCGGGTAAATACCAGCTTTCAAATAGCAATCCGGTCTTGCCGCCAAAATCTTTGTAGCCTGCAAAATTTATTGCAACACCGTCTAATTCACCAGCAAAATCTCCCGTGCCAAAGCCATATCCCACACCAAAGGTAAAATTCGCATTCGGCTGGCCAAGGGTAACAACTGCAAAAGGCAAACCAAAGCTGGCTTGTCCGATGGTAGGCATGCCATACAAGGCACCCACTTTAGCAGTGGCATTTTCATTCAGCGTCAAGGAATAGCCGCCGTTGACATAAACTCCTGCAAAAGCGGGTGTTCCGATACCCAATGTGATATTTTCGGTCGGGGCAAACTGCACATCCAAAAGGGGTCCAATCCAGTTCAAGTAAATAGAGTCCTTGGGTAAGTTAAAACCGCTCGGGCTGAAAATGTACCGACTCGAATGAAGTGTTGCCCCTTGTCCCTCTTGGCCAAATGCCAAGCTTGACAGTGAAACGCAGAAAATAAAGAACCATTTTTTCATACTCGTGGGTGTATTAGTTTTTGCAAAAGTGAAAATACTTCGGAGTAAAAACCTGTCAATTATTGATAAAACCACCAGTGTCTTTCTTAAATATCCGTAATCTCGCTCATTGCCGTCGTTCACACAGGGGCGTCCTCGCTACATGCTATAGGTGCACTTTGTCTATGCACTACAAGTATCTTTGATATCCATACTAAGAATGGCCCTATGAAGAAATTAGCTTTCGCTCTCGCATTCCTACTCGGAATGGGCTTTTCAGCTCAAGCGAGCCACCTCATTGGAGGGGACCTGTCCTACCAGTTTATGTCGACAACAGGTGCGACTTCCACGTACAAAGTCTTACTCACCTTGTACAATGATGCCTATGGTGTCTCGATGCCTCAAACAAATACGGTTACCGTAACAGGGGGCGGCGCAACGTATTCGGTGCTTGTCAACTTGACCAAGCCAGCGTATTCGGTGACGAATGTGGGTGGAGGCCTTTGCTCCAATGGCGGTAGCAATTTGCAGGTGCATGAATACGCGGGTACTGTGACGTTCAACTCCCTGGCGAACTACACGTTCTCCTGGTCGGTATGTTGCCGACCCAATGGAGCCACCACGCTGGTGAACAGTGCCTCCCAGCAAATTTACCTGGAGGCTAAACTCAATTTGGCAAGCGGCCTACGCCCGTACAACAATGCGGTCAAATGGGCACCCATGGGCAGTCTGAGTGGAGCCGTTCACCAACTTCACCAGCAGAATATGGCGACGCAGGAAATCGATGGCGACAGCACAGCGCTGGTACTTCGCCCGGCCCTGTCTGCCGCAGGAACCTCTGTGGTCTATGCGACGGGCTACAGTGCTACAAATCCCTTTGATTGCAGCCCTTCCCATCCGCTGACCTTAGACCCCACTACGGGTGTTTTGACCTTTAAACCGTCCACGACCCTGCAGTCTACGATTGCCTTCCGCGCAGACGATTACGTCTACGACAGCACCAACGCTGCGTGGTACCGCATCGGCTATTCCATGCGCGAAGTGCCCGTCTACATCACCACGGGCGGTGGCGGTACGATTTCGGTGGATTCAGCTACCTCGGTAATTCCTGGGGTACTCGATTTGTACCTGCACAACAAAGTTTTCAAGGGGTCCATCACGGATGGCTTGAATGAATTTGAATGGACCCAATCGGGTGTCAGCAGTGGTTTTGCCAGCCAATTGAGCGCGAATTGGGACACTGCGGTAATGACAGACGTTCTTTCCTTGAGCCTTCCAAACGCCGTTTCCGGCATGGGCAAGCTGATCGTATACACCGCTTCAGACAGCAGCACGGCTGTGGGTCGATGCGGTAAGGCCCTCGCGGCGGATACCCACACGGTGTATTTGCCCTTTGTGGGCGCCATCATGGTAGGTTCCACTACGCCCACTTGGATGTCGACGTCAACCTACCAGTTGAGCTCTACGGCCATGATTGATTCGGTGACCTGGCTGTTGAATGGGGGTACATGGGTGTCCTATCCCGCTACTATGTCGGATCCCGCGGAAGTTCAGTGGACTGCTGCAACAGGTGAGCTTCAAGCCGTTCGTTGGGGCCGTTTGGCGGCCGATACGGTCCGAATTCAAGTCCAAGTCCAAGGCGTTGGCCTCGATGAATCTGACGCCTCACAGATTCAACTCATGCCCAACCCGGCCAAAGATGTCTTGTACCTCAGCCAAGCTCCGCAGGGTAAAATAGTCCTCTACACCCTGATGGGGCAAATCGTTAAAACCCTGGAACCAAGTGCCCAGGTGCATGTAGCCGATTTGCCCAATGGCTCCTACGTCCTCACTTGGGAAAGCCCAACAGGCATAGAGCGCCGAGTCTTCTCGGTTCAGCACTAACGAAAAGCCCACTCCGGTGGGCTTTTTTTATTTCTGAAACTGCAGTCGGTAGTGGCACACCACGGCGCCAAAAAGCGGGTTCTCTGCACAGTTCAAACACGCAAATCCCAGAGCCTCCAAGGTCTTACGGCTGCGCACATTGTCCTCATTCGCATAGGCGTCCACCAAGGTCAGTTTAAGGTGCTCCTTGGCATGGCTTAAAACAAGGCGACTCGACGTGCGAATCCAGCCCTGTCCTTCAAATTCAGGCAACAAGGCAAAGCCCAGGTCCGGGGCTGGCGCATCGGGTCTAGATACAAGGCCACAAACGCCCATGGGCTGTTGACTCGATCGGCTAACCACCGCCCATAGTCCAAAGCCCACGCGCGCATAGGGCTCCGTGTAGGCGCGCGCAATGTACGCGAGGGAGCCTTCCATAGACTTCGTTCCACGGTCGCCAATGTGCTGCAGCCAGCCCGATGTATTCGTAAGTTTTTGAATAAAAGCGGCATCCAACGGCCCAATTTCCCGAAGGTAGAAACCTTGGTCAGGCGAGGAGGGAGGGGCTGTCATTTAGGTACGTGTTTGCCACTCTTGAAGGAGTGTGCTCGAAGGTAAGTACAAAGGATGTTTGGGGCTTCCGTCCCGATTCAGCCCTAGGTGAAAAATTCGGTGGGTCCCGGGGCTAAAATGGCGGGAAATCGGTCCCCCTTGGAGTCCCCATGCACAAACGACATGGGAATGACCCTCCAAGGCTTCTTGAAAAACACGTTCGTGGTCTGGGCCTTTCGGACGTGGATGTGCACGCAACGTTTTGGGATCTGGGGTTCTCAAGGAGTAGAGGTTGATGACACAAAGCCCGCCGTAGTCCCAGGACTGAGCAAAACCTATACAGCGTCGGAGGGTGGGGTCATCTTGGGAAGCATCAGCGGTACTCGGATTGTAGAGTACAAAGAGTAGAGCGGGCTTGCTGTCGTCCCATAGCCGGTCCAAGCGGTACCTGTAGGTCAAGCAGGGCGATAACTGACTAGCTTTATGCATGAAGGGTCCATATAAATTGAGCTACCTTGTCCAAAATACGCTTTTCAACCATGAATGATGCACAAAAAATTGCAGGCGGATTGTCCTTTGTAGGTGCCATGATGGGCGGGATGGGAATCGGCATGGCCTTGGGCCACTTGGTTCCAGGACTCTTCATTGGTATGGGCATAGGTATGTGCGCTTTCGCGTACATTGTTTTAGCCAAGCGCTTTAGGTCCTAAAGCACCAAGGGGCTTCGTACTTTCGCGGAGCTATGGAAACCGGCATTCGCCTCAATAAATACATCAGCAGCCACGGCGTTTGCAGCCGGAGGGAGGCGGATCGTGCTATCGAATCTGGAGCCGTCCGTTTGAACGGGCGAAAAGCCGTCCTTGGCGATACGGTGAAGCCAGGCGATCGGGTGGAAGTGCACGGCCAGGTGCTTCATGCGGAAGCCAAGCCTCAGGCGGTCTTTATTTTGCTGCACAAACCAGCGGGAATCACCTCGACAACGGATCGAAGTATTCGTGGGAATGTGGTCGATTACATCCGTTACCCGGAACGCATTTTTACGGTCGGACGTTTGGACAAGGATTCGACGGGGCTACTGCTGCTGACGAACGATGGCGATTCGGTCAATAAGATTTTGCGGGCGGGCAATGCACACCCGAAGGAGTACTTTGTTCGGGTGAAGAAGCCTATTTCGGATGAAGCGATCCAAAAGATGGCCCAAGGGGTTCCCATGCTCGGGACCCGAACGCTTCCCTGCGACATCCGCCGAACCGGAGCCAACAGCTACAAAATCATTCTTGTACAAGGTCTGAACCGTCAAATCCGCCGAATGGCTGAATACGTGGGGCACGAAGTGGTCTATCTCGAACGCACCCGTATCATGCACCTATCCAGCGATGGATTGGAGCCCGGCAGTTGGCGCGAATTGACAGAACCCGAAGTTCGGAAGTTGCAAGCGGCGGTGAAGGACAGCGATGGCGGCCCTACAGCGCCCAAGGCTGGACCGCGTCCCAAAGACTTCCACCAACCTGGGGCCGGTTACCGTGGAAAGCCCAGAAAGGGGCCGAGGAAGCGGTAGGCTCACGAGACGCCTGACGCTCTGCACCTTTTGGAAATAAAAAAACCCGAGTCTTGCGACCCAGGTTTGCTTCTGCGTAGCGAAGGGGGGAATCGAACCCCCGACCTCAGGGTTATGAATCCTGCGCTCTAACCATCTGAGCTACCTCGCCGTGAGAGGCGGCAAAAATAGGGCAAGAGTGGCATTTGGGCAATTGCAAAGATGAATTTTACAAAGAAGGCAAGTTTGGCCTAAAATGAGTTTTGCAGTTTGGAACGAAGGCCTATATTGCGGCTCAAACGCTTTGAAGCTACCATGTCCGATCGCAAGAAAATTGTCCTTGAATTCCCAGTGCGCAGTTCTGCGGCTATGTTGTACAACTTCCTGTCTACGCCTAGCGGTTTGGCAGAGTGGTTTTGCGATGATGTGAATTCGCGCGGGGACAAGTACACGTTTATGTGGGGAGATTCGGAGGAAATCGCCTTTTTAGTCCGAAAAAAGCAAAGCCAGTTTATCCAATACAAGTGGGAGCACGACGAGAGCGATGAAAAGTTCTCTTTTGAATTCCGGATTGAAGTGGATGAGCTGACCGGGGATGGCCTCCTTACCGTAACCGACCATGTGGAGCCCGAAGAGGAGCAAGAAATGCGCCTGCTGTGGCAAAGCCAAATTACTACCTTGCTTCGCACGATTGGTTCCTAAGTAGGTGCCATGAATAAAACTTACACGCATACGTTTTTTCTTTTTTGGGCCCTTTTGGGCTTGATGTACGTATTCGTGGGGTCCCATGCCTTCATGCACAGCATTCAAGACAATCGATGGCTTTGGGCAGACCCCCTTTTTCAGTTGTGGACCCGGTTAGGTGAAGGCTGGCACATGCCCCTGGCATTTTTCGCCCTGTGGAGGGTGCATTCGGATACCCAGAAGCGGACGACTGCCTTGAAGGCGCTTGGTGCAACGGTTCTCTTGGCCATTGTACTTCCCCAAGGCATGAAGTGGGTGTTTTCAGACAGTCCGCGGCCCTGGACCGTTTTCCCAACGGTGCACGAGCTTCCGGGTTTGGTGAAGAGCTTTTATAAGAGTTTCCCTTCCGGACATACGGCCTTTGGTGTGGCCTGGACGGCGGCATGGGCCACGTTAGCGCCCAAGAAGTACCAATTTCCCCTGGCGATGGCGGTGGTAGCCTTTGGCGTAGGATTTAGCCGAATTCACTTGCACATGCACTGGTTGCACGATGTCATCGCGGGCGGTCTTTTGGGCCTGGGATGCGCGTATGTGGGCATTCGGTGGTCAGGATTTACCGAAACACACTAATTTCACTTCATGAAACTACTCGAAAATAAAGTGGCGCTTGTCACAGGCGCTTCCAAGGGAATTGGACGCGCGATCGCTCAGCGATTCATCGAAGAAGGCGCCAAAGTAGCCTTCACCTATTTGTCCAGCGTGGAAAAAGGCCAAGCGCTCGAAGCTGAGCTCATTGCGTTGGGAGGCGAGGCGAAGGGATTTCGTTCGGACGCTTCGAGCGGTGAACAGGCGGAAAAACTCATCAACGACATCGTTGAACACTTTGGCCAAATCGACATCATCGTCAACAACGCCGGCATCACGCGCGACACCCTGATGCTGCGCATGACCGAGGAAGATTTTGACAGCGTGATCAGCACCAATTTGAAGTCGGTTTTCAACACGACAAAGCACGCACAGCGCTACATGATCAAACAGCGCAGCGGCAGCATCATCAACATTTCCTCCATCGTGGGCATCAAAGGCAACGCGGGTCAATCCAACTATGCAGCTTCTAAGGCCGGTATCATCGGCTTTACCAAGTCCGTGGCGCTTGAACTGGGTTCGCGCGGTGTACGCTGCAACGCGGTGGCTCCAGGCTTCATCGAGACCGAAATGACCGGTGTGCTGGACGAAAAAGTGGTGCAATCTTGGCGCGACGCTATTCCCTTGAAGCGCGGTGGACAGCCTGAGGATGTAGCCAATGCCTGTGTTTTCTTGGCGAGCGATTTAGCGGCTTACGTTTCTGGACAAGTCCTGCAAGTCGACGGTGGCTTGTTGACCTGATTCGACCTTGTGACCATTATTAAAAAAGCGCAGCGAGAGCTGCGCTTTTCTTTTTTAGGTCGGCTGCGTTTTTTAAGCCGCGGCCGATTTGGGTTGAATGCGCAAGGTGGCCAAAGCCGCTAAGAGGAGCAGCATGTCGTAGATGGGGTTGACTGCGCTCTGCTGCAGACCAAAGGAGTATTGGATTCCAAAGAATCCGTCGTTCATGTTGATAATCTGGGAGAACGAGAGGGTAGGTTTTGCCATGCGTCTAGGTGCTAGGGATCCTCAAAGGGTTCGTGAATTTCTGCATTTTTTACGTGCCCACGACGCGCGGAATGAAAAAGGGCGGCCCTGCTGGGCCGCCCTTTCATCTTTTATTTCTTTTCCGGGATTATTCCGCGGTAGGAGCTACCAGATTGGCAGCTAGGAATTCGCGAAGTGCATCGGGCTCCAGGTTGCGTGCCACGATGGTTTGGTCCGGGCCGATCAGTACGTTCTGGGGAATGGCGCGGATGGAGTAGGCCTTGGAGGCGGAGTTGTTCCAGCCTTTTAGGTCCGTCATCTGAGGCCACGTAAGACCGTCTTCTTTGATGGCGCCCATCCACTTGCCGTAGTCGTCGTCAAAAGCGACCCCTACAATCTGGAAACCAGCGGCCTGATACTCTGCGTACACTTGCACCAATGCCGGGTTTTGCGCGCGGCAAGGTCCACACCAAGAAGCCCAGAAGTCTACCAAGGTGTAGCCTTGGCCCAAAAGGCTAACCAAGTTCACATCGGTGCCCAGGGTGTCCTTCTGGTTCAAGTCCAGTACGGGTTGGCCTATGGCGACGCGCTTCAACGCCGTTACACGCTCCTGGAGTACTTTGACGTCGTTAGAACCGTAGGCATCTTTAGGAACGCCCATCAGGACGCTGTCGAGCACCTCCACTTCCTCCATGTACATGTAGCGGTTGGCGATCAAAGCGCCTAAGGCACCGTTCTCCATGGCGAATTTCTTGTTCTCCTTTTGAAGCTTGTCGTATTCCGCTTGCAAGTGGTTGCTAATCGAGTCGACCGTAGCCGTATCGCTCATGGCTTCCGCCGCTTGCAACGTTTCATTGAAGGAACGTGCGTAGTCGCTAAAGGCGGTCTGCTTGTCGTTGAAGGTGTTGAAAGAGGTCATCTCTTCGGTGCCTTCCAAGCGGCCTGTGAAGGGCACTTCGCTCGCATCGCCCGCAAGGGTCAATATGCCACGGTAGCCCCATCCAGCGATGGGTTGGGGAAGGCCTGCAATGCGCACGTAAAAGGACGTGGGGCCTGCAGGAGCGAATGACAAGGTGCCTTTGCCGTCCTCCAAAACAATAGAGTCCGCCGCGTACCAGTCAGCAGTGTCGCGAACCATAATGGTCGCCCAACCTTCTTCTTCCGAAGGGTTGAAGTTCTCCAGGGCAATCTCAATTTTGAGGTCGCTGGGTTGACAGGCTACCAAGAGCGCTAAGGCTCCAGAAGCCAAAAGGAATTTGAATGCTTTCATGCCGCGAAGATATATCTTTACGGGATGCGCAAATACACGTCAATTTTCACAGTAGCCGCGTTGACGGCACTCAGTTTTAATGGGTTAGGGCAGGGAATGTGGTTCCCGGAAGGTGCTGCTGCTCAATACGATAAAATGAAAGCCATGGGCATGAAGATGTCCTGGAACGACATTTATTCGGAAGGTGGTTCTGGAAGCCTCAACGATGTCGTGGTTCACTTTGGCGGCTTTTGTACGGGCGAAGTCATTTCTAGCCAAGGCTTGGTGCTCACTAATCACCACTGCGGTTTTGATGCCATTCAAACGCATAGTTCGCTGGAAAACAATTACTTGAAAGATGGTTTTTGGGCCGAAACCCTTGCGGACGAAAAGCCCAATCCCGGGCTCTATGTAGATTTCATTGTGAAAATGGAACAGGTGAGCCTGGATGTATTCCCACTAATCGCGCAAGGCAAGAGCGAACGCGAAGCCATCGCTGAGGTGCTCGAAGTTAAAATGGCGAACTACCCCTCTAAAGACGGCTACATGGGTCATATTGATGCCACGTACGCGGGCAACGAGTACGAACTTACTATTGCACGCCGCTATTCCGACGTTCGTCTCGTGGGAGCTCCACCCAGTGCGGTGGGTAAGTACGGGGCGGATACGGACAACTGGGTCTTCCCACGTCACACGGGGGACTTCTCCATGTTCCGAATCTACACGGCCCCTGACGGCAGTCCTGCGGAATACAGCGAAGACAACGTCCCCATGCAGGTAAAAAAGCCTTTGGTGGTTAGCCTGAAAGGAAGCGAAGAGGGCGATTTCTCCATGATTTACGGTTTCCCCGGACGTACCACCAGCTACTTGCCCGTGTCCGAAGTGGCTCAGCAGTTGGATGTGATGCTTCCTGTCCGCGTAGCGATGCGGGATTTAGTTCTTAGCACGTGGGACAGCGCCATGCGTGTGGATCCTGCGGTTAAAATTCAATACGCGTCCAAATACGCCTCCGTCTCAAACGGCTGGAAGAAGTGGATTGGTCAAATCGAGGGCATGGAAGCCGCACACGGCTTGGATACGCTCCAAAAACGCGAAGCGGCCATGGTGGCCTGGTCCAGCAAGCAGTTGCTCAACCAAGGGGCCGCTGGTGCCTTGGTGGCTTCCTTTGCCGCGCAGAATGCCGCTCTTGAGAACGACCGCTTGGGCTTGGTCTACTGGCAAGAAGTATTGCCGCGTTGGGAATTGGCCACGTGGAGCCGTTTAGCTCAAGACTTGGTGAACACCTACGACAAAGGGGGCGATTGTGGGCCTGCTATTGCCGCTTTGCAGGACTTCCACAAAGACTTTGTGCCCGAATTGGACCGTCGCGCCTCCAAGCGCTTGGTTACAGCATGGCGCGCCGCGGGGGAGGAAAATCCCGCATTGGGCGTTCCCTTGGAGTACTTCGCTGAGACCGAAGCGTTTATTCAAGGCTACTTCAATCCAGACTTGTACAACAGCCTGCCTGTTGTGTCTGCAGATGCCGAAGTGGCTGGCCTGGTAGCTGCGCACCGCAATCACTTGGCCTTTTCGCTCTGGCCAGACTTGTTGGCCATGTACCGGGCGCATTCGGGCAAGTTGCGCGATCCTGAAAGCGAATATGCCGCGGGCATGAAGGCCTGGATGCACGAACGCATGCAAGCCGCCAATGAAAACGGGGAAGGCATCAACGCCAACATCGCATCGGATGCAAACTCTACGTTGCGCTTTGCCTACGGCCGTGTAGGAGGATTGTCTCCCAAGGACGGCGTAACCTATAAGCACTTCACCACGGCAGATGGTATCCTGGACAAGTACATTCCTGGGGATTATGAATTTGACCTTCCGGAGGATCTACGAATCAAATTGGAGGCCAGAGACTATGGGGTGTATGCCAATGCCGATGGGGATTTACCGGTGTGCTTCTTGGCAGCTAACCATACCTCTGGAGGCAATTCGGGCAGCCCGGTATTTAATGCAAAGGGGGAGCTGATCGGATTGAACTTTGACCGCATTTGGGAAGGCACCATGAGCGACTTCTATTTCACCCCAGAGCGCTGCCGCAACATCATGGTAGATCTCCGCTATGTCATGTGGGTCGTGGATGTCTACGCGGGCGCGGATCGATTGATTCAAGAAATCAAATTCAGTAAGTAAATAGGGCAGGGGTAAGGCCTTTGCGCCCTACTTTTGCGCCAGCAAATTCAACCCATTAGTACTCGTACGTATGAGCGTTCTCGTAAATAAAAACTCCAAGGTTATAGTTCAAGGTTTTACCGGCAAAGAAGGCACCTTCCATGCCGAACAAATGATCGCCTACGGCACGAATGTCGTTGGTGGTGTGACGCCGGGAAAAGGCGGACAAACACACTTGGACAAGCCCGTGTTTAATACGGTGAAGGACGCTGTTGATGCGACGGGTGCGGACGTTTCTATTCTTTTTGTCCCTCCTTCGTTTGCAGCGGATTCGGTCATGGAAGCGGCAGATGCTGGCATCAAGGTCATTGTATGCATTACAGAAGGAATTCCCGTTGCGGACATGGTGAAGGCCAAGCCCTATGCGGTAGCAAAGGGTGCAACCCTGATTGGTCCCAACTGTCCGGGTGTCATCACCGCAGATGAGGCCAAAGTGGGTATCATGCCCGGTTTTGTCTTCAAAAAAGGCAACATTGGCATCGTGTCCAAGTCCGGCACCTTGACCTACGAAGCGGCCGACCAAATCTGCAAAGCAGGTATGGGCATCACGACGGCTATTGGTATCGGCGGGGATCCCATCATTGGAACCACGACCAAAGAGGCCGTAGCGCTCCTGATGAACGACCCCGATACGCATGGTATCGTAATGATCGGCGAGATCGGTGGCCAACTGGAAGCTGAAGCTGGAAAGTGGATCAAAGAAAACGGCACCAAGCCCGTGGTAGGTTTTATCGCGGGTGAAACTGCGCCTGCAGGTCGCACCATGGGCCACGCGGGCGCTATCGTCGGTGGAGCGGAAGACACGGCTCAGGCTAAAAAGGCCATTCTGCGCGAATGTGGGGTTCACGTGGTGGACTCTCCCGCAGATATCGGCACCAAAATGGCTGAACTCTTCGCCTGATGCTGCGCACCTGGCATGCAGGAACCCTATTGAGCGACGCGGAAGCCTTGAGCTTTTCGCGTCGTTCGCATTTGTACGGGGATGGCGTCTTTGAAACCATGCGTGTTCACAAGGGCCGCATCTGTTTTTGGGAATCGCACTACTTCCGCTTGATGGCCAGTATGCGCATCCTTCGAATGGACATTCCCATTGCCTGGGGGCCTGATGAACTGGAAGCCGACATCCTTTCCTGTGCGCAGTCTAGCGGTGATTTGCGTGTGCGTCTCTCCGTTTGGCGCGAAGGCGGACTGGGCTATTCTCCTCAAACAGGGGCGATCGACTGGGCCCTTCAAGTGGAGCCCATACCCGGAGCCAGCTATCCCCATCCCGTGCAAGAGCTTAAAGTAGATCTCTTTCAAGAGCACAAAAAGGCGTCTGGCTTGCTCAGTACGCTGAAAATGAGCCAGTCTGCCTTGTACATCTTGGCAGCTCAATTTGCACAGGAGCAGGGCCTTGACGATGCCATTGTACTCAGCACAGACAATCGATTGCTTGAAACAAGCCGGGGCAACCTTTTCGTTTTGAAGGAGGCTACCTTGAGCACGGCGCCACTATCTGACGGGGCTTTGCGGGGTGTGATGCGGGAGCAGGTTCTGCGTTTGGCCTCTGGATTTGGCTGGGCCGTTAATGAGGAAGCGTTGAGTCCCTTTGCACTGCTTGAAGCGGATGAAGTGTGGATGACCAATGCGGTGTCTGGCGTTTCAGCCGTAACGGCCTACCGCAAAACGACCTATGGGACCGAACAGGCTACCCGCATGCAAAACGCTTTACGGGCGAGCGCACTCCGTTAATTAAAGGTTGGATTCCGGGGGGCGTTGCTCCAAAACTTAAAGTCCGGGGGTAAATGGCCGCGAAGGCTTTGGTAGAGGTCGTCTTCGGACCCCAAGCAATTCACCATATTCCCCGGAATGACGGCCCAACTGCCTTCTTCGACCTCTCCGTCTAATTGCTGCGCACTCCATCCTGCATAGCCGGCAAAGAAGCGAATGTGCCCTGCCTCCAAGCGCCCAGAGAGAAGTTCTTGGCGCATGGTTTCATACTCGCCACCCCAGTGCAAAAAGCCATCAATGGAATGGGAGCCGGGGATGAGGTCAGGACGGCAGTGAAGAAAAAACAAGGAGTCTTGATCCACAGGGCCTCCAATATGCAGGGGTAGGTCGGGCCAATCGCCTGCTAAGGCTTCTGGGAGTCGGTATTCCGCCGGGTCGTTGAGCACAAATCCCAAGCTTCCGTGGCTATCATGGTCAGCCAATAGTACGACGCCCCGTTGAAAGTTTTCATCCTCCAAAAGGGGGTGAGCCAATAAAACTTGACCACGTTGTATCGAATGCACGGAAGGCTGCGCCATATCTTCTAATTTAGCAAAACGTATGCGATTAGACGACGATCGAAAAGAATATGAGGCTGGAAGCCTTGGGGATTCCATGCTTCATGCGGATCCTTGGGACCTTTTTGGAAGCTGGTTGGCGGAATACCGCGCTACAGGTGCGTCAGATGCAACGGCTTTTGCGCTGAGCACAGCAGCTTCAAATGGGCAACCGGATGCCCGCATTGTCTTGTTGAAAGCTGTTTGGGATGGCGGCTTGGTCTTTTATACCAATTACGATTCAAAGAAAGGCCAAGACCTGGCATCCAACCCGAATGCCCATGCCTTGTTCTTCTGGCCCGCCATGGAACGTCAAATCCGCATTGCTGGATCGGTCGAAAAAGTGGACGCTGCCACCAGCGATGCCTATTTCCATTCCCGCCCAATTGGCAGTCAACGCGGAGCTATTGCTTCTGCGCAGTCCCAGCCCATTTCAGGTCGTCCCGCTTTAGAGCGTCAATTTGATGCGGCTGAAGCTATTCCTGAAGCTGAATTGCAGCGCCCTCCTCATTGGGGCGGCTACGTGCTTCGGGCCGAGCGTATGGAGTTTTGGCAAGGGAGACCGAGCCGAATGCACGACCGAATCGCTTTTACTCACACTGAATCTGGCTGGTCCGCGCTACGCCTCCAGCCCTAGTTACTATGTCCTCTATGACCACGTTTGCCGTTGTAGGATGTGGGCGCATTGGAAAGCGTCACATCGAAATGATTAAAAATCTACCGAATGCGGAACTCGTTGCCGTCTGTGACGTGCTACCAGCCGCTGAATTGGGCTTGACGGGGGAGGTGCCCCTTTACGGAACCTTAGAGGAGCTCTTGGCTGCACATTCCAAGGTGGATGTGGTGGCCATTGCCACGCCCAATGGCTACCATGCCTCCCAAGCCCTCCAGGCCATTCAGGCGGGAGCTCATGTAATCATTGAAAAACCCATGGCCCTGCGTCGCTCCGACGCAGAAAAAGTGCTACACGCAGCCCTTCAAAAGGGGAAGTACGTCTTTGGGGTCATGCAAAACCGCTACAGCCCGCCCAGCGCTTGGCTGAAAGAAGTAGTAGAGAGTGGACGACTTGGAGACATCTACCACGTTCACGTGAACTGTTTCTGGAACCGAGACGAGCGCTACTACCATCCCGGCGACTGGCATGGCACAAAGGCCTTGGACGGCGGGACGTTGTTTACCCAGTTTAGCCACTTCGTAGACATCTTGTACTGGGTCTTTGGGGATGTTGAGCCCACGGCGGTCCAGCTCAACAATTTTAACCACCCAAACAGCATTGAATTTGAAGATTCCGGCATGGTTCACTTCAAGCTCAGCCAAGGGGCTGTGGGATCTTTGAACTATTCAACCAGTGTTTGGGACGCTAACCTGGAGTCAAGCATGACCGTAGTCGGGGAGAAGGGCTCCCTAAAAATTGCGGGCCAGTACATGAACGAAGTAGTGCACTGCCACATCGAGAATTACGAGATGCCCGTATTGCCGCCAAGCAATCCCCCCAACAACTATGGGCCCTACAAAGGCTCAGCAGCGAATCACATCTACGTGTATGAGAATGTCATGCGTGTATTGAATGGCGAAGGGCCTATCACCACCAATGCCCTAGAAGGTCTGAAAGTGGTGGATATCATTGAGCGTATCTACGCAAAGGCGAAGTAGCGCGATAGGGGCCTATGGACTCCCATTGGCTTGATCTTGCTTTTCGAGTTTAGCGCAGCCGCGCTAAACGTTTAGAATGAAAAAAGCCGCCCGAATGGGCGGCTTTTGCGTTTAGGGGATTGCGTGAATTAAAGCTTAGCGCCCAATTCGGCACCTGCCTTAAACTTAGCTACTTTCTTAGCGGCGATCTTGATGGTCGCGCCAGTTTGGGGGTTGCGGCCCTCACGTGCACCACGTACAGATACGCTGAAGGTACCAAAGCCTACAAGCGATACTTTATCGCCTGAAGCCAAAGCGCTACCTACATTACCAGTGAAAGAATCAAGAGCTGCTTTAGCTTGTGCTTTTGAAATTCCTGCATCAGCTGCAATAGCGTCGATGAGTTGTGCCTTGTTCATGCTTTTAGGTTTAATGATTAAAAATTTGTTTTTGGTCGATAACAAATATAAACGAATACGCAGTATACACAAGGGTTTGCATCGTTTTTTACCGCTTTAACTCAAATTTTCCACGCATTCTAAAGCCCCGGAGAAAGTCCGAAACATCCATTTTCCGCTTTCCGGGCCATTGGACTTCTTTTAGATTCAGAAGGTTCTCACCTTGAGCGAGATGCACGGAGTCATCTGTTATGATTAATTTAATTGAAAGTCCGTAATCATCTGTATTAGAGAGGTTTACTATTTCAGAACCAAATACCTTGATTCGATCATTTGGCGTCTCTTCTAACGCCAAAGAAGCTCCCGGGTAGCTGTCGCAGGCCCGAATGCGATTATGCATTTGGCGGAGATCAGAAAGACGCTCTAATTCGGTAAAATCAGAAAAAATCTTTGGGGCTAAACGGGGATTTTCAGCCAGAATCTGGGCTTTTGGGGTGCAAGATTCTTGGATTAAGGCCTCCACAGTGCGCACAGCGAGGGTGGAACCGGACACCATAAGGCGTTGGTACAAGGAGGATATGGTCTCATTTGGAGCAATAGCGAGGCTTTCCTGCAAGAGAATGGCTCCTTCGTCGATGCGCTCGTTCAATAAAAACGTAGTAACACCTGTGGCTTCATCCCCGTTGGCAAGGGCCCATTGAATGGGTGCCGCACCGCGGTAATCGGGCAGGAGGGAAGCATGAACATTGAACGTACCCATGGGCGGCATGGCCCAGACTTCTTTGGGGAGCATCCTGAAAGCGACGACCACAAATACGTCTGCGCAAAGGGCCTCAAGCGCTTGCAGAAATTCAGGATCCTTGAGTTTAGAGGGTTTGAGGACGTTTAAACCGAGGTCCCCTGCAGTGTCCGATACATGGCTCGCGCGAAGCGTTTGGCCACGACCCGCTGGCTTATCGGGGGCAGTTACGACACCGACGACCTCCATAGATTCGCACGCTGAAAGGGCATGCAAGGTGCCGCTTGCAAACTCGGGCGTTCCAAAAAAGACAATTCGGGTTAGGCGCATGGGTAGTAGATTCCAGATTCAGCTCGTGACCACAAAGTTCGTTGAATTCCTGTGCGCAAGGCTTCTTGAATGGCCTCTGCGGCGTCAGGTAAGAGGTTTCGCAGCTCGGCAGCGCTTCGCGGAGACTCGTGGAGCAAGGCTAGGATGTGGCCTTGAATGGCCAAACTGCCACGCTTTGCAGGCTGGAGACAGCGGTCGCAACGGCCGCAAGATGGGGCATCCACTTCGCCGAAGTACTGCAACAAGGCTTGCATTCGGCATGCATCGGTGTGTAGAAAGTGGAGCATGGCTTGGGCGCGTTCACCTTTAGCCGTGCGAAGCGCTTGGATTTTTGAACGGGGAATAGGCATTCGGCCTTCTTGAGCGCGAGGAAGCCTCCACGTAATCACGGTTTTGGCCTCTACGTGTTCCCAGCTGAGGAGTCCAGCACGCTGAAGGCCATCGAGCTGTTCGTAGAGATCCGGAATGCTCATATGCAGCTGGTGTGCTGTTTTCTTCGCAGAAAACTTAACGGCTGTGCCAACGTGTTGCTGACGCGCCAAGTGGTACCCAGTCTCTGCCAGCATGGGCAATCCGGACAAGGCCTCCACCAAGGCATGGCCATGGACGTTCAGCGTGTAACGTGCCTGTTCCGCCCAACGATCCTGCAAAAGGAAGAGTCCCTCGCGTTCAAGGGTTCGCAATGCAGTGGTGATCCATGTGCGAGAAACGTCGAGGCGTTCGGCGAGTTGCTCCACATCGACGGCTTGTTTGAGGTCTTTACCGTCGCCGACAGCTATTTGACCCATGCTTCCAAGTAGGTTGTACACCCGGCTTAAATCTTCCCACTGAAGTTCTTCCTCCTGCAAACGCTTGACGTAGACATTTTCTACCCTGCTATCCAGCAAAAAATAGGCGTTTGCGGGCTCGCCATCGCGTCCCGCACGCCCCATCTCTTGGTAGTAGGACTCTGGGGAATCGGGAATGTCCAAGTGAAAAACCTGCCGAACGTTGGGCTGGTCAATTCCCATTCCGAACGCATTCGTAGCCACCATAACGGGCGACTCACCTCGGGCCCAAGCCTGCTGGTTCGCACTGCGCTCATCTAGCGGCATGCCGGCATGGTAGGCTCTCGCCGAAACGCCCTGTTCTTGAAGGCGTTTAGCCCATTGTACGGTTTGACTTCGGCTGCGGGTGTAGAGAATTTGGCGTCCATTATGGGCTTGCAAGAGGTGCAAAAGGGTCGCCTCCCGGTTGGAGGTTGGGTGGACCGAAAGTGCAATGTTTGGTCGGTCAAACGAACGTTGAAATACCGGTGCTTCCCCTAAGTGCAAAATGTCTCGGATATCTGCGAGCACGGCCGCTGTCGCTGAGGCAGTGACGGCCAAACAGGGAACGTCAGGCAGTGCCAATCGGAGCTTTCCAAGCTGGGTATAGCTGGGCCGAAAATCGTGCCCCCACTGACTGGCGCAATGGGCCTCATCGATAGCCAGCAAACGGATAGGCAAGTGAGGCAGGCGTTCCAAGAAGCGTTGGCTCAAGGCCCGTTCGGGCGAAATGTAGAAGAAGGCGAATTCTCCGGCAATGCCACGATCCATCCAGGCATCCCATGTCTTCACGGGTACGTCTCCCGCTAAGGACTGCGCGGCTATGTTTCGGCGTTGCAGATCCGCCACTTGATCTTCCATCAAGGAGATGAGCGGAGAGACTACCACGGTAAGCCCCTCGCGGGCTAAACCTGGGACTTGGTAGCAAAGCGATTTACCGCCTCCCGTGGGGAGGAGGGCGATACCGTTACCGCCGCGGGCAACGTGGTGCACAATTTCGGATTGGCCAGGGCGAAACGAATCGTAGCCCCAAACCTGCTGGAGTAAGGAAGTAAGTGCCTCAGTGGTCACGGAGGTACTGGAGCATAAAGGCTACCCGCTCTTCCACGGTGCCAGGGGGAACTTCAATGAGGGAGTAGCCTTCCGCCTCGTAGGTACGCTTCAACGATTTGTGTATGGCATGGCAGGTTTCAAACGGCTCCCAGCGTCCCTCGTCCATCTGGTAAATTTCCTCCCAGGGTGGGAAGATGAAGACGTCGGAGTGGTAGGGGAAGCGGCTTGGGTCCATGTCCTCTGGGATGGCTTTGTCCCCCGCGTCCATATAGGCCAAAATATCGAGGAGCGAGCGGTCGTAAAAGACCGACCCCGACAGCCAATCCGCTGATTTGTGCTGTTCCGCACGCAGTTTCCAAATGGCACGTGAAAAGGCAATCAAATTTCGCCAGGGGTCGGAGCCGCCTGTTCCGTAGCCCGTTTCATCCCAATATTCGCGTGAAACCTCCTTCATAACGGAGAAGCCCTGCGCTTCTAATGCCTGTACGACGGTGGATTTTCCCGTACCCGGAGCGCCAGTCAATACGATTCGTCGAACAGGAGCAGATGCGTTGTTACTTTGGGGTGTCATTATGGATACGGTTGCCTTTAAAAACTTGCTGGAGCAAAACTACACTTGGCCCAGCATTTATATGTTCAAATTTGTCTGTCCAGCTAGCAATGAAAACATTGCCTACCTGGAGGGTTTGTTCAATTCGGAAACGTCCGAAATCCAAATCCGTCAGTCTTCCAAAGGGAACTTTGTCAGCGTGACGGCCAAGGAATTGATGCTCTCTGCGGATCAGGTCATAGAGCGCTACGCCAAGGTCAAAGAGATACCGGGTTTACTTTCCCTCTAAGTCTTCGTCCGCCGTGGCTTCAGCGGTAGGTTCCTCGTCTTTTTTTGAGGCTTTTTTCCCGCTTTTGACCTCCTTGGCTGGCGTTTCCTCGGTGGCCTTCTCAATGAGCAGGCTGAGCTTTTCCGCTTCTGCCTCCACACTGAAGTGAATGGTGTCACCGGGGTGGGCGAGGCCTTTCACGATTTCCTCTGCTAAAGGATCTTCCACAAACTTTTGGATGGCACGCGCCAGGGGACGGGCACCGTACTTGGGGTCGTAGCCTTTTTCGCCAATAAACTGAACGGCTTCGTCGGATAGATGGAGCTCGTATCCAATTCCTGCCATGCGCTTGATCAAGGCGGCGGCTTCGATCTTCACAATTCGGCTAATGTCTTCTTTCTCCAACGGATTAAAGACGATGACGTCGTCGATTCGGTTCAAGAATTCGGGCGCAAAAGCCTTCTTCAATGCACTTTCAATGACGCCTTTGGCCAAATCATCTGCATTGTCCTCGCGCGTCTTCGTGCCAAAACCAACACCCGCACCAAAGTCCTTGAGCTGTCGTGAACCAATGTTGGACGTCATGATAATCAAGGTATTCTTGAAGTCCACTTTGCGGCCCAAACTGTCGGTCATGTGCCCTTCGTCTAGGGCTTGAAGCATCAAATTGAAGATGTCGGGGTGGGCTTTTTCAATTTCGTCTAGCAAGACCACGGAATAGGGCTTGCGGCGCACTTTCTCTGTGAGTTGGCCACCTTCTTCATAGCCGACATAGCCCGGAGGCGCCCCAACTAAGCGCGAAATGGCGAATTTTTCCATGTATTCGCTCATGTCGATGCGAATGAGGGCATCGGCGGAATCAAAGAGCTGAACGGCAATCTCCTTGGCGAGCTGGGTTTTTCCAACGCCCGTTGGGCCCAAGAAGATGAAGGAGCCAATGGGCTTGTTGGGATCTTTTAGGCCCGCGCGGTTTCGCTGAATGGCCCGCACCACTTTCGTTACGGCTTCATCTTGGCCAATAATTTTTGCCTTAATGCTGTCTTCCATGTGGGCGAGTTTGTCCAACTCTTGCTTGGCGACCTTTTTAACAGGAATGCCCGTCATCATGGCGACAACCTCTGCAATGTGCTCTTCCGTGACGGGTTGACGATTTTCACGAAGTTCCTCCTCCCAGCGGGCTTGTGCCTTGCTGAGTTCGGCTTCCAAGTTCTTTTCGTCATCGCGGAGCTTGGCGGCTTCTTCATACCGCTGACGGCGTACCACTTCCATTTTCTGCTGGCGAACGCCTTCCAAATCCTTTTCCAGCTTAGCAACTTCTTCGGGAACTACAATGCTCGTAATGTGGACGCGGCTTCCCGCTTCGTCCATGGCGTCAATGGCCTTGTCCGGAAGGTGGCGATCGGAAACATAGCGTACCGTCAATCGAACACAGGCCTCCAAGGCTTCGGGCGTGTAGCTGACGTTGTGGTGGGCTTCGTAATTCGGCTGAAGGTTTTGCAGAATCTGAAGGGTTTCCTCGGGAGAAGGGGGGTCCACCATGACCTTCTGGAAGCGACGCTCGAGTGCACCATCTTTCTCAATAAACTGGCGGTACTCATCAAGGGTTGTTGCGCCGATGCATTGAATTTCACCGCGGGCTAAGGCGGGTTTGAACATGTTGCTGGCATCCAAAGACCCCGTGGCACCGCCTGCACCCACAATGGTGTGGAGCTCGTCAATGAACAAGATGATATCGTCGTTCTTCTCCAACTCGTTCATTAGGGCCTTCATGCGCTCCTCAAACTGACCGCGGTACTTGGTGCCCGCTACAAGGGATGCGAGGTCCAAGGTTACGACCCGCTTGCCATAGAGGACACGGCTTACTTTCTTTTTGATGATTCTCAGAGCGAGCCCTTCCGCAATGGCGGATTTGCCCACTCCAGGTTCACCGATGAGTAGGGGGTTGTTCTTCTTCCGGCGCGACAGGACTTGGCTCACGCGCTCAATCTCTACCTCGCGGCCCACAACGGGGTCGAGTTTGCCTTCTTCGGCGAGTTTGGTCAGGTCTCGCCCAAAATTGTCGAGAACGGGCGTCTTGGATTTGGGATCCGCGCTGGCTTTGCGACTTCCTGAACGGGCAGTGGGACTGTCCTCGTCCTCCTCTTCGTGCAGAGAGGCCGTTGGACGTTGGCTTTCACGTGTAGTAGCGTCGGAGTCCTCCATGAACTTGGTCTGGTATTCCGCCTTCACGGTTTCGTAATCGACTGCCATGTTCTTGAAAACGCCCGTCACAGGGTCGTTTTCGTTGCGCAGGATGCACAAAAGCAGGTGCGCGGTACGGATGACTGCGCTGCGGTAGAGTTTCGCTTCTAGGAAGGTTGTTTTAAGTGCTTTCTCCGCTTGACGGGTGAGCGGGATGTTTTTCCGCGGCGAAGCGCTTGGGTCGCCCAACTCGGTCAGGCCTTCCACTTTTGTCCGTAACTGGCTTAAATCCAGACCCAAAGACAATAGGATTTCTACGGCCGACCCTTGGCCTTCCCGCACGAGGCCCAAGACTAAATGTTCTGTGCCAATGCTATCGTGGCCCAGGCGAAGGGCTTCTTCCTTGCTATAGCCAATCACGTCTTTTACGCGTGGCGAGAAATTTTCATCCATACTTCCAAAGTAACCAATACAATGCCAAGTGTTGCACCGCTGTGAATAAGAACATTTATAAACATCAAATTGTGCATAAAACGTGGCTTAAATCCGCATAAACACTGCATATAGGCGGGTTTCAGGGTGTATTTTTACAGGATATACCATAATCTGACAAAATGGCGGACGCTGAACGTATTATTCCAATAAACATTGAGGAGGAGATGAAGAGCTCGTACATCGATTATTCGATGTCGGTCATTGTATCCCGTGCCTTGCCTGATGTACGCGACGGATTGAAACCCGTACACCGCCGCGTGCTTTTCGGCATGAACGAAATGGGCAACTTCGCCTCTCGCTCGTACAAAAAATCCGCCCTTGTTGTGGGTGAAGTCATGGGTAAGTACCACCCCCACGGCGACTCCGCGATTTATGATACGGCGGTGCGTATGGCCCAGGACTGGTCCCTGCGCTACACCCTGATTGACGGACAAGGAAACTTTGGTTCGGTCGATGGCGACTCTCCTGCAGCTATGCGTTACACGGAAATCCGGATGCGCAAGATCACGGAGGAGATGGTTAAGGACATCGATAAAGAAACCGTTGACTTCAAACTGAACTACGACGACTCCCGCGAGGAGCCCACCGTACTGCCCACGCGTATCCCCAACTTGTTGGTCAATGGCGCTTCGGGTATTGCTGTGGGTATGGCGACCAACATGCCGCCTCACAACCTCACGGAGACGGTGAATGCCACCATTGCCTACGTGGACAATCCTGAGATTGATGTCGACGGCCTCATGCAGCACGTGAAAGCACCTGACTTCCCCACGGGAGGTATCATTTACGGCTACGACGGCGTTCGCGATGCCTTCCATACCGGTCGCGGCCGAATTGTGGTTCGTGGACGTGCTACCATTGAAGAAGTAAATGGGCGCGACTGCATTATCGTTTCGGAGATTCCCTACCAGGTGAATAAGGCCGAAATGATTAAGAAGACGGCTGAGCTGGTCAACGAGAAGAAGCTGGAGGGCATTAGCGACATCCGCGACGAATCGGACCGAAAGGGCATGCGCGTCGTCTTCGTTCTCAAGCGCGATGCTGTGCCAAACGTCGTCTTGAACAAGCTGTACAAATACACGCAGCTCCAGTCGAGCTTCAGCGTGAACAACGTAGCGCTCGTTGCAGGGCGTCCTGCCACGTTAAACTTGCGCGACATGATCCACTACTTTGTGGAGCACCGTCATGAAGTCGTAGTGCGCCGAACGAAGTACGAATTGGCCCAAGCTGAGAAGCGCGCCCACGTCCTCGAGGGCTTGCTGATTGCCATCGATCATTTGGATGCGGTCATCGCCTTGATCCGTGGATCAAAAACCGTGGACGATGCACGTGATGGCTTGATGAGCAAGTTTGGCCTGTCTGAAATCCAGGCAAAAGCCATTTTGGAGCTCCGTCTTCAGAAGTTGACCGGCCTTGAGCGCGACAAGATCAAAGCAGAATTCAACGAGCTCATGGAGCAGATTGCCTACTTCAAGCGCATTTTGGACGAGAAAGCCCTTCGGATGAGCATCATCAAGGAGGAACTTGTTGAAATCCGTGATAAATATGGCGATGAGCGACGCTCGGAGATCGAGTACGCAGGCGGCGACATGCGTATTGAAGACATGATTGCCGATGAGGACGTGGTCATCACCATCTCCCACATGGGCTATGTAAAGCGCACGCCACTGACCGAATACCGCACCCAGAGTAGAGGAGGAGTTGGCGCGCGAGGTGCCACCACCCGTGATGAAGACTTTATCGAACACGTCTTCGTTGCCTCCAACCACAACTACCTGCTCTTCTTTACGGAGCAAGGAAGGTGTTTCTGGCTGCGCGTCTTTGAGATTCCTGAAGGCAACCGCACCAGCAAGGGCAAGGCCATCGTCAACTTGATCAATATTCCCCAAGACGATAAGGTTCGCGCCTTCATCAACACCAAGGATATCAAGGATGAAGAGTACGTGAATTCTCATTACGTGGTCTTGTGTACCACCAAGGGTATCATCAAGAAGACCACATTGGAGGCTTACAGCCGTCCTCGCGTAAATGGCATCAATGCGATCACGGTGCGTGAGGGCGACCAGCTGCTGGAAGCGCGCTTGACAACGGGGTCCATGGAGATTTTGATGGCGGTGCGTTCGGGTAAAGCCATTCGCTTCCCGGAAGAGAAGGTGCGACCCATGGGTCGAAATGCCTCCGGCGTTCGTGCCATGGCGCTCGATACCAAAAACGACGAAGTGGTAGGCATGGTCTGTACGGACAGCGACCAAGAGTCCATCTTGGTGGTGAGCCAAAACGGCTACGGCAAGCGCACCTTGGTCGAAGATTACCGTGTGACCAACCGAGGCGGTAAGGGCGTTAAAACCCTGAGCATCACGGAGAAGACCGGTGATTTGGTCGCCATTAAAGTGGTAACTGATGAGGATGACTTGATGATTACCACAAAGAATGGTATCATGATCCGAATGGAAATGAGTGAAATTCGGGTAATGGGCCGTGCAACCCAGGGTGTTCGCGTCATCAACCTGAAATCCGGTGTCGTCATCTCTTCCGTGGCCAAAGTGCCTCACCAAGAAGATGAGGAAACAGCCGAAGTACTTGAAGCAGGTGCTGAAGGTGGAGTAGAGGGGGAGGCCCCTGAAGCCCCAAGCGCTGAAAATCAAGAATAATTTTCACCTAAACGTAGATTCAACGCCCGGCCCAAAAGGTCGGGCGTTATCTTTGTACTCTATTATTGACTCTATGAAAACGACAGCATTCTTTGGAGCTCTGGTTTTGTCCATCTCCGTTTTTGCGCAAGCGCCAAGCGTATCGAGCGCCAAAATTGCCATGGACCGTGGGGATTTGACCGAAGCGAAGAAGTACATCGATGAGGCAACAGGCATCATCAACGAGCAGCCTGCCGCCGAGCAGAATCCCAAGTTGATGCCCAAGTACTACGCGTACCGTGGTCAGGTTTACTACAAATTGTACAAGGACGAGGCTTTAACACAGCCTTCGTACTTGGATGAGGCCGCCAAGAGCTTTAGCGATTGCATTGCCTATGAAGCTTCTAGCAAGAAGCAGCGCTACAGCAAGGAAGCGAACGAAATGCTTCCCTACATCGGTCAGGACTACATCGCCTTGGCGGAAGATTTGAACTTTAATCAGGAGGATAAAGCAGGCGCGGTAAAAGCGTATGAAGCAGCGTTTGAACTCCGCAAAGGCTTGGGCACTTTGGATACCTTGACCTTGAGCTACATCGGGTTCCTGTCACAGGATTTGAAAGACTATGAGAAAGCGGAGAGCGTCTACAAAGAATTGATCCGCTTGGAGTTTAAGAACATTATGTGGACGGGTGTTTTGGTCGAAGATGGCCAGCGCTATCCGTTCCCAGATAAGAAGACATTGGACTTCTACGTTCAGACCGAACGCGCTACAGAGCCCCAGCGTTCTGAGAGTACGGAGCATGAGTTCTACACGCAGCTTTTGTGGGTGTACGCGGAGACCAAGAATCAGGAGGCCTACGACGCCTTGATGAAGGCTGCACGCGCCAAATTCCCCAATAACGACCAGTTGTTGAAGATGGAATTGCAGTCGTTCTTGGACAAAGAAGACTTCGACGGTGCATTGGCCAACTTGGAAGAAGCCTTGGTGGCAGATCCCAAAAATGCTTTGTACCTCTACAACGCGGGCTTTATCTACCACCAGAAGAAGAAAAACGTGGAAAAAGCACGTGAGTACTACCAAGCCGCTATGGAAGCAGATGCAGAATACCTCGATGCTGTCTACATGTTGGGTTTGTTGCACATCGAAGCATCCAACGTGGTGGTTGAGAAAATGAACGACTTGCCCCGTAACGCGAAAAAAGAATACGACAAGTTGAACGCAGAGAAGGATGCCGAATTGGGCAAGGCGCTGGTGTTCTTTGAAAAAGCCTACGGCATCAACGCCAAGGACGAGGCCACTTTGCAAGCGTTGCGCGAAGTTTACTACAAACTCGGTAAGTACGACGATGCGAAGCGCATCATGAATGAGCTTGGCGCGCTGTAAGCGTAGTCGAACCAAGAAATACGAAGCGCGCTCCGAAAGGGGCGCGTTTTTTTTAGCGAGAGTT
>Ga0255767_1000582_pt1 | contig 33226 bp, 28 predicted proteins | sample 071ome_24_FD_179967 | JGI IMG/M metagenome (GOLD analysis project Ga0255767, IMG submission 179967) | Coastal salt marsh microbial communities from the Groves Creek Marsh, Skidaway Island, Georgia - 071402CT metaG (version 2) | ecosystem: Environmental > Aquatic > Marine > Intertidal zone > Salt...
TGCCATCCAGCAATGTCATCCAGTGAGGCCCTGCGATGGTGTCGGGCGATGGTGTCGGCTCGTGACGGCGGGTCAGTAGGGTCGCGACCATGACGTCATCGACCGATCTCGGAACCCTTGCCGACTACCGCGTGTTCACCGAACCGCAGCAGGGCGCCTACTACGACGACCTGTTGGCGGTGGCCCAGCGCACCGAGTCAGTGGGGTTCGATGCGTTCTTCCGCAGTGACCATTACTTGAAGATGGGCGACGTATCGGGGCTGCCTGGGCCCAGTGATGCCTGGGTGACGCTGGCGGGTTTGGCACGTGAGACATCACGGATTCGTTTGGGCACGTTGGTCACTGCGGCCACGTTCCGGCTGCCGGGGCCGTTGGCGATTTCTGTGGCCAATGTGGATCACATGTCGGGTGGGCGTGTGGAGTTGGGGTTGGGCACCGGCTGGTACGGGGCCGAGCATGATGCCTACGGCATCCGTTTCCCTGCTCTCGGTGAACGCTTCGACATCTTCTCCGAGCAGTTGGCAGTGATCGCGGGCATGTGGGGCACCGCCGAGGGCGACACGTTCTCGTTCGCTGGCGACCACTACCAAGTAACCGATTCGCCGGCATTGCCGGCACCAGCGCAGGCCGGTGGCCCGCCGATCATCATTGGTGGGCGCGGGGTGTCACGCACTCCGGCGTTGGCGACGCGGTATGCGGCCGAGTTCAACATGCCCTTCGTCGACACCGAGATGTTCGCCGAGCAGAACGCCAGGGTGTCAGCGGCGTGCACAGCGATCGATCGTGATCCGGCGTCGATAGTGCGGTCGATCGCGTTGGTGATCTGTGTGGGTGCCGATGAGGCCGAGGTGACGCGCCGTGCAGCCGCCATTGGTCGTGAGCCCGATGAGTTGAAAGCCAACGGTGTGGCCGGCACACCCGATGAGGTGCGCGCCACATTGGCGCGCTGGCGCGCCGCTGGTGCCGAACGGGTCTATCTCCAAATGCTTGATCTGTCTGATCTCGATCATCTCGACTTGGTGGCCGACATCATCACCAGTTGACCCCGCGCGACGACGAACCAACCGTTGCCCGGAACTCCTCAAGCGACCCCCATTCGTCCGGTTCGTTCAGAGGAGCCAACTCATATGCGGATGCATACGCCGCGTCAATCGTTGCTGCCTTGTGGCGAGCGACAAGGGCTAAGAGGGCGTCATGAATCCGCTCAGAGGTCGTTGCTCCAGGCCGGGCCGACCGAGCGTGTGCGAGTAGGCCGGCATCGACGGTCGTGCTCACCTTGACGCGGTTCATACCCCAAATAGGCCACGCCCGTGTGTCAACAGATCTCAGGCGTCGGCACGTGTGCGGCGTGCTCGGAATGTGTGGTGGGCAGGCTCAGGGGTCGCGGCGTTCGCGCAACAGCACTTCTTGGGCCACGGTGGCCACATGTTCGCCGTCGGTGCTGTACACGTGACCGACCGCGAGGCCACGACCCGACACGAGGTGATGAGTGGTGAAGTCGTGGAGGTGCCAGCGATCGGCACGCATCGGCCGGTGGAACCACACGGTGTGATCCAAGCTCACGCCGAAGATGCGTTCGGGGTCCATGTCGGTGTGGCTGCGCACCGTCGCCCGCACGGTGTCGTGCGGCAAATCGTCTGAGGTGAACGCCAGCCAGCACTGATGCGGATAATCATCGCCGTCATCGGGAAGGTCGTCGTTCACTTTGATCCACGCTGCCATCCGACCGGTGCCGACATGGGGTTGGCCGGCCAGAGCCTCGTCAGGAATGAAGCACCGATCAAATCGGTCGCTGAACGAGTCTTGCACCAGGCCGTCGGGGGACGGCACCTCGGGCATGGCCACGGTTTGTACCGCATCAGCATCTTCGGGGCGTTGAAACGAACATTCGGCATTCAGAATCGCGCCAATGGCCTGACGGGCGACAACACGTCGCGTGACGAATGATCGTCCGTTGCGGATGCGATCGACCTCGTACCGCACTGGTTCGGTGTGGTCGCCCCGCCGAATGAAATAGGCGCGAATCGAATGCGGGGTGAACCCGCTATCGGTGGTGTGCGCCGCAGCGCGTAATGCCTGGGCCACCACCTGCCCGCCGTACAGCCCACCCCACGGGTACCGGGGGCCGGTGCCGACGAAGCAGTCGTTGCCATGAGGGGTGAGTTCAAACATGAGGTGTCGCTCTCCATGGGCGCATCGCTGGACCCAGGTCGGCCCGTGTTGTTGCCCGCGTGGAGGTTAGTGGTGCTCATCCCACACCGATTGACGTCAACTCCCCATATCGATGCTCACCATGCTGGCTGTGTGCTGTTGGTGTGACCGCCGCACGCAGAGGCAACAAGTCACACGCGATGGCTCTGCGATTTACGGGCAACAGCGGCCACACCGATGGCCATTCAGCAATATCGCTCTCTCGTGCGCAGCAATTCCCTTGGCACGACCGACCGTCATCATTCAACGGTCAGAACAGTTCTAAGCCCAACCACTCTGCGTGGGATGGCTTCCGGGCCATATTCGAAATGCCTACCGACGTGGGTGAGTAATTGACGATTATTCAGACATTCTGCACAGAATGAACTCTGTTAGTTGTTACAAGAAACTAGATGTCATACGATGCGTAACATGGCAACAAAAGCAGGCTCAATGAGCGACGAACACAAGCAGGCCCTCGCCCAAGGTCGTATGGAAAGCAAAGTTGTGCGCGATTACCTTGAGGCGCTGCGCTCCGCCAAGCCCAAGCGTGGCCGCAAGCGGTCGCCCGAAAGCATCCAAAAGCGTCTCGCCAAGATCGAGACGGAGTTGGCATCGGCCGATCCGCTAACCGAGCTGTTGCTGCTGCAGGAGCGTCGCGATCTGCAGGATGAGGCCGAGTCGCTCGGCTCCGGCGATGATCTCGCCAGCGCCGAGGAGGCCTTCGTGAAGGTTGCCAAGACTTACAGCGAGCGTCGCCACATCTCCTACGCCACATGGCGCGAGGTTGGTGTGGAAGCTGCCGTGCTGAAGCGCGCTGGCGTTCCTCGCTCCATCTGACCCATATCGCGCACTGCGCGCGACCTTTTCTCATGAGAATGCCCGCGGTACACACCGCGGGCATTCTCATGTGCGGGCAGCCCGTGTCGGCGTCACACAACCGCTGCGCAAAGCTCAGTCGTCCCCTTGCGCATCGGTATTCATTACCGGCGTCATAACGCTCACAAATACCACCTCACGTCACTGCGCCACAATCGCCACATCGATGTCACCGATTCGACACCGTGTTGCAACCCGCCGTGGGCAACACAGCGGGCCCTATCAGCGCAGGTCGTCGAGCGCGGCGAGCGTCCGATCCACGTTGCCCAATGCCCGATTCAAATCGAATGCAGCATCAAGATCGGCTGGTGTCATCACCGCAGTGACGTCTGAGTCGGTGTCGAGGATGTCGCGGAACGGACGCTGTGTGCCCCATGCGGCCATCGCGGCTCGTTGCACAACGCGATATGCGTCATCTCGTGTCATGCCACCCGCCACTAGGCCGAGTAGCACCGGCTGACTGAAAACAAGACCATGGCTGGACCACAGGTTCGTCAGCATCCGGTCGGCATCTACCTCGAGGTTGTCGATCAGGCGACGCAAACGCCGCATCAGGTAGTGCGCCAGCATGGTGGTATCGGGAAGGATCACCCGTTCCACGCTGGAATGTGAGATGTCACGTTCGTGCCACAACGCCACATCCGACAGCCCAGCCTGCAGGTTGGAACGCACCACGCGGGCCAGACCGGAGATGGTTTCGGCCGAGATCGGGTTGCGTTTGTGCGGCATGGCCGACGAGCCCTTCTGGCCCGCGGAAAACCCTTCGCGTGCTTCAGCGACTTCGGTGCGTTGCAGGTGGCGCAACTCGACGGCCACCAGTTCGCAGGTGGCGGCCACACTCGCGCAGGCATACAGCAACTCGGCGTGTCGATCGCGTGCCACCACCTGAGTGGCGGGCACCGGGGTGAGCCCGAGTGCGGCACCCACGTGTGCTTCCACTTCGGGTGGAATGTTCGAATAGGTGCCGACCGCACCCGACAGTTTCATCACCGCCACGGTGTTCCGAGCGGCATGTAACCGGGTACGGTCGCGATCCATCTGCAGCGCCCACAGGGCGACTTTGGCGCCGAAGGTGGTGGGTTCGGCATGCACACCGTGGGTGCGGCCAATCATCGGGGTGGCCGCATGGGTGTCGGCCATCTCCACCAGCGACGTGATCAGACTGTCGGCTTCGGCGATCAGCAGATCAACGGCGTCGGTCATGGCCCAGCACAGCGCGGTGTCGACCACATCGGTGGACGTGAGGCCGTAGTGGATCCAACTGCCGGCTGGTGCACCGATGGCTTCTTGTACCACGTCGACAAAAGCGGCCACATCGTGATTGGTAACGGCTTCGCGTTCGGCCACCTGAGCCACGAATGCATCGTCAATGTGCGGCGCGGCGGCCCGACATTTTGCGGCGGCATCAGTGGGCACCAGGCCGAGAGCGGCATGGGCTTCGGTGGCCAGAAGTTCCACTTCCAGCCATCGACCGAACCGCGTGATGTCGTCCCATGCGGCCGACATCTCGGGGGTGCGGTAGCGGTCGATCATCTGATCAGGCTCCCTGGTTCCAGATCACGTAGTCGTCGCGGTCGGCGCCAACGCCCACCACGCGCACCGGCACACCCACTTCGCGTTCCACGAGGGCGAGCAGGTCGCGCGCGCCCGCGGGCAGGTCATCAGGGTGACGTGCCCCGGTGGTGTCGGCCTGCCAACCGGGCAGGTCGACGTAGACCGGCTCCACACGTTCGAGCACATCGGAACGATCGGGGTAGCCCGACAGCAGTTCATCGTCGAGGCGATAGCCGGTGCACACCCGCACGGTGGCGAATGTGTCGAGTACATCAAGTTTCGTGAGGGCGAGTTCGGTGAGGCTGTTCAGGCGCACGGCGTGGCGCAGCATTACACAGTCGAGCCAGCCCGCACGGCGGCGGCGCCCGGTGACGGTGCCGTATTCACGGCCGATGTCCACCAGTGCGTCGCCGAGGTCGTCGGTGAGTTCGGTGGGGAATGGCCCGGCGCCCACGCGGGTGGTGTAGCTCTTGGTGATGCCCACCACTCGATCGATATCGCGTGGGCCCAACCCGGTGCCGGCGCAGGCACCACCCGCAATCGGGTTCGACGAGGTGACGTACGGGTAGGTGCCGTGGTCGAGATCTAAGAACGTCGCTTGAGCACCTTCGAGCAGAACGTGGGTGCCGACGGCAACCTCGTCGTGAATCAAGTTGACGGTGTCACAGATGTGCGGTGCGAGGCGGGCACCGAGCGCGGCGAAGGTGGCCACCACCTCGTCAACGTCGAGGGTCTCGCCGCCGGCTGCGGCAATGATGTCGTTCTCGGCGGTGCAGCGGGTGCGCACCGTGTCGGCGAAACGTGCGGGGTCGAGCACTTCGCCGGCGCGCACGCCCACCCGGCGGGCCTTGTCGGCATAGGCCGGGCCGATGCCTTTCAAGGTGGTGCCGATCTTGTCGTCGCCACGCATGGCTTCGGCGATGGCGTCGTGGCTTTGATGCCACGGGAAGATGAGATGGGCTCGGCTCGATACCCGCAGGCGGGTGCAGTCGATGCCGCGCGCCGACAAGGTGTCGATCTCAGAGAAAAGTGTGGGTAGGTCAACCACCACACCGTTGGCAATCACTGGGGTGACAGCGTCGTAGAGGATGCCCGACGGGATGAGTTGCAGGGCGTATTTCTCGTCGCCGACCACCACGGTGTGACCCGCATTGTGGCCACCTTGGTAGCGCACCACCATGGGGTGCTCCTTGGCGAGGAGGTCAATGATTTTGGCCTTGCCTTCGTCACCCCATTGGGCGCCGACGACGACGGTGACGGGCATGAACGCTCCTCAGGTCTCGTTGAATGGAACGTAACGTGATGCTACCCGCCTTTGGGGTTTAGTCGGCGGTGACGCGTTCGTAGAGCTGCACGGGTTCGGCGGCGCTCCGCTTGCGGCGGGCTCCGATGTTGAGCACTTCAACGAACACGGAGAACGCCATGGCGGCGTAGATGTAGCCCTTTTCGATTTTCTCACCGAAACCTTCGGCGATCAGGGTCATACCGATCAGCAACAAAAACGCGAGGGCCAGCATCTTCACCGACGGGTGTTTATTCACGAAGGCATAGATGGCTTTGGACGCCGCCAGCATCACGACGACGGCAATCACGATGGCGATCACCATCACGACCACGTATTCCGTCATGCCGACCGCGGTGATGACCGAATCCAGCGAGAACACCATGTCGAGCAGCATCACCTGGCCGATGACCGCACCGAATGTGGCCACGGTGCGGGTGTCGGCGTGATCGGCCTCACCTTCGAGTTTGTGGTGGATCTCTTTGGTGGCTTTAAAGATGAGGAATACGCCACCAGCGAGAAGGATCAGTTGCTTACCGGAGAACCCGACTTCGGCGAACCAGAAGTTGACGGAAAACAATTCTGATTTCAGTGTGACGATCCATCCGATACCCGCGAGCAATACGAGTCGCATGGCACCGGCGGCGATAAGGCCGGTGCGGCGGGCACGGTCTTGTTGGTCCTCGGGCAGTTTCGACGCCAGGATCGAGATGAAAATCACGTTGTCGACGCCGAGCACCACTTCGAGAGTGAGTAACGCAGCGAGTGCGCTCCACGCGGCGGGGTCACTGAACCAGCTCATGGTCGCACCATACGCTCCGGCGCATGGCTACAGCTTGAATAACTCGCTTTGCTATCCGCTGACATATCCGAAGATGTCGGCAATCACATCCGTCGGCGACGCAACCCTCACACACACATCACCCGACACACCAACACCCACCACAAACGCATTCGCAACCGTCACACCCGGCGAAAAATTCAACACCGACACATGCTCCGACGGAACCGGATCATCACACGGCCACACCGTCATATGACCACCCGCAACCGGACCAACAGCCGCCACATTCAACATCACCGCCGACACCCCAGACCCAGGCACACCCCCACGACCAACAACCCGCAGCCGCAACACCTCACCCGCAGCCAACGCACCCACACGACCATCATCATCAACCGTCGGAAAATCCGGTCGCGTATCCAACAAACGACCAGGAGACACCGACACAACACCAGACGATGACGGTTCCGAATCTGGTGGTGCCAGTTGGAGGCCTGTTGTGTCGGTTATCCATGAGAGAAATGTTGTGACTCTGGTGTACACGCCTGGATAGTTGGGCTGTGCACATCCAGAACCCCAGCTGACGATTCCCGCGAGGACGTGTTCTCCATTGACGTCGACTGTTAATGGTCCGCCGCTGTCACCTGCGCACGTGTCGATTCCGCCCGCAGTGGGGATACCCGCGCACAACATCGTCTCGTTGTTGAAGTAATCCGGCGGGTAGTCGCTACAGAGAACGTCTTGGGGGCTGCTCATCACCTCAACCGAGGCTCTTTGCAAATGCGTGGGCTCACATGCAGGGTCGATCGGTTCTTCGCCTGGAAGCAGTGTGCAGCTGTATCCCCAGCCGCTGATGTGAGCGGTCGCTTCCGCAGGTGGCCATGTTGTGGGGTCTTGATCACCTGGAAGCCGGACGGTGCCCACGGATGGGGTCGAGAGATCTAGCGTCGCAGCAAGTTGCACAAGCGCGATGTCGCTGTTCTCATCAGATGACACATAGTCAGGGTGCACGTAAACGGCTGCTGCTTGACGAACTTGTGACCCTGCATCGAATGTTGGGTATGACGTTGTGCCGGCGACCACCGTTACCGCTGCCGGACTTGCAGGGCTGTCGTTCCTGACGAGGCAATGCGCGGCTGTGACAACCCACGACGCGTCGATAATAGATCCTCCGCACAACCAGCCGTCGTAGGACACGACCGCTTGCCACGGTATGTCCTCAACTGTCGCAGCGTCACCGTTGACGACTCGTGATGAATATCCAGACTCCGATTCGGTATCAGGAGTCTCGGAGGCTCTCAGACCGCTATCAACCAACACCACGCTGCCAGCCAGCAGACATGCGACAAGGCCTGCCTTGAGCCTCTGTGCGTGAGCGGCCACAGGGGCACGCTAACCACTGCGCCGCACGGTGGCGTCTCACCCACGCTGCGGGTCGTGAGGGTGATCGCGAGGCGGCTATCGCTGTCAATCAGCTTGAGTGAGCCTCAACCGACGGTCTACCGCTCGGCTTCATATGCCGCGATAACGACGTTCATACCCGCGTCCATCTTCACCTGACCATCAGCGAGCCGAACATTTACCTCACGCAAGTGCAAGATGTCGGCGGCACGTTCGTTGATCGTCTTTAGCGGATCTTTCAGCCCAGTTGGACGGCCTGCTCCGCCCCACTGACAAACCACCTGCTCGGGATGTGCACCACACCATTGTCGGCGGTGGAGAACTGGCGGACATCGAAACGGATTCGTCGTTCCCAGTGGTCAAACGGTTGTATTTCGGTTTGGTTGGTAATGGCGAGCGTCAGTTCGTATGTGCCTTCCAGAAGTGGCAGTGCGGGAAAGGTCAACGTGACGGTGGCTGATCCGTTGATCCGCCCAATAGAGATGCCGTGGCGGCGACTCGAGGAACGCCACACGGTATGTCCGCCGAGTTCGTCGATGCGGACCACCAACACTGTGTCTTGAATGGGTGCATGCGCAGTCACATGCACCGCAATCTGTAGTTCGTCTCCCGTGCGGGGATGGGTGATGAGTTCGCCGGTGGAGTCGGTGAGATCCACACGTGTGATCTGAATTTCTCCGCTTCCCCACCGAGACCCGATCTCGTCTGGGTTGGGCGCCGCCTCGTGACTATCGCCGCGGTACGCACTGACGACGTCGGCAGCGGGCCCCACCATCTTCAGTTCACCACGATCAATCCAGGCCACTTGTTCGCAGAGTTGTTCAACCTGGCCAAGGCCGTGCGACACGAACACAATGGTTCGGCCTTCACGGCGGAACCTTTCAATTCGTTCCGCGCTCTTGCGCTGAAAAAGTTCGTCGCCAACCGATAACACCTCATCAACCAACAACACATCGGGTTCCACATTGGCAGCCACGGCAAAGCCGAGGCGGACGAACATGCCGCTGGAATAATTCTTCACCGGTGTGTCGATGAAGTCGGCCAACCCCGCAAAGTCGACGATGTCGTCGAACCGTGCGGTGATCTCATGTTTTCGAAGGCCGAGAATGGCGCCGTTGAGATAGACGTTCTCCCGCCCCGAGAGTTCCGGGTGGAAGCCTGCACCAAGCTCTAACAGGGCTGAGAGACGTCCGTGCGTTACAACGGTGCCCTTGTCGGGAACCAAAATCCCGGCAAGGCATTTGAGCATGGTTGATTTGCCGGACCCATTGGAACCGATTACCCCGAAGGTCTGCCCCGCTGGCACCTCGAACGACACATCTTTCAGTGCCCAGAACTCCTCGTAGCGTGCACGCCGAGCTCGCAGGATCGCCGCTTTCAAGTACTGGTTTCGCTCGTGATAGAGGCGAAAGTTCTTCCAGAGGCCGTCGACGATGACGGAGTTCGCAGACATGCAAGGCTCAGTCTGTCGCAAACACCCGCCGATCGCACGGCATCAGTGCTGGGGTCGGCACTCACGATTAGGCTCACCTCATTCATGAGCGCGTTCTCCGACGTTGTCGCATCCCGTGAATTGCTGTGGAACCTCACCTTGAGGGAACTGCGTACGAAGTACCGGCGCAGTTTCTTGGGGTGGGCGTGGTCGATGTTGAACCCGTTGGCAGTGCTGGCGATCTATGGCTTCGTGTTTGGTGTGTTGTTCAAAGCGAACGCGCCGGTCGGCGACCCCAGCGGATTGAACGGGTTCGCGTGGTTCTTGATCATTGCGATTCTTCCGTGGAACTTCTTCGCACTCGTCACAAACCTCGGGCTCAACGCCATCTCGTCAAATAGTGGTCTTGTCCGACGCGTCGCCTTCCCGCGCGAGGTGTTGGTGTTCTCCAACGTTGTTCACGCGATGGTGCAGTTTGGCATTGAGTTGTGTCTTCTCGCAGTGGTCTTGTTGTTCGCCGGTAGCCCAATTCTTCCGTGGCTACCGATGGTCGTCGTGCTCAGCATCGTGGTCGGCATTTTCGCCGCAGGTCTCGCCCTGGCGCTGAGTGCTCTTGCTGTGTATTTCCGTGACCTCACCTATCTCTGGAGCATCGCGATTCAGGTGTGGTTCTTCATCACTCCAGTTGTATACCCACCGGAGGTTGTCGCGAATGAGTTGCCAACGTGGGCTCAGAACCTGCTGCGACTGAACCCGATGGTGCATGTGGTCGGTGCGTATCGCGACTTGCTGTACCACGCCCATTTCCCCTCACCGGCCCGCATCGGCGCCATCTGTGCTGCAGCCGTTGTCAGTCTGTCAATCGGTTGGTGGTGTTTTCGTCGGTTAAGTCGCCGACTGCCTGAAGAGGTGTGAAACACCGACACCGCAGTTTCGCTCGGATTGGCAAATAACCGAGGAGTAGCAAACTCCAACTGGCCGACAAAGAGCGGTGTGGCTAGGCCAGCGCATTGCCACCATAAGTGATCTCTCACGCGAGTCGTGCTGAGTTGCTCGTGGGGGCGGCCACGGTCGGCGGAGGCCTCCGATATGCGAACTGTGGACCACTACCGATGTAGGTCACCCTCGACATGTCAAGTCCCGTTTCATCACCCCGTGTTTAACTCCAAGGTTCTGCTGCTGCAAAGCCGGGCACTCCCATAAAGCACTCGTCGCAGAATGGTGACTACACCAAGTCACGACGTGCCCTGTGCCACACGAAATTAGCGAACTAACCTCAGCCAACGTGTTCGATATCCAACCCACGGAAGCGCCTGAAGACGACGTCGTGAACCGCGCCATCGGGGGCATCGCACGACCTTTCAAGCGTCAACTGACGTGGTTGTGGACGCGCGGCTTTCGGTTTCTCTTCGTAATCGATGCCGTGATGCTGTACGGCCTCATGGTTGCCATCAACACCTTGCGTTTCGGTACCGAATGGCCCACCTACCCACGCTCGCACTACCTCATCGGATTTGGAATCGCAAGCGTCATTCATCTCACGGTGAACTACTTCGCTGGCTTATACGAACGAGAGCCACGCCTTGGTTACCAACCGTGGTTGCCTCGCATCGCAACAGCGATGGGAATTGGAATTGCTCTCGATGGCCTTATCGCCGTGTTGGCCGGTCGCTACCTCATGCCGCGGCTCAATCTAGGTATCCTTTTAGCCACGGGGGTTGCGGCCATCACGTCTGCGCGACATCTAAGTCGCCGTCTCGCAAACCTTCGGCGCGGGCCAGCGCGGCTCGTGCTCATCGGAAAAGAAGTTGACCGCCGCGTCGCGCGTGAGCATATTGAGCAGCATGAGACCACGGTTGTTGTTGTTGCCGAATCCGATGACATCCAACGCCTCCTCGAACTTGTCGAACTACACCACGCGAGCGACGTGCTACTGCTCGAATTATCGGCATTCACGCAGGCCTTTCCCGAACCCCTCACCGCTCTTGACAATGCGGGAACCGGTGTCCACCAGCGCGTCAGCGCCGCGGAGTCCCTCCTCGGTTTACGTGCGGTTCGACAACTAGGGGGTATTCCATTCATCCGCCTACGTACACATGCGCTAGCGCCGCACCAACTACGTCTAAAACGAGCATTTGATCTCATCACCATCTTGGCGTTTTCGCCGATTATCGTTGCCGCGCTGGCGGTACTCGCTCTGTACGCTCGCACGGTGGCAGGACGCCACATTCTGTTCCAACAGGAACGTCTCGGCCGAGGGGGTCACCGGTTCAGCATCGTGAAGTTTCGGACAATGTTTCACAATGCCGAACCGAATGGCCCGCAGTTATCCACCGCACACGACGTGCGAGTCATCCCGGCTATGCGCTGGATGAGGGCCACACGGCTTGACGAGCTCCCACAGGTGTGGAGTGTGCTGCGAGGGCACATGTCGCTGGTCGGTCCGCGGCCAGAGCGTCCTGACCTCGTCCATACCTTCTCGCAAGAAGTTGAGGGATACCAACGGCGGCTCCAAGTACCTCCTGGCATCACCGGGCTTGCACAGATACGCGGGCGCTACGGCACTAACCCTGTACATAAACTCGGGTACGACCTGCAGTACCTCGTCGAATGGTCGATCGTTCTTGACATTCAAATTCTGATGAAAACTGTCTGGGTTGTTGTGAGCCGGCGCGGGTAGGGCCCCATAAGCACACCGTCAGCCATCGAGCCAGTACCTTGCGGGGCATCAGCAACAAAACATGCTCCGAGCACGACGGAGTAATTGGCCGTCTCGATCAACGGTGCAACAAACCCGTGACCGCATCAGGCCCGACTTGGGTGATCTTTCAGTTTTTGCCGTGCATCAACTCAGTTGAGTCCTTCAGTAGCTGCCGAATCGGTAGGCGATGCTTGACGTTCAACTCATCGCTCAAGGGAGAGTCACAACGTCGCAGGCCTAACTTCTCCGACATTGAAATGTCGGAGAAGGCTCACCACCCCTTGGAAGATTCAATCGCTGCCACTGATCTGGATATTTTTCCTGACCTAGTCGACCTCTTCAGGCCTGCTGCTCGATGGTGATGTTTCGGTGCCGCACCCCGGTATCCCTGGCTCGAGTAATGGCGATCGCCAACGGCGATTCGGTAACAGTGTCCATCGCCGCCGACATCAACGGCACGGCCAACCCGATCCCCGCCAAGGACATGGAGGTGTCGATTTGGGTGGGCACGAATTCGCTCCAACCGGGGACGACTAACACGTCGTCGAAGGTGAGCGCATCTGAACCGGAGAGCCCCTCATCGTCTCAAGATAGGGGAAATTGCGCAGATGACAAGGACTCGGGATCGGGGCTGATTCTGGCATAGGGTTGGCTGGCCCTCATCATGTTGCGCGCGAATTCAGCCGAACGTTCGGTGATCGAACGACGAGCCTCGAGTGTTGGCACTTCGGCTCAGACGACGGGGGCGTGGGATCACACCTCAGCCCTCGGCCTCGCCTCCCAGGCCAGAGAATCGCTTGAGGCACTCTTCGACGAGTTGGCCCGGCTCGCTGCATTATTCGACACCAATGATGCACCATCTCTGATGAGCGACTGCGCGTCGCAGCGACGTCTGGCGGACCGATGGCCGAGGCTCTGGATCATAGCCGCCGAGACCTGTGAGAGCCGGACCTTTACCGCCATGTACGTCACGACATCGTTCTCGTTCTGCTTCGGCCGAGCACCCATCGCTGCGAGCACGACGGTACCCGAAAACAGCAACTGCGATGCCGACACCGCGCCGCCAATCTTGCACTGCTTCAAAGAATCCACGGGCTATTTGCCGATTGACTGTCCCAACGGCTCATCGGTCTGGTGCGCCACCGCAACTCGGTATCTTCACCCTCGTCGATCAATCCGTGCCGGTCACGATCAGGCGCGCGAACAGCCACAGTGAGCGCTGCACCCCCCTTCGTCATTGCCAACTCAGGGCCAACGACACCAAGACAAGACAGAGACAGCCTGGCGCACCTAGCTGGCATCCAGATCTGCAAGAGGCGGGCGCTCGATATCGCGTGAAACGATGGCACCAGACCGGTTGACCCAGGCCACAGGTCGCGCTGGAGTCCCAACGACGAGCTGATAGTCGTCCACATCGTGGGTGACGGTTGCGCCCGCTGCGACCATGGCGTACTTGCCGATCCGGTTACCGCAAACGATCGTCGCGTTTGCGCCGATGGACGCCCCATCATCAACGAAGGTCTCGGTGATCTTCCACGATGAAGCGAAGGCTCGCGGGACAAGATCATTTGTGAAAGTTGCAGCCGGGCCCACGAACACGTCATCGCCAATGGTCACCCCTGCGTAGACGCTGACATTGTTCTGGATCTTGCAACGATCGCCCACCAACGCTCCAGCGTCGACGAACACATTCTTTCCAAGATTGCAGCCGCTGCCGATCGTCGCGCCCTCTCTGACGTGGGCATGATGCCAGACTCGTGTCGAGGCTCCGATCGAGGACCCCGCTTCAATAATCGCAGTTGGGTGACAAAAGTATTCTATTTCGCTCACAGCCTTACGTTACAGCTGATCCTCCAAGGGCGGCTCGCAAGAGGCCACCGCGCCATATCAGCAGTAGGAGGCGCCCCAGTTCAACAGTGACCAGGCACGCCACGAATCCGGATCGTCGCGACCTGCTCTCAACGTTCGGATTCGCAAATCGAGGTCTACAGGTACAAGTTCAAGGAGGGACTGAGGTGCAGCCGGAAGGGGGGTCAACGGCGCATGTGTGAGCCACAGCGACTGCGTCGGAGAGAAGCCAATCTTGTCGCGGCGGTCGAGGATCAAGTCAGGTACAAGACCGCGCATGGCCTCCCGAAACACCCGCTTCGTTACGCCGCTCCTCGATACCAGGTGATGACTGGGTAAGCCGATGACTAACTCGGCAAAGTCGGTGGTCAAGAACGGAACGCGACTCTCGACGGAATTCGCCATGGAGTTCCGGTCCTCGTACCGCAGGAGCGAAGGCAGGCTGCTCACCTCAGTTGCCTCAACCAGCATCGCGCGTAGCGAACCAAAGACCGCGGCATCGCGTTGCGTTGACAAGTCAGCCGAACAATGGGCGGCAGTGCCCCGCCGCGAGAGAGCACGGCAAACGCCTGCACGGAGGATCTCCAAGAGATCGTTTCGTCCTGTCGACGTTGTGCGCACTAGGCCGAAAGCTATTGAGAGAGCCGCGCCAAGCGAGCCAGCCCGGATCGCACCTTGCAGCATGGCTGACCGGTAGCCGCGGTAGCCAGCAAGGAGCTCATCCGCGCCTTGGCCATCGAGCAGCACGGTCACTCCCGCAGCATGCGCTGCTTCGAAAACTCGATACTGCGCATACACGCTCGTTGAGAGGAAGGGCTCATGCTGAGCAACCGTGAGCTGCGGAAGATCTCTTCCGAAGTCTGACGGGGCGGGAGTCACGATATGACTCGTCGCACGCACGTGCTCATTGACCACATCCACCCAGCGTTCTTCCGATGTGCGCGGATCTGATGACACATAACTGAACGTATGCAGGTCGAGGGCCCGGCCTCCGATCTCACGCATCGCGCACACGATTGCCGACGAGTCAACCCCTCCAGACAAGCACGCTCCAACGGGCACATCGCTTCGAAGATGAAGCTCGACCGAATCTACAAATGCGGCTCGCACCTGCTCAACCGAATCCTGAAAGGTGAGATCATGTTCGACAGTCGGGTCCAGCCTCCAGAAGCAATGCCGCTCTGGGGCTGACGAGAGATCCAACGGGATCTCGAGATATGAGGCGCTGGGAACCTGTTCGACGCCAGCGTGTAACGTCCGGTGGTCATCGTCGGTGCGACCAAGAAAAAGAAAGTGGGTGGCACGCTCTAGGTCGGGACTACCGTCCACCCACTCGAGATCAAGCAAAGGCGAGATCTCAGACGCAAACGCGATTTCGCTCTGGGACGTGGCAAGGTACAGCGGCTTGATTCCGAACGGGTCACGGCTGAGGATTAGGACATCTCGTTCAGGGTCGACAATCGCCATCGCCCACATGCCAACGAAGCGAGAAAACGCCGCAGTCCCCCACTGCACGTACGCCGCGAGCACGACTTCGGTGTCGCTGTTCGAATGAAACCGGACACCCGCCCGCTCGAGTTCGCGACGAAGCTCCACATAGTTGTAGACCTCACCGTTGAACACCAGAGTCGCGCCGTTCGGGGCAGCCATCGGCTGGTGACCTCGAGCGGACGGATCAACGATGGCAAGCCGCCGGTGGACGAGCCCAACCCGAGTGTCTGCGCGATCGGGCAGCCGGTCGAGACCGACTTCAGCCGGGGTCTCGGAGCCAGCCCAATGACGAGCCGAGCGTGCTCCGTCCAGGAGCCAGTAGCCCTCGTCATCCGGGCCCCGGTGGCGCAGAGTCGCTGCAGTGCGCCGAAGCCACCCTGAGACGCTTCCCGGTTGAGCCCGAACGATGCCAGCAAGCCCGCACATGCCCGCCCTTTAGCGGCGCTCGTCCGTCGGAACAACGTCCTGATAGAGCTCACGAAACTCTGCCGCCCGGTCGAGAAACCGCTGCGACCAGAGTTCGAGAGTCAAGAACGCCCACATCTTCCGACTGAAGCCAGTCGACTGACTGAGGCTCTTGACGACATGGTTGTTGTCCACATATTGCCGGCTGCGGGCTGCCGAAGACCCGAGTGCATCTCGGGCAAAGTCGCCGAAGTCACCAGTCATCCACGCGTTGAGCGGTGTCGGAAACCCCATCTTGTCGACGCGGTCGACGACCGAGACCGGTAGGTGTCGGCGCGAAACCTCGCGAAGGAGTCGCTTCGTATTGTCCCCACCGAACTTCGCCGCTGCTGGGATGGTCGACGCGTACTCAACGAGGCGGTGGTCCAGCAGCGGTACCCTTGATTCGAGACCGTGGGCCATACTCACGCGGTCCTCCACATGGAGCAGAGCAGGCAACAGGCTGTGCAGGTCGAAGTTGGTCATCGCGTCAAAGTAGCTCTGCGAGGACCCTTCGATGGCGCGGTAGACCTCCAAGAAACGATCACGCGGACCGGCGCCGCTGAATTCGCCCCAACGCACGTCACCGTCGGCATATTCACGCGAGCGGTCTATCAGGTCGAAGTATCGCGTTTCGGGTGGTCCGAACAGTCCTTGAGCGAAGAACGAACGGATCATCGGCTTGTATCCGCGAAGGCTTCCGAGACGTGGCTCGATCATCTCCGAACGCAGGCTCTGCAGTTGGGTTGCTTCGGTACCATCGATCGCAGCCGACAACCACTGCTCGAAGTAGGCGACCTGGTAACGGGCGTAACCGCCGAACACTTCGTCGCCTCCCTGGCCACCGAGCACAACACGAAAGCGATCAGCGACGTGCTCAGCAAGCACGTACTGCGGGAGAAGCCCAGGCCCGGCCTCGGGATAGTCCATTGCATACACCGCATCCTCAATCGTCCGCACCACGTCGGACTCAGTGATGCAGAAGTCGTTGAAGTGCACCCCGATGTGCTCGGCGACGGCGCGCCCGTGGGTCTGCTCGCTGAACTCGGGGCCTTCGGTGAAGTGACCGTGATAGGTCTGAAGCTCCTCTACACGCTTCGTTGCAAGCGCAGCCACGAGGGACGAATCGAGTCCGCCGCTGGCATAGGCCGCGACCGGTACGTCAGCCCGCAAGTGGATGTCGATACTCTCATTCAGGAGGGCCTCAACCCGAAGGTCGGCTTCGGTGGAGGTCATGTCCTGATCGACGTTGAACTGCAATCCCCAGTACTTCTTGACCCGAACCCCGCTGCGGTCCGCCGTTAAGGTGTGACCTGGCGGCAAGCGCTTAATGCCCTTGAACAACGTCGAATCGCCAAGCACGAACTGGAAGGTCAGGAAATCGGCCACTGCCTCCCGATCGAGCGCAACCTCCTCGACAAACGGTAGAAGCGCCTTCGCCTCCGACGCGAGGTACAGAACATCCTTGACGACGGTGTAATACAGCGGCTTAATTCCGAACCGATCACGTGCGCAGAACAGCTGATCGCGAGTCGGGTCATACACCACAAAGGCATACATTCCTCGAAGCTTTTCCACGACCGCTTCTCCCCAGGCCTCGTAGCCGGCGAGAACAACGGCGGTATCGGACTTGTCGAGGACTCGGCCGCCAAGTTCATCCCGTAGTTCCGGGTAGTTATAGACCAGCCCATTGAACGTCAGCACCGCGCCGCTCTCGGGCGAGCGCATCGGCTGTGCCCCGCCGCTTAGGTCGATAATTGCCAACCGTCGGTGCATGAAGGCGACATTTCGTCGATCGCCAATCCACGACCCGCTCCCATCGGGCCCACGGTGCGCAAGCAGCGTGTCCATCGCCGCCATGGCGACCTCGGGTCGATCGAGTGGATCCCGCCGCAACGAGTAGGCAACCCCGACTCCACACACTGTCTTGCCCTCCACGGCTTACAAGCGACAAACCCAAGTCAACAAACTGTAGCTCATTGGTTGCGCCGCTCGGTGCCGACCGGCTCAGACACGATGTCAAGATAGATCGCCCGTAGAACTGGCTCTTGGCTCGCCCAAGAGTAGCGCGGAGCAGCCCGTCGAAGGTTTGCTCCGAAGTCAATCTCCGGCACGGAAGGTCCAAGTCCGAGCACGTCGTCGATCGCCGACGCGAACGCGTCTTCGTCCTCGATCTTGGCCACGTAACCAATGGACTCGCCGACGACAACATCACGCAGGAACGGAAGGTCGTTGGCCACGATGGGGAGTCCCGACTGAATGAACTCGAACAATTTGTTCGGCGAACACAAGTGATGGTTGAGGTCAATCGCTGGATACGGGATGACCCCGGCATCAGCGGCGCGGGTCCAACCGAGCAACTCAGCTTGCGGAACGGCATCAATGATGTGCACGCGATGATCAATCGAACGTGCTTCGGCCAAGGCAGCGAGGTCACCCTTGATGTCGCCATAGCCCATCAACACGAGATGCACCGAAGGCGACGTGAGCGCGACCGCTTCGATCAGGAGGTCAAGTCCTCGCGTCTCCGACATCCACCCCTGAAACAACAACACTCGATCCGAGTCATCGAGCCCCAGTTTGTTGTGGAATCGGCGGTCGGCCACAACGTCGTCCCCGTAGGGATCGATTGCGTTGAGGATCACCTGAGGTTCGGGTACGACGTAGCGCTTGGCAATCTCGCGCGCGATGTATGGATTGACCGTTATCGTCGCCGAGCAATCCCTTATCAGATCGTTCTCCAGCTCGCCTAGGGAGCGCTGTTGTGCTTCCGTGAGCGTACCTATTTCAGGATAAAGCTCGTGCATGTCATAGACGAGGGGCACCTTGCACATCCGAGCTGCCGCAAGGCCAGCCCGGAGCTGGGGTAGGTCATGGGCATGCACTACGTCCGGCCGGTAGTAGGCGGCCCGTTGGGAAAGATACGCATCTCTCGGCGGGAGCGCTGAGCGGGTGCTGTGAGCGCTTGCCGCCCACGTGATCACAGGACGGCCGATGCGATGGTTCAACATTCCCACCAGCCACCAACCCTTCGCCACCACTCGGACCAAGACGCCCCCGACCCGCTCCTGCGCCCGCTCGGTCGCGACCAAGGTGCTGCGATGACGTTCAGCGGCCCGGGCGGATTCGCCGAGATCACCTGTGCCCAATGCGAACCAACCTCGGATAACGCGACGAAGCACACGGAACATCCAGCCGATGACTCGACCCATAGCGCGTTGATTTGCGGCGGAGCCCGCATTGATCGCATTGGTCAAGATCTGAACGAGCTTCGACCCAAATAGCATGGAGCGCCCCGCGGCCTGATCAACAATTCGCTCTATTCGAACACCGTCGATGATCTCGTGTGCTGGATGCACTTCATCAGCGCGGCCAATCACGATCACCTGGTGACCATCGTCTATCAGGGTGACGGCCTCTTGAAGAATCCGGCGATCGATCCCCGTGTCATCGGTCAACATGACGACCCTCACCGCCGCGCTCCCCGATAACAGTCGAGTGCCCTGGCAGCCACGACATCGGCACCGTGGTGGCTCGCGACATAGTCCATTCCTTCTCTGCCGAGCCGCGCGAACTGGGACCGATCCGAGATGAGCTTCGCCAGAACGTCGGTAAGTGTCGACGGTTCGGCACTGACAATCGGCAGCTGGTCTCCGTAGTGGGGGCGCAGATCATCTCGGACGTAGCAAACAACGGGCTTGCCCATGGCCATTAACTCGACAGCGAACTGCCCGTACGCGCCGATAAGGAGCTGATCGACCGCCAGGTCACTCGTCCTATAGACCTTCAACGACTCCACATAGGACATCCCCTCGACCAGAACGAGTTCGACATCGTGGCCCGAAGCAGCAAGTTCCTCGACGCTTCGCTCCACGTGGACCGTGCCCTTGATGGAGCGATCCGATGGCGCATGAACGATGCGGACGGGGGCGTCTGAGTCGGGAGAGGACAGATCGCTCAACTGGTTGAGCTTGGCCATCTTCTCCAGGTCGATCGGCTGCGGCAACAGGATCGCGTCAGGAACAAACTCAAGAAGGTCAGGAGTGCTGACGAAGACGCCGTCCGCGACGGCAGCAGCTTCGAGGGCAGCAGTTCGATTCGGGCTGCACGACATCGGCCAGCACTCCGCGCAGGCGCTGATCGGATGGCGCTCGATGACGAGCTTGCTGTCCCGAATGTCGCACCCACAGAAGTAGAGAAACACCTTCTTCCCGAGCCGTTTAAGGAGCGGGATGTCCCACAATTTCGACATGGTCAGCGACTGCCCAAAATAGAAGTGAAAGACATCAAAGTGGCGAGCCATGGTCAGGAGCCGGATCTCAGACTTTATTCCGAGCGGGAGGATCTCATCCGCCACGTACTTGTAGTGGCCGGTGTCAAAACACACCGACTTCGCTTCGACCCCAAGCGACTGCTGAGCAGCTGACAGCACCCCGGCGGCGCCCGCCACATTCGCCGGTCCGTGAAAGACCCTCATCGCCGGTACCTGGTTCTGAGAAATCTCGGGAGGGAGTCGATCGGAACTGCGGCATCCAGATCGGACTTGAGTTGTTCGATCTCCGACGCGAGCGCGGCCTCGACGTCCGCCAGTCGCTCCTCCGCAGCTGACCGACGAGCTTCGGTTTCATTCGCAAGGGCATTCGACTCAGCGAGCCGACGACCCGCATCGTCAAGCTTGGCGTTTGCTGCTCGTAGCAGGATCTCCGTTCGGTGGCGAGCCTGTTCGACTTCATTCGCAAGGGCGTTCGACTCAGCCAGCGTGTGGACCTCCACCTGCCGAGTCTCAACCCCCGCCAGAGCGGCAGAGAGCTCGCGGTCACCGCCAAAGGCAACCCTCAGGGCATCACCAGCGACAGGTCTTGAAGGCTGCGCTTCAAGCAGGATCTGTTCAGGCGTGTCGGAATCGACCGCGAGTCGATAGCCACTGATGTCCGGCGAAACCACCGGGAGCTCAACAGCGAAAGGCGATCCCTTTGAGAGCTTTGCGACTCGAATGTAGCGGGCGGATACATGGTCGTAGACCTGCACCTCCGCATCGTCGTCACCATGGACCGCCACCCAGCCGGGCCGCGTGGGAAAGACAAATACCAACCGGTCGCCGTCAGCTACCCAGTACCAGTCCCGCGGGAACGATTCCATTGTCGCCCGTCGGCGATCCGGAGTCGCTCCGATCAATCCATCCGGCAACTCAGGCGGGGTTGCCTCGGCGTGCAAGGTCAGGGGCACATCACGGTCGTCGCGCTCAACAGACAGCAGAACCAAGATCTCAGACGGCGTGGGCCAACGGCGTTCCCCCGTCTCTGCGAGAAGATACTGCGCCGCCTCGAATCGGCGCCGATAAACGGCCTCGTCAGGGGTGACGGGGGTTCCCACCTCGTGGTGACCGCAGGTCGGGCAGACCGACAAGGAAAAGGGGTACCCGGGCCCACCGAGCAGGAGGGCCGTTTCAGAGAGAACCGGTTCGGAACAAGCCCAGCGGGCGCCGACGAGCTGACACTCGTCGACCGCCGCCCCGGGTATTGAGACGAAGCGCTCGAGGTCATAGGACCTCTGGTGGTGGTGCGCATGAAAGGTCAATTCGCAATTCGAACAGCGAACTCGGAAATGTTCGAGCGGCTCGTTATACGGAACCGCAACCAGGACGTAGCGCCGACTAACCCGGATCATTTCCGCCAGGGTTCGCTGCTCTATTTCATCATCGAGGTGCTCGATGACATCAGTGCACATGACGAGATCCACCGAGTCCGTCGAGAACGGCAACGCTTCGCCTGTCAACTGGACGGACGGGTACTTCACATGACGAAGCGCTGCCATGGCACGGTCTCCACCAAAGACCTGGCGTGATCCAAGGAGCCGTTCCGACACTGCGCCATCCCCACAGCCGACGTCCAACACCGACTCGACATCGCGCGGCAGGATCTGCTCGACAGCGACCGCCATCGCATCGACATCACTGTCATGGCCAGCGCGACCCCAGAGACCGTCTTGCTCGTAGTAGCTGGTCTCGTTGTCAGCCATTGGCGGCCTCCACTGGACCCCAGCTCACATCCTGAAGGGTTTCACCACGGTCGACTCGATGTTCGATCGGCCGGACGACCCTGACCCGAAACGCACGGTCTAATACACACACGAGATCGTCGGCGTCAGGGTTAGCATCGGAGAGCCCATCGAAGACTCCGACCGAGATAAGGTAGTCATTCGGGCCAACCCGGAGCGGATCGAAGACCGCTTCGATCGAACCCGCCACAGGGCACGAATAGATCGGATCAGACCATACCTGGGCGGCGCACCTACCGTCCAGCCCGTACAAGCAGACAACGAAGACAGCCGCTCTCGGAATCTTGTCGACATAGCACCACTCGATTTGGGCCCGAAGCACGCCGCTGGACTCAAACACAAACTGTGACTCGCCGCATTCCCCAAAGAAGCGAACCGCCGTGATCGCTCCAGGCTGCGAGCCGTAACGAGCGTCTTCGTTGAGAAGCGCGTCCTCGACGATCGCCTCTGCCACCTGTTCGTTTGAGATCGACTCAGACGTCACGGATCCCGCTGGACCAGCGTCAATGACGCCCAACGTTTGGTAGCCGTCGTCGGAGTGCTGCTGCAGCAGGATACGAGCACCCTCCGGAACGGGGCCGTGATGTACGGTCACTCGAGTCGAGGATTTGAGGCCGGACTCATTCATTACGACGAACGGGGCATGAAGATAGGTGCCCCCGAAGTCTCCGAACTCTCGGAAAGCCCTACCGTCCGGGTCCATCTTCGCTGGGCCCCAGTTCATGAACTCAACTGCAGTCAGTAGATGGAGGCGTTCACCCTGATCGTTGTCACGGGTACCACCCACGATCAACGGGTCGACTACCACTCCGTCGATCGCTGCGTCGATCTGATAGATCGGCACCTTCCCCTTAGGAGTCCCGTCGCCCTCCGCGATCAACCGCCAGATCATGGCCTCGTCGGCACCCCGGCCGCCGAGTAGTTCGGCCTGGCCTCGAAGAATACGAAGGTTCTCGGCCCGTAGACGAATCTCGGCCTGCCGACGAATCGAGGCCGAGTAGGCCTTACTGATCTCGTGGGGCAACTCGTCCATGACGAGTTCTCCACGATCGATCCATATCGCCCGGTCGCACATCATCTGGACCGCCGAGATGTCGTGAGAGACAAAGAGCACCGTCGTACCGTCTGACGTCAAGTCGATCATCCGCTGACTCGACTTCTGAGCAAAGTAGGCATCGCCGGCGCCGAGGATCTCATCAACGATGAGCACCTCAGGCCGAACCGCTGTCGCCGTCGCAAAGGCAAGGCGCGCGTACATTCCCGCCGAGTAGGTCTTCAGCGGACGATCTATGAAACCCTCTAGTTCTGAAAAGTTGAGCACGTCTTCGAACGCCCGCTGCGCCTCTCTGCCCGAGACGCCTTGATAGGCAAGTGAGGCGAACACGTTCTGCCGACCAGTGAACTCTGGGTGAAAGCCAGTGCCGAGCTCGAGCAGGGCGCGCACATTGCCGTTCACTTTGATTGACCCCGTGCTGGGCCGAAGGAGCCCAGCCACCATTTTCAGAATGGTGCTCTTGCCTGCACCGTTGCGTCCAACGAGGCCAACTCGCTCACCGGGCCGCACGGAGAAGCTGACACCCGACACCGCCACAAACTCTTCTCGGTGGCGCCGGTGGACCGGTAAACCGAGCAATGATCGCACCCGAGCACGAGGAGTACGGAATATCTCAAAGGTCTTCGATACATCCTCAAGCTCGATGACGGGGCGCGTATCAGACATAGTCGGAAAACACTGGCTTCAACCGGACGAAGACTATCCATCCGAGAGAGAACATAACGACAGACACCGAACTGAAGATGACAAAGAGTTCAAAGTTGAACGAACCAAAGAACGCCGCGTCTCGGTACAGCGTGATCATGTAGAAGAGTGGGTTCGGATACAGGAACGGTCGCAGACTGTCCGGAACCATGTCGATGGTGTACGCGATCGGAGAGACGATCATCAGGAAGAGGATGACGATCCCAATCAGTTGCGCGATGTCATTGATGAATACCGTGAGCGCAGAGAGGAGCCAGATCAAGCCGACGGAGAACACTATCTGGACCCCTAAGTACAGCGGCACGCAGAGCTGCGCGATGTGAAAGGTCCCTTGCGACCACAAGAACAGGTGAAGGAGAAACAAGCTGACTGCCATCGGCATCGCGCTCGTTAACACGACCTTGACCGAGATCAACTCGATCGGGAACATGGTGTTCCGAATCAAGCCGCTGTTCCCCATCACCGATGGTACCCCAGTCGACAAGGCCTCCGAAAACCCGATGAACGGCACCAGCCCGCAGAAAATGATCTGGATGTACTCAAGTTGGGAAAGACCGACTACTTCGATCCGCAGAACCTGGGAGTAGACCGTGCCGTACATACCGAGGAATAGCAGGGGATAGAGGATCAGCCACACAAGACCAAATGACGTGCCGAGATACCGGGCTCTCAAATCGTTAAACGCCGTGGTCCGCAAGACATGACGGTATTCCCACAGCCGCTTGGCGGGAGCAATCATTTGGCGTCCTCAGCCAAGGGCTCATGAGTCATGCCACAGCCCCGCACTACCCGGGCGTTCGGACGCCTTCGCCCCGTCCAAACGCCCAATCGTCAGACGTCGCACACCCTCAGGCACGTTCTCCACCCAATCTCGGCCGTCCACCAAAACGGACCCGATCTGGATTCCTGCGGTCTGGAGATCTCGATAAGCCGCATGATCGGCCTGAACGATCGAACCGATCGGCGCAACATCCGCCGCGACTGGCTCGAACCCGATGGCCCTGAGTTCGTCATCGCTGAACAGCGGGTCATGCACGAAGGGACGAGCTCCGCGGGCCACCAACTCCGCGACCACGTCGTGCGCTCCGCTGAACGCGGTCTCCTTTACCCCACCCCGATACGCTGCTCCGAGCACGACGACATCGTGGCCGCCGAGATCCCCCACTGCTGCTTCGAGCAAATCGACCGCATACGAAGGCATCGCCTTGTTGGCCGCGCGAGCGGCGATCGGAATCGTCGCGGCAGGATCGTTGAAAATGTAGAACTGCGGATAGATCGGGATGCAGTGTCCGCCCACTGCGACCCCAGGGCGGTGAATGTGAGAGTAGGGCTGCGTGTTGCACGCCTCAATCACTGCGGTTACGTCGATGCCGAACTGATCCGCGAACCGAGCGAACTGGTTGGCGAGACCAATGTTGACATCGCGGTAGGTAGTCTCGGCCAATTTGGCCAACTCAGCCGCTTCTGCAGAACCGAGATCCCACACTCCATTGGGTTTGGAGAGGTCGGACCGCTCGTCGAACTCGAGCACAGACTCATAGAACTCGACCGCTCTACGAGCTGACTCAGAGTCCACCCCGCCCACCAACTTCGGGTAGGCGCGCAGGTCTGCGAAGATGCGCCCGCTGAAGACGCGCTCCGGGCTATGACACAGATAAAAGTCCTCGCCGACCGTCATCCCCGTCGCTGACTCGAGAGCCACACCAAACCGATTACGGGTGGTGTGCACCGGGATGGTCGTCTCATAGCTCACCAACGTGCCTGGCTGAAGCCCACGAGCGATGTCGCGTGTGGCTGCATCCATGGGCCCGAAGTCGGGGCGAGCTTCCAAGTCAATGAACAAGGGAACCACAACCACCACGACTTGGGACTCAGCTACCGCTGCGGCGGTGTCGGTGGTGGCTTTCAGTCGTCCCGATGAACGAGCAGCCTTCAGGCCTTCCTCAAGGCCGGCTTCACCGGGAAAGGGAGGGATGCCTTGATTGATCGAATCCACGGCGCACAGATCAATATCGGCACCATGAACCCGATGTCCTGCTTGGGCGAACTGCACGGCGAGAGGGAGCCCGATCTTGCCAAGTGCAACAACACAAATGTCCATGGGCTTCCCTTCGTCCCGCACAGGCTCAGTAGTGTACTGACCGTATGAACGTTATAAGCGTGGTTGGAGCCCGCCCCCAGTTCGTCAAATTGGCACCGATGGAGCGGGCATTTCTGACCGGTGGAGCCACCCATCGAACAATCCACACCGGGCAGCACTATGACCACGCGATGAGCGACGGCTTCTTTGACACACTCGGTATCGAGCCTCCCGCCTGGAATCTCGGCGTGGGCTCAGGAAACCACGGCGCACAGACCGGTTCCATGCTTGAAGAGATCGAGAACGTGCTGATCGACGCTCGCCCCGACTGTGTCATCGTCTACGGCGACACGAACTCGACGCTCGCCGCCACGGTTGCCGCCGTGAAACTCCATTTTCCCGTCGCGCATCTTGAGGCGGGGCTGCGATCGTTCAATCGGCGAATGCCTGAGGAACATAACCGGGTTCTCACCGACCATGCCGCTGATCTGCTGCTGGCCCCCACTGAGGTCGCCGCCGGTCACTTGGCCCGCGAGGGCCTCGCCGACCGGACCGTGGTCGTGGGTGACGTCATGGTCGATGTCCTTCTTGAGGCGGCAGAGCGCAGCATAGGCATCAACCTCGGATGGCCCGATGGGATCGCCGATTCACCATACGTACTCGCCACAATCCACCGAGCCGAGAACACCGACGACCCGCACCGACTGGCATCGATCATTGATGCGCTCGCAGGGCTAGACCTGCCGGTGGTTCTGCCTGTACACCCTCGGGTCCGAACACTCGCTGCTGGTCGCGGACTCGAGCTCGCCACTGGCTCGCTCATCCCAATCGAGCCGCTTGACTACGTCCGAATGATCGCCGCCGTACGCGAGGCGACTGCGGTTGTGACCGATTCGGGAGGTTTGCAGAAGGAAGCCTTCGTGCTCGGCACGCCCACCACAACCGTCCGCACGGAGACCGAGTGGGTGGAGACGCTGGAAGGTGGGTGGAACGTCCTATCCCCTAGTGTCGACGACATCTCACGCAATGTCTCTCGGCCGACACCCATCGCGGATCGAGGAACGCCGTACGGTTCCGGTTTCGCCGCGGTGACCGCCGCTGCGGCAGTGATGGAGCATTACGCCTGACCATGAGCTGACGCGAGCACCTGCTCGGCCACCTCAACCACCCGCGTTCCCTCCTCCATAGTGACAACTCTTGAGCTGATGCCGAGAACCGCATCACGGAACGCATCGTGTTCGACCCTAAGCGGCTCGCGCTTCGGGTAGGCGTACCGCACCTGATCGCCCTCGGCCACGCCACGAAGAACCGACACTTGCGACCACTCGGTTGGCACGACGGCGTTCGCAAAAAAGGTCAGGTCTCCCGACAACGTGTCAGCCGCGAACGCCCCCATGGTGCCGGTGATCATCGTGAGACGTTCCTTCACTGGACTCAACCAGTTGACTAGATGGTTAGTCACAATACCGTTCTCAAGTCGTCCCGTAATCGCAACTAGATCCTCGTGAATGCGCCCGGTCTTGTAGGCGCACTGTGCGCTCACCGCCGCGTATGGTGACTCTGCCAACCATGCGGCCAAGTCGAGATCGTGTGTCGCAAGGTCTTTCACCACGCCGACATCTTGGATGCGAGCGGGGAAAGGACCAATACGCCGGGTGGTGATCTGAATGATTTCGCCGATCTGACCCTCGCGAACCCGGGCCTTGGCCTGCTGCAACGCAGGGTTGTATCGCTCAATGTGCCCGACGCAGCCGACGAGGTCGTTGGCTTCAAATGCGCGCGTAACGGCCCGAGCAGCCTCGGTAGTCACCGCCAGCGGCTTTTCGATCATTGTGTGAACGCCCGCATCGGCGAGCATGAGGCCAAGACGCTCATGGTCGCCAGTAGGAGCGGCAACGATCGCCATATCGATACCGTGGCTGAGGAGTTCTTCGGGCGTTGAGAAGACCGGTAGCGGACCAGCCACATCAAATCGGTCTCCCATCGGATCAGCCACACCAACGAGTTCGACCCCCTCGGTCTCTCGGGCGACCCGGACATGATTGCGACCCATCATGCCAAGTCCGATGACGCCGATGCGCAAGATCTTGCTCATCCCGCATTGACTCCCTCAATGATCGTCTCGAGATCTTCATCGCTCAGGGATGGATGAACCGGCAACGAGAGCACCTCCGCCGCAGCCTTACTCGTCTCAGGGAGATTGTGGTCACGGTTAAAACTTGGGAGGAGGTGATTAGGAATCGGGTAATAGACCCCACTTCCGATTCCGCGTTCCGCCAAGCGAGCGGCAAGACCGTCGCGGTTCTGGGATCGGATCGTGTACTGATGGAAAACGTGGGTGCAGCCAGGAGCAACCGTTGGGGTGGTGACCGAGTTAATGCCCTCCGACAACCGCGTTGCATTGGCAATGCGCTGCTGAGTCCAGCCCGCCAACTTGGCCAATTGAACGCGACCAATCGCCGCATTTATGTCGGTCATCCGAGCGTTGAAACCCACCAGTTCATTTTCGTAACGTCTCTCCATGCCCTGATTGCGCAGGAGGCGGGCTCTCCTTTCTACTTCTGGGTCAGCCGTTACGATCATGCCGCCCTCTCCAGTCGTCATATTTTTGGTCGGGTAGAAGCTGAAGGCAGCAAACGTCCCGAAACTCCCGACGGGGACGCCGTCGACCCTTGCCGCATGAGCCTGTGCAGCATCTTCGAAGACCATCAGACCATGGTCCTGAGCGATCGCCATGATCGCAGTCATGTTCGCCGGATGACCGTAGAGGTGAACTGGCATTATCGCAGCGGTGCGGGGAGTTATCGCGGCTCGAACAGCGTCAGGATCAAGGCAGAAAAACTGAGGCTCAATATCAGCGAACACCGGAGTCGCACCCGCGAGCGCAACGGAGTTGGCGGTTGCTGCGAAAGTGAACGACGGCACGATGACCTCGTCGCCCGGACCAATGCCGGCGGCGACCATACCAAGATGCAGCGCAGACGTGCCAGAGTTAACGGCAATACAGGCGCGGCCGCCGCAAATTTCGGCAAACTCGCTTTCAAAAGCAGCGACCTCGGGACCCTGGGCAACCATGCCGGAGGCCATAATACGATCTACCGCGGCGCGTTCTTCCTCACCGATAATCGGCTTTGCAGCTGGGATCACTTCAAGTCTCTCTGTTCTTCAACAAGGGCACGAATCCGACGAGCCGCCGTTGCTGGCGGCCAACCGCCTTTCAGCAAACCTGCGGCCCATTCTGACGCCCGATCTCTGCACGAATTAAGAATTTCTGGCGTCGCTCGCCAAAGACTAAGCGTAGCGCGAATCTCCTCAACTCCTGATGCGACCGCACCAATTCCGGTTGCCTTTACAACTGCTGCGGGCCGTGGCAACGGAGACGTAATGACCGCCATCCCTGCGTTGGCGTATTCGTAAATCTTCGTCGGAAATGCACTGCGATACGCAGGCGTCGAATGGAGCAGCGAGAGGCCAACTGAAGCATTGCGAACGATGTCCCACGACACTTCCGGCGAGTGGCGCCCGTGGAGACGAATCCGAGGATCGCCACCGATCATCTCTCGAATTGCTGGCTCGTCGCCAGCAAGAATCGGGCCGACAATGTCGAGCTCCCAGCCCTCCGCACCGAGGACACCTTCAATCATCTCAAATACACCGCGCGAACGGCGGACATCGCCGACGTACGCCGCAGTGGTCACCGTCGGCAAACAAGGCCGCGGCGTTGAATCAGGGCGAGGAAAATTCTTGACCACCATTCGCTCTCGCGCCACCAGCGGCGGGACCTGATCGTCAGCAACGAGAGTCAAATCGGCACGCGCCGCAGCGCGGTTCGCAAGCCGGGCGAGTACCCGAGCGGCTTCCCGTACCGACGGAGAGCGCAACCAAGGACGATCATCGACAACGAGTGTGTAGTCCTCGTACACATCACAGATCATGACGACACGACGCCTCAATGAGCGTGCGATTATCGCGGCAGGGAACAAATCCGGGTCTACAACAATGAATGCGTCAGCTTGAACCCGGAATGGAAGCGTAAGGGCGCGGAAAACACGAGTGAGGCGGCTGCGACGCGGCCAAAGGTACCGTTCGGCTCGCTGGTCCGAAGCAGTGCCAGATTCGAGCGCATACACGGAGACCTGACAGCCCTCCTCAAGCAGCGCGGCAACCTGACGCTCAACGCGAGCATCCCCGTTACCACGCGCAACGCTAAGGACCGCAACCCGGACAGTTGTCGGGTCACGGAGCTGCAAACTCTTCATACACCGAGGCAAGAACCCGTGAGTCGTTCTGCCAGCAAAGTGCTTCTCGTGACGCATCAACCCGACCACAGAACTCATCAAAGCGGTCAACCACACGAACTATCGCCATCGCAAACGAGAGAGCATCACCCGGAACATACAACTCGCCAAGGCCATACTCCGTGACCACCCGCCGTATTGCCGGAAGATCGGCAGCTACAACCGGCACTCCAGCCTGTACGGCTAGGAACAACTTGTTCGGAAGCGCCACTTCATGATTAATCGAACCGCCTCTGAGTGTGACGAGTCCAATACCGGCTTCGCGGAGTTCGTCGGCAAGCGCGTCAGGTGAGATCGGTGGCAGCACATCAACGCCTAGACCTCGAAGCGCTTCGATCGATGCCTGGTCGCCACCACCTCGGATCACCAGATCGATTCCATCAACGAGTGCCGCCCCCGCAGCAGCCGTAAGGAGATCCCGTTCCTCATCGATTCGACCGCCATAATGCACTGCGATTGGAGTCGCCGGGAACCCTCGCCCCAAGTCAGCGGTGTTCCTAATCACTCGCACGTCGCGAAAGCCTCGATTCGTTCGCAGCCAAATTGCCAGTTCTTCGCTTACCGTTACGACAACCGTCGCTTTCTGACCCAGACGCTGCTCCCGACGCCCGTCAAACCAAGGGCCGAACCACTCAGGTCGCCCGATACGGGGGCGGCCAGTCCAACACTCGTGGGCGTCATAAACCAGCACAGGAGGTCGCTTAGTTGCCAATGTGACCGCAACCAGTCCGACCAGATCATGCGCATGTACGACATCAGCGGCGATCTCCGAGCAGAGGCGAGCGGCCGCCTTGGCAAACAAACGGTCGTCACGCCGTCGATGAGTTGGCAGGAAAAGCCATCGAATAAACCGACGGTACCTCGTCGCCTTCGCCCACGAAAGGCGGCCGGAGGGCTCGCGACAAAAACGAATGTCCACATCGGGGAGCGCGTGATTAGGGCCCGGTCGATCCCCCACGATCGTGACCTGACAACCGGCGTCCACGAGCGCAGTTGCCTCTCGCCGGACTCGTGCATCATCGGTGACACCAGACTTAACAACCATCAACACACGCACGCCCGTAAGTTAACAAGGCGCTGTGCGGGCTCGTTCAGAATGATGTACGTGACACTTCGGAATCGATAGTCCAACCTCATCGAAATTCATATTTTTGTAGGCAGGGGCGGAGTCGTTGCGAGTAGGCGCAGGTAAACCCTTCCGCAGAGCACCAAACCGCGACAGGTAGCCTTGCCTAATGCTGCATCTCGGTTCCTCAAGCCACCGCGGCATGGTGCGGAACCAAAACGAGGACTCGTGTCATGCGGGTGCCGGGCTGGCGATCGTTGCTGACGGTATGGGTGGGCACCTAGCCGGCGAAATCGCCAGTGAGTTGGCGGTGGCCACCGTGCGTAATGCGTGTTCACCGGCCCCTGTCGGCGATGGCGATAGCGAATCGGTCTACCCCACCCTTGCGGACCTGGTGACCTCCGTTGTTGATGCCAACTCGGCCATTTTCCGCTCGTCGATCAACGACCCCGCGCACCAAGGAATGGGTACCACCATCACCTTGCTGTCGCTGCTGAGTTCAGAAACGGACCCCACCACACCGTGTGCCATCGGAATCGCAAACGTCGGTGACAGCCGCACCTACCTGATGCGTGACGGCGAATTGCGTCAAGTCACCGTCGACCACTCGTTCGTGCAGGAACTGGTGGACACCGGTCAACTCTCCGTCGACGCCGCGCGCCATCACCCCCGGCGCAACATCGTGACCCGCGCACTGGGCATTGAACCCGATGTGCAGGTGGACTCGTGGCGCCTCCCCATCGTGGCAGGCGACCGTTACATCTTGTGCTCGGACGGCCTGGTGGACGAAGTGGATGACGACGACATCGCCAACATCGTGTCCGCCCACACCGACCCCCAGGCTTGCGCCGACGCACTAGTGGAGCGCGCGAACGCGAACGGTGGCCGCGACAACGTGACCGTTGTGATCGTTGATGTCACCGCGGCATCGGATGTTCCCTTCAACGACACCGACACCGCATTCGTCAGCCAGCGCCCACGCGTGGTCGCGGACGAAGTGACCGGCGAATTCGAGGTGATCCCGTTCGTCGACAGCCCAGTAGACGATGACTCTCCACAGGACGAGACACCGGTGGACGGTGCGTCACGCGACACGTTGCACGACACAGCCGATGATGAGCCCGATACAGACACACCGTCCGACGACGACACCCGGCGTGCGCCGCGCCGAAGCGACGCGGGTTCCCGGCTCACCACCTTCCTTGCGGGCGTGGCCCTCACCGCCTTAGTCGTGATTGGGCTGGCCATCGGGGCCGCGTGGGCGCGCGGCACCTACTCGGTGGGGTTCACCAACACCGATCGCGTGATGATCTACCGCGGCCGTGACGTGTTGTGGTTCAACCCAACTGAAGAAGTACCCGGGCCATATTTCCGCTCCGACCTCGACCCCGAATCGGTGCGCTACGTCGAAGCCGAACCCGCCTTCGATTCGCTCGACGCCGCCGCGGATTTCATCGCCAACACGCTCACACCAGCCGACGCGGACACCGACGATGAGTGACATACACACATCCACACCACATCGCCCCGACGCGGCCGCCCATAACCCGACGGCAACGCCGCAGGGATCGTGGCTAGCCTCGCAGTGCGCCAGTGATCGTGAACAGCAGCAGTGTGAACCAGAGCTTCGTGCATCAGGGCGTGTAACGACATGAGTGATTCAGGCACCCCCGCCGGCGCACCGGTGATCAACGACCGCTACCGCATCGAGCGTCGCGTCGGTCGTGGCGGCATGGCCGACGTGTTCTTGGCCCGCGACACCCTGCTGGACCGTGACGTGGCCGTGAAAGTGCTGTTCCCCGAGTTCGCCGTCGACCCGAAATTCGTGGAGCGGTTCCGTCGCGAAGCGCAATCAGCGGCCAACCTGAGCCACCCCAACATCGTCAACGTGTACGACTGGGGCAAATACGAAGGCACCTACTTCATTGCCATGGAATACGTGCCGGGCCGCACCCTGGCC
>Ga0255767_1000587_pt1 | contig 33078 bp, 29 predicted proteins | sample 071ome_24_FD_179967 | JGI IMG/M metagenome (GOLD analysis project Ga0255767, IMG submission 179967) | Coastal salt marsh microbial communities from the Groves Creek Marsh, Skidaway Island, Georgia - 071402CT metaG (version 2) | ecosystem: Environmental > Aquatic > Marine > Intertidal zone > Salt...
CGTGGTGTCCGAACATCGATCTACGCCGATTCGCGAACCGAGAGTGCCATCGTCAGCACGGCAGGCATCGACGGGTGGGATCGAGGCGCATCGGCCTCGATCTCGACCAGTGCGCTCATCGACGACCCCGCAGGCGCAACCCGCACCGGCGGCGCTGTCGACGCGGCTGCGGCGCCGGAGGAGCTCGATGTCGACCGGGTCGCTCGGCTCGCAGCAGAACGCGGCGTTCAGCTGTTGGGCGCTGGACCACCGACCACCGGCCGCCCGATCGTCGTTCTCGAACCGAGGTTCACGGCAACGGTCCTTGGGATCGTTGCGGGGATGCTCTCGGGCGAGCGGGTTGTGAAGGGTCGATCGCCGTTTGGAGACCGAGTCGGCGAAATGCTCGCAACGTCCTCGCTCACCCTCTTGGATGACCCAGTCGATCCGGATTCGTTGTCTGCGTCGCCGTTCGATGGCGAAGGTCTTGCCTGCCGCCGAGTTCCCCTGATCACCGACGGTGTGCTGCAGGGCTTTCTGCACGACAGCCGGAGCGCTCGTGGTCTCGGCGTTGCGTCGACCGGATCAGCGTTGCGTCCGGTCCGTGGCATGCCGGGCCCTGGGCACCGGTCGCTGCGCGTCGAACCGGGGGAAGGTGATCTCGAAAGCTTCATCGCCGGCATTGATGAGGGGCTCCTTGTCGCTTCGCTTCAAGGCCTCCACAGTGGCGTCAATCCAGTGAGCGGCGACCTCTCCGTTGGGGTTGAGGGGGTCATGATTCGCAACGGTGAACTCGCCGAGCCGATTCGAGAGGGCACGCTCGCCGGTGCAATCCCGCGACTTCTTCTCGACATCGCTGCGGTGGGGGCTGACCTTGAGCGGCAGCCGGGCGGTACTCTCGTCCCCTCGCTGCTTGTCGAGGGGTTGACCCTCGGCGGGGGCACGGGCGCCTAGCGTTCTGTTCGGTCTTCACCGACGAGGAGCTGACCATGGAGATCCTTCACGCCATCGTGCTCGGCATCGTGCAGGGACTCTCGGAGTTCCTGCCCATCTCGTCGAGTGGGCACCTCGAGTTGACCCGTTGGTTGTTCGGGTGGGACGCCCTCGATGACGATCTGGAGACCGCCTTCGATGTTGCGGTCCATCTCGGCACGCTTCTCGGCGCGATCGCGTATCTCCGACGCGATGTCATCAGGTACCTGGTTGCCGGGTTCGCGCCCGTACGCGGTCGATCCCTGGAGACCGACGGGCGGATTGCCTGGTTTCTCGTCGCAAGTGCAATCCCGGCCGGTGTGACGGGGGTCGTGCTGAAGGCCCAGATCGCTGACCTCGATCGCATCTGGATGATCGCCCTCATGCTGATCGTCTTCGGTATGGCGCTGCTTGTCGCCGACCGCCTGCCCGAGCGCCGCTCGCTGGAGGAGTTTCGGCTCCGAGACGCCCTTGCGATGGGAGCAGGTCAGGCCCTGGCGCTGCAGCCAGGCGTGAGTCGGTCGGGGGCGACCTTGACGGTGAGCCGGGCCTTGGGGTTCGAACGCGACGCAGCGGCGCGTCTTGTCTTCTTGATGAGCCTGCCGATCATCGCTGGTGCGGGGGTCTTCGCCCTCGCCGACGCATCGGTGCCGTCGGATTTCTGGCCCCCGTTCCTGTGGGGGATGCTCGCCTCGGCGGTCACCGGCTGGGTGGCGGTCTGGGGAACACTCAAGCTCGTGCAGACCCGTACCTTTGCCCCCTTCGTGGCGTATCGGGTTGCGCTCGGTATCGCCGTCTTGTTGATCCTGGCGAGCGGGTGGCGCTAACCCCTCTCAACCAGCTCTGAGGACCGGGACGACCCCGCCACGTCCGAGTCCTCTGACCACGTCAGGGACCGCGTATGCGTCGATGGCGACGGCGATATCACCATCGGTGACCGCAATCACCACACCATTGGCGCCGAGGCGGCGACCGTCGACGAGGTCGTGCAGATCGACACGATCTCCGACGACGAAGAGATCACTGGTGCGATCGAGCGCAATCGCGGCACTCCCGGGCGGGGTCCGCGCCGTGTGAGCCGATGACTCGCCAATCAGTTGGTTGTCGTGCAGGATCACGCCCGCCACTAGGTCGACTCGCGCTCGTGTGCCGGTCGGGTCGTCGACAGTCGCACCACGCGGGGAAAGGCCAGCTGGCACCTCGACGGGAATCGCCATACCGGCATTGAGCGGAGCTCCCGCATCGATGTCGGTGGTGGTCACCCAGCCAATGGCACCGGGCGCCCACCGGCCCCGTTCAGTTGCGGCCGCGTCGAGCGCGCCTTGGAGCCGGAGTGCGGCAACCAGAACGATCGTCACCCCAGCGAGGAGTCGTCCCAGCCGGTAGCGGCGAGCAAGGCTGCGGACGGCAGAGACGAAAATGGCGGGGGAGCGGAGCGGCGACGCAAGCGAGGCGCGGTCGATCGTGGGCATGGCGAAATCCAGTCATGGACAGATGACGGGGAAGTCGCGGGGGGTGGAGCGGGCTCAGTCGCTCGATGAGGAGCTGGAGGACGAGCTGTCGCTCGATGACGAACTGCTGCTCGAGGAGCTCGAGGACGATGTGTCGCTCGAGGAAGAGCTGTCGCTCGATGCGCTGGAGGACGACGATGAGGATCCGTGATCGTTCTTGTAGAACCCGTCACCCTTGAACGCAATACCGACCTTTGAGAAGACCTTCTTGACCTCAGCCCCGCACGGCTCGGTGTCGCCGTCATGGGTCTGGGGGCACACGGTCAAGGTGTCGTCGGAGAACGACTGCCAGATCTCGAACATCTCACCGGTGCGCTCACACCGGTAGTCATAGGTCGGCACGTCGGAGAGGATACCGGTACCCCAGGGGGCCGACACCGTACGATGGGCGGGTGCTGTTGGCTCTCGGCGTCGTTGCTGCGTATCTCGTTGGGACCTTCCCGACCGCTCAGCTCGTTGCCTGGGTCGTGGGTGCGAATGATCCGACCCAGGAGGGGTCAGGCAATCCGGGTGCATCGAACGTGTATCGCATCGCCGGGAAACGAGCCGGTGTTGCTGTTGGTGTCATCGATGCCCTCAAGGGCGCGATCCCCGTCGGGATCGCGCTGGCGGTTGCTGGTCGTCCTGAGGCACATGCTGTCTGGGTGGCCGCCGTTGCCGGTCATGTCTGGCCCGCGACCCGACGCTTTCGAGGCGGGAAGGGTGTGGCGACCGCAGGTGGCGGTGGTCTGGTGATCTCGCCTGTCATCGGGCTTGCCTGTGGCGTGTTGTTCTTCGTGGTGGTGCGTTTCGGCCGGGTCGCAGCGCTCGGCTCGCTTTCGATCGCGGTGGCGTTTCCGTTCGTGAGTGCGATGGCTGGCCGCCCAGCGTGGGAGGTCGCGGTTGGCGCTGGCGTTGCCACCATCCTTTTTGTGCGGCACCAGTCGAATATCCGTCGAATGCTGCAGAATGGTGAGGCCAAGGTCTGACTGCTTGTCCGGCCCATCGTTCCTTCCCCCGTATTCGTGAACGACGCGTGATGGCACGAGGAGTTGTTCCGCGCAATGTCTACCCCTGTTCGTACCGCCGTGATTCCCGCCGCCGGTTTGGGAACTCGCTTTCTTCCGGCCACCAAGTCGATCCCGAAGGAAATGCTGCCGGTCGTCGATCGGCCCTCGATCCAATGGGTGATTGAGGAGGCGGTGGCCGCCGGCATTGATGACATCGTGATCATCACCAGTCCCCACAAGAAGGCGGTCGAGGATCATTTTGACCGGATGGGGGAACTCGAAGCCGAACTTGAGGCGAAGGGGAAGGCATCGATGTTGGCGGAAGTCCGGCGCATCACCGATCTGGCGACCTTTCATTTCACCCGGCAGGGAGCCCCCCTCGGGCTTGGCCATGCGGTTGCGATGGCGGCCAGGCACGTTCGGGATCAGCCGTTCGCGGTCTTGTTGCCGGATGAATTGATGCCCGATGGCGGTCAAACCCTTCGCCGTATGATCGATATCACCGAGTCGACTGGAGCATCAGTTGTGTCGTTGAACGAGGTTGAAGGCGAGGAGATCTCGAACTACGGCTGCGCCGGTGTCGCCACGCGAGACGGTGATGTTGTTGAGATCGATCGCATCGTGGAGAAACCGGCTGTTGCCGATGCGCCGTCCAATCTGCGTGTGACCGGTCGCTATGTTTTCACCGCCGAGATCTTCGACCGTCTCGCTCGGACCCAGCCGGGCCGGGGCGGGGAAATCCAGCTCACCGACGCAATGGCGATGCTGATCGGCGATCCCGGGCTTCGTGGGCTGGTGATCGACGACATTGGTTTCGATGCCGGCCAGAAGGCGGATTGGCTGCGGGCGAATGTCGAACTCGCGCTTCGCGAGGACGCTGACGGTTCGACTGCCGCGATGCTGCGGGCTGCGCTCGGCGACTGACGGCCTCGCCGCCGAGTTGGGCTGTGCCTCGTCGGGTGGCACGCTGATCAGGTGATTCCTCTCGACGAAGCCCGCCGTCACGTTCTTGACCGACTGACTCGTCTCGCCTCGGTCGTTGTTCCGCTCGCCGATGCTGCGGGCTTGGTGTTGGCGAACAAGGTCGTCGCCGCCGAACAGGTGCCGCCGTTCGCAAACACAGCGATGGACGGCTTCGCAGTTCGGGCGGCCGACACCGAAGCTGCGCCGGTGACCTTGGAGATGATCGGCACGATCGCAGCGGGCGCAACCTTCGACGGCGAGGTCGGGCAAGGCCAGGCGGCGCGCATCATGACCGGTGCCCCCATGCCGCTCGGTGCTGATGCGGTCGTGATGGTCGAGAAGACGGCGCTCGACGAGGCAGCGGGCGCAGTTGCCGTCGAGATCACGGTGCCGGTCGGCAATCACGTGCGTGAGGCTGGTGAGGACGTCAACCCCGGTGATGTCTTGTTCGACGCCGGGACCGTTCTGACCGCCGGTCATCTCGGCGTGCTAGCCAGTGTCGGGGTTCGCGAGGTCGAGGTAGTGCGGCGGCCTCGGGTTGGGGTGATCTCAACGGGCGATGAACTTGTCGACGACGACCGCGCTCTGCGGCCGGGCGAGATTCGTGACTCGAATCGGCGGACACTGCTGACGTTGGTTGCCGAGGCGGGATGGGAGGCCGTCGACCTCGGTATTTCGGTTGATGATCCGGACGCTATCCGGGAGGCGTTTTCCGCTGGAGCTGCGTCCTGTGATGCGATCTTGTCGTCGGGGGGCGTGTCGATGGGGGCCTTCGATTATGTGAAGGTCGTGCTCGACGAGATCGGCGATATGCGCTGGATGCAGATCGCGATCAAGCCAGCGAAGCCGTTTGCGTTCGGCCTCATCGGCTCGACGCCGGTGTTCGGCCTGCCCGGCAACCCGGTGTCGTCCATGGTGTCCTTCGAGCTCTTTGCTCGGCCGGCTATCGCCTTCATGGCCGGCGAGGACGACACCTCGATCTCGTTGCTCACCGCAATCAGCGAGGACACGCTCGGCCACGCTCCGGATGGCAAGATCCATTTCCTGCGAGTCGAGGGGCGGGTTGACGACACTGGCCGGTGGTACGTCCGCCGCGCCGGTGGGCAAGGGTCTCATCAGCTCACGGCGATGGCGCGAGCCGACGCGTTGGCCTTGTCTCCCGATGGGGCAGAGATCGAGCCTGGCGACGAGGTACAGGTGCTCCCTCTTCGCTCAGCGTGGTCCCTTCGCTAGATTGAGCTCATGCCGGAGCAGCTGATCGACGGGTTTGGCCGGGTCCACCGTGACCTGCGCATTTCGGTCACCGACCGCTGCAACTTCCGCTGCCAGTACTGCATGCCGGAGGAGGGCATGCAATGGCGTGATCGGGCCGATCTCCTCACCTTCGAAGAGATCGAGCGGGTCGCCGGCGTTCTGGTCGACCGATTCGGTGTGGATGGCATTCGTCTCACCGGTGGAGAGCCGCTCGTGCGGGCCCGCTTGCCGTTGCTGGTCGAGAAGCTCGCCGCGCTCGGTGTTGACCTGTCGATGACCACCAACGGGGTGTCGTTACCGCTGGTTGCCGAAGAACTCCAGAAGGCCGGCCTGAAGCGGGTCAACATTTCGCTCGATTCGCTGCACCGTGAACGCTTCCTGGAACTCACCCGGCGAGATGACCTGGATCGCGTGCTGGAGGGCGTCGACGCTGCGCTCGCCGCTGGATTCGACCCGGTCAAGATCAATGTGGTCGTCATGAAGGGCATCAACGACGACGAGGTCCTCGACTTCGCCGAGTGGGGCCGGGAGAAGGGTGTTGTCGTTCGGTTCATCGAGTTCATGCCCCTCGATGCCGATCGCATCTGGAACAACTCGCTCGTGCTCACACAAGCGGAGATCCTCGACACGCTGCAGTCGGCCTACGACCTTGAGCCGATCGCCCGCACGTCGGCGCCGGCCACGCGCTGGCGCTACACCGATGGCAAGGGCGAGATCGGTGTTGTCGCCACGGTCAGCGAGTCCTTCTGCGACACCTGCGATCGCGTGCGAATTACCGCTGACGGTCAGTTCCGTTCGTGCCTTTTCGCCACGGACGAAACCGACCTTCGAGCGGTGTTGCGGGGCGGAGGTGATGATGACACCGTCGCCGAGGCCGTCCGAGCGGGTGTTGCCGCCAAGTGGGCGGGGCACCAGATCAATCAGGTCCATTTCATCCGGCCCCGCCGGAGCATGAGCGAGATCGGCGGTTGACGATGAGCGACCACGGCTTTACCCACCTCGATCCGCTTGGTCGGGCTCGGATGGTTGACGTCACACCCAAGGAGCCGACCCATCGGCGAGCGATCGCCCGGGCACGTGTCTCGATGACTCCGGAGACGGCATCGGCGGTGGCGCAGGGCGCCATCAAGAAGGGTGATGTGCTGGCGGTGGCCCGAGTCGCCGGGATCCAGGCCGCCAAGCGCACGTCCGACCTCATCCCGTTGTGCCATCCCTTGATGGTGGGCGCGGTGACGGTCAACTTCGAGATCAATGACGACTCGATCGATGTCGAGACGGCGGTGGACACCTTCGACCGCACCGGCGTAGAGATGGAAGCCCTCACCGCCTGCTCCGTCGCTGCGCTCACGATCTATGACATGTGCAAGTCGCTCGATAAGTCGATGGTGATCGGCGACGTCGCGCTCTGGGAGAAGACCGGCGGCAAGTCCGGGACCTACAAGCGGTCGTAGCGATTCGGCCGCTCACGGCCGGCTTGCGCTCCCGGATGAGTGACAGATGACCGTGTTGGCTGGCGACTGAAAAGGCGCCGCCTGCATTGCTTCTGTGTGTCGATCTGTCATACAATCGTCAAGTGGAGTACGGGACTTACCGACCGGTAGGTGCCCAGCGAAACGGCCGAACCGCCTTGGCTGTTTCGTTTGGAGGGGTTCAAACATGACGACGTCGATCGTGCTGCTCGTGCTTGCACTTGGCTGGGTTGCCTATCTCGCCATCTGGTGGAAGGACTCGCGCAAGACTGCGACCACCCGCGCCAACACCATGTCGTCGTTCGCCGGGGGCATGGATTCGCTGGGTGGCAGCACCGCTCGCATGGCACCAATGCTCGGCGGTCGACCAACTGGCCTCAAGCCACAGTCGTCCGTCGCCGCCACTCGCCGTCGTCAGCAGATCTTCATGGGCCTCAGCGGACTTGCCGTGCTCACCCTGCTCGGGTCTTTTGTCATCGGCCCGATCGCTTTGCTCGCTCACGTGCTGACCGACTGCGCGCTGGGGGCCTTTACCTACGCCGTGGTGCATCGCCGCAACGTCGCCGCCGAGCGCGAAATCAAGGTCCAGATGCTCTACCCCGAGGGCGTAACCCCGCTGCACGAAGTGCGGCGAACCGTCAACGCCTGACACTGCGTCTCCCGTCACCAGGGAGGGCCGCTTCGACGTCACGGCCGCTACGCTGTGGCTTCCAACGGGGGTGTAGCTCAGTTGGTAGAGCGCCTCGGTCGCATCGAGGAGGCCAGGGGTTCAACTCCCCTCACCTCCACCCCGTGAAGTCCCAGTTCCGGTCTCGCCGGGCTGGGACTTTCTCGTTTCTGGCTTCGATCCTGTCTGGTGGCGCCACCAGCACCGCACCTGCGCCCCGGCGTGGTCAGATACGCGGGATCTGCCCGCCGTCGACGGCAAGAACATGGCCGGTAATCCATGCGGCCTCGTCAGACAGCAGGAACAACACGGGACCGGTGTGATCGCCAGGTGTTCCCATGCGCTTGATGGCAAGGCTCTGGACGAGCATGTCGTGGAACTCGGCGGGAACCTGCTTCTGCATGGCAGGCGTGTCGGTCGGGCCGGGAGCGATCGCATTCACCCGGATGTGTTGGCTTCCCAGTTCCTGGGCCAGGCACACCGTCACCGAGTTCAGTGCGGCTTTGGCGACGCCGTAGAAGCCCGAAAGGGACATCCACGCCGCCGTGGACGACTGGTTGACGATCGATCCACCCCCTCGTTCCCGCATCGACGGGACAACCGCCCGCGTGCAGTAGGTGGCGCCCAGCACATTGACCCGCATGAAGGTCTCGACGTACGCCGGGTCGGCGGTCGTGATGCCAACCCCCTCCATGTCGCCGAAGATCGCCGCATTGTTGACGAGGTGATCAATGCCGCCGAACGCTTCCGTCGCGGCGGCGGCCATCGCCTCGCAGTTGCCGAGATCGCCGACGTCGGTATGGACGAAGAGGGCACGCTCGCCGAGATCAGCGGCGACTGCAGCCCCTGCTTCCTTGTTGAGTTCGGCGATAACGACGCTGGCCCCCTCGGCGTGCAACGCCCGGGCATAGGCCTCGCCGATACCGCCTCCCGCTCCGGTGACGACAGCGACGCGGTTGGTGAATCGTTGGGTCATCAGGCTTCCTCCATCGTGATGGTGCGGTAGACGGCAGGCATCAGGCTGCGGATCGCATCGATCACTGCGGAGGCACCCACCGCAGGGTCACCGAGGGTCATGGCCAGTTCGAGATCTTTCGTGGCGATGCCGACCTGGGTTTCGAGCATGGTGCGGAACTCGCCGGTGACATGTTCTGGGCCCAGGCCAAGCAGCCCAGCCCACTGTTCGGTGAGTGCCCCGAGCATCCCGGTGTGCCTCCATGCCTCAAGCAGCGCACTCGGATCGCCGCCGGTGTTTGCCACCCCGTCATGAGCGATGGCAGCTGCGGCGAATTGGGCGTAGGTCATGACGTTGACGGCAATCTTCAGGGCTGCGCCGGAACCAACAGGTCCTGCGTCGATAACTTTCGAGCCGTAGATCTCGAGTACCTCGGCAACGACCGGTGGCGCGTCGGCGAGCCCGCCGGCGAATATCGCAAGCTTGCCCTGGCGGGCTGCTTCGTCGCCGCCCGCCACAGCAGCATCGAACAACATGCCCTCCCACGCCGCCACCCGCTGTCCGGCATCACGGATCGTGTCTGGGTGGACCGTTGAGTGGATCAGAAGGATCTGGCCAGCTCGACCGACGGCAGCGAGTTCGTCGATCACCGCATCGATGTGCGTGGCGGCGGGCACACACGTGCTGACGATGTCTGCCCGCGCCGCGATCTCTGCCGAGGAACTGGCGGCGGTTGCCCCGTGTTCGACAGCGGCCTGGACGGCAGCGGGGTTGAGGTCGTGGGCGAGGACCGTCGCGCCGCTTGTCGCGAGACGTTCGCACATTGCGGAACCCATCATGCCGAGGCCGACGTACCCGTAGACCGTCATCGCGCGTCTCCCGACGCTGGTCGGGCGAGTGCCTTGGTCTCTAGGTATTCCTCGAAGCCGGCGACGCCCATTTCTCGTCCGATGCCAGATTGCCGGTAGCCGCCGAACGGCACATCGGCGGAGTACCAGACGCCGCCGTTGACCGACATCGTGCCGGTGCGGATTCGACGAGCGACCGCAAGCGCCCGCTCGTCGTCGGCACCGAAGACATGTCCGGAAAGGCCATAGATCGAGTCGTTCGCGATGCGCACGGCATCATCGTCGTCGTCGTAAGGGATCGCGACGAGCACGGGGCCGAAGATTTCCTCGCGAGCTACCCGCATCTCCGGCGTAACGTCGGCGAGCAGTGTCGGGAGGTAGAACGCGCCGCCGTCGAGTCCCTCTGGGCGAGCCCCGCCGCAGACGATTCTTGCGCCCTCATCGAGGGCGGACTGCACATAGCCCTCGACGCGATCGCGCTGTCGGAGATCGATGAGTGGCCCCATCGTGGTGCCTTCGACCGTGGGTGGGCCTGGCGTGATGCTGCCGAAGAGTTCGCCGATGGCGGTGACGGTCTCGTCGTACCTCGATCGCGGGATCAAGATGCGGGTCGAGAGTGCGCAGCCCTGCCCGCAAACAAGGGCCGTGCCGAACGCAGCCGTCATGGCCGGGCCGCTGACGTCGTCGAGATCGTCGAGCAGGATCATTGCCGACTTACCCCCAAGTTCCAGGAACACCTTGGTCACATGCTCCGCCGCGGCTCGCATGATGGTCTTGCCGGTTTCCGTCGAGCCGGTGAAGGAGATCATGTCGACGCGCGGGTCCTCGGTGAGGAGTGCGCCGATGGTTGGGTTGGCGGCCGAGATCACGTTGAAGACGCCCGGGGGGATATCAGTGTGCTCGGTGACGAGTCGACCGAGCGCCAATGCGCTCCATGGGGTCTGTGGTGCCGGCTTCAACACGACCGTGCAGCCGGCGGCGAGCGCCGGTGCGGTCTTGGCGAGGTTGATCTGTGTGGGCACGTTCCACGGGGTGATCGCCGCCACGACCCCGATCGGTTCGCGCTCGGTCCACCGTTCGGCTGGCCCACCGACCGTGTCAGCGATGCCGAGCGGTGTCGTCCATTCGAACGACTCGACCAGGTCGGCGTAGTAGGGGAGGAACTTCAATGGCTCGCCAAGGTGAGCCACATCGCACGCGGCTTGCGGCGCACCAACTTCGGCCATCGTGATCTCGGTCATCTCCGGCAGGTGATCGCGAAGCGCAGCGTCGAGCTGACGGAGCCCGCGCACGCGCAACGCAACATCGTCGGTCCAGCCACTCTCGTCGAACGCCCGGCGAGCAGCGACGAGGGCTCGTTCGACGTCACCCGGCGACGCATCGGCTGCGACGCCGATCTCGTGGCCGGTCGACGGGTCGATGTTGGGGTAGGTCGCGCCTCCCTCGGCGGCGACGAGTTCACCGTCGATCGTCAGGCGGGTCTCCGGCCAGCTCATGCTGCAGCTCCGGCGCGAGTCCCAGGACTGAACGTGATGGGGAGGCTCGTCCAACCGGTGACGTTGGAGGAGTGAAAGCGCACCTTGTGTTCGTGATCGACGATGTAGTCGGGCAGGCGGGCGTGGATCTGCTCGAGGGCGACGCGCCCTTCGAGGCGGGCGAGCGCCGCACCCAGGCAGAAGTGGGCGCCATAGCCGAAGCCGAGGTGCCGGTCGGGGGTGCGCGTGACGTCGAAGACTTCGGCGGACTCGCCGAACTCGCGCTCGTCGTGGTTCGCAGCACCGATGAGCAACAGCACCGAGTCGCCTGCCCTCATCGTCTGACCGTGACGCTCGATATCGGCGGTCAAGGTGCGGTGCATGTACTGCGTCGAGTTGTGGAACCGGAGCACCTCCTCGACGGCGGTCGCCATGCGTTCGGGGTCGGCGGCGAGCAGTGCCTGCTGCTCGGGATGGCGGGAGAGAAGTTCGACAGCGTTCGCGACCATCTTGGTCGTGGTTTCGTGTCCGGCGATCACGAACAGCACACAGAAGCCCAGCAGCTCTTGTTCGTTGAGCTTGCGGCCGTCGACTTCGGCATCGAGGAGATCGGTGATCAGCCCGGTTCGGTCACCAGCTCGGCGCGATGCAAGGTCCTCCACGAAGTAGCCGAGCAGTTCGAACATCCCGTTCATGGCTTCCTCGGGAATCTGCATCGAGCCGTCCTCGCGGATGAGGATCTTGTCGGCGGACACTCGCAACGCATCGCGATCGTGCTCAGGGATGCCGAGGACGGCGCTGATGACATCCATCGGGAACGGGCCGCTGATGTCGGTGACAAGGTCGCAGCTGCCCGCTTCGATGACCTCGTCGATGTAGCCATCAACGATGCGGCGGACCTCGTCTTCCATGGCAAGAACCCGACGGCCGGTGAAGACCCGAGAGACGATCGAACGAAACGCCGTGTGGTCTGGTGGATCGAGATCGATCATCTGCTGGAACGAAGGATCGCCACTCCCAATCGGACGACGTGCTTCGAGGGCCACGCCCCCGGCCGAGGAGAACGTCTCGTGGTCGCGAAAGGCGTCCTGGACGTCGTCAAAGCGGCTGAGTACCCAGAACTGAAGCTCCTCGTTCCAGTACGCCGGTGCCTCCTCGCGTAACCGGCGATACGTGTCGTAGGGATCGTCGTGCAGGGCGAACGCGTACGGGTTGTAGACGAGCGACGCGGTCATGGCCCAGACCCTCCGTGCCGGTCGGCTTTCTGCTCCCAGGCCCCGATGAGTTCTTCGGTTGGTCCGGCGAAGTCGGCAACATTTGGGTAGCCGGCGTACGGCGCGAGTTGGATGAGGCACTCACGGAGTTGGTCAGGGGAGAGTTCACCCCGTTCGAGCGCAGCCTGCGCTTGGATCTTCCACGTCTCGACCGATCCAGACGCGGCGATCACCCCCATGATCAGGAGTCGACGGTCGCGAATCGGGAGTTCGGAACGGTTCCACACCGTGCCAAAAATCGTCTCGAGCATGACGTCGTAGAACGGCATGACCCCTTTGGGGATTGGTGCAACGTTGCCGGCGTAGACCTCGGCGATTTTCTCGGCGCCTCGTTCCCAGCGGTCATCGATGTCATCGGTCATTGGTTGCCCTCCGGTGCGGCTGGGTGTGGCGTTCGGGCGTCGAAGCGCAATTCGGAACTGTCGATGTCGGGGTGGTCCAGCGCGGCTGTCAGCGCAGCAACCAGTGCGGCCCCGACGTCGTCGGTGTTCATCATCGTGCTGACGTTGATGCCCTGTTCGATCCAGCGAGAGAGCGCAACACCGACCGCTTCGGGATCCCCCATGTGGTCGGCGAACTCGGTGGGCTGGGCATTGCCCATGACGACTCGCACGAAGCGTCGAGACGGATGTTCGACCCGCCATGTAGCGATGCACTGGTCGAGGGCTGCTTTGGTCGCCGAGTAGGCCGCAAAGTGGGCGTTGACATCGTCGACGGTGCGCGACGAGATAAAGGCGATCATGCCATCGTCTTCGAGGTGATCGAGCGCTGCTCCAGCCACGAGGTTGGCGCCGATCACGTTCACTTCGAAAATGTCGAGCCAGCGCTGGGGTTCGATCTCGGCCAAGGGCTGCACGAGGCCTGCTCCGGCGACGTACACGACCAGGTCGATCCCGCCGAGGTGTGCCGCAGCTGCGTCGAGGAGCGCACGCACCTCATCCGGATCAGTGGCGTCCGCGGCGATGACGTGACCACCACCATGTTCGACGACGAGTTCGGCGAGTTTGTCTGGCCGTCGGGCCGAGAGCACGACCTCGGCCCCCGCTGCAATGGCCGCACCGGCGATGGCTGCACCGATGCCGGACGACGCGCCCACCACAACGACCCGTCGGCCGGATGCATCGGTGCTCGTGGCGGGTACGCGTCGTGGGTTCATGGCTATGGGTGAGCGATCGCTGGGCCTGTCCGTCGTCCCCCAGTCGATGGACAGGCCCGGTCGTCGATCGTTGCGTTTGCTAGCGCGGCGCTGGACGCCAGTCGCCTCGACCGGTGATGCACACGGCGTCGCCAGCGGCTCGGACGTACGGGAACGGCTGGCTGCACGGGAAGCTGTAGTCCAGGGTTTGGATCAGATCGGGCATCTGGCCCTTGCCGCTTGTGATACTCGCCGGAATCATCGCCGAGAGATCGACAGGACCGAGGTTTGTCAGAGCCGTTTCGACTTCGGCCCGCGTGGGGTTCTCGCCTGCGTCGTAGATCGCTCGGGCCATGACCCGCATGATCGTGCAGATTGAGGTCGCCATGCCGTAGGCCGAGTCGCCGCCCTGATCCTGCCACTGGTGGTTGGCCCCGATGCTGTTGTTGTCGTTGTAGGTGCCGACGCACATTTCCTGGTAGGGAGTGGGCTCGTAGCCGTCGGCCCGGTAGCCGCCAGTGTCACGGAAGTCGATGATGATGGCGCCGTTGTAGAGGTCGCCCGATGCGGGATTGTTGGCGATCTGACCCGAGACGAGCTCGCTGGCCTGGCTGTTGAAGTCCGAAGCGTAGAACTGAACATCGCCCGGCTCGAAGCCTTGATTCACCATCTCGTCGATATAGCCCGGGGCGGTGAGGATGCCCATTGCGTTGAAGAAGTGCTCAATGCCGGCGTCGCGCATGTTGGACACCGATTCCGGCACGCCTTCGACACAAACGGTGCTGCCGCCGCAGCCGATTACGTCAAAGACAACGTCGAGACCTGCCTCGCGGAGTGGCTCGACCAGGCTGGCTTCGATGTCTTCGGGCTGGCCAGGGGTATCTGGGGCCACGACACCGATGACGTCACCCGCCGAGAGTTGGCCGGAGGCGATGAGGTCAGCGGCGGCGAAGCCGAGATTCTCGGAGTTGGTGTTCGACAGGCTGACCAGGCGGCCCTGACCGCGCTCCATGAATTCGTTCGACTGGCCCTGCGTCGAGACGAACATCGTCTCCTTCTCCTCGACAATGCACAGCACCGCCGAGCCCTGGAAGCCGGAACTGTTGAGGATCATCACGGCGTTGTTGTCTTCGGTGGCCTGGAGGCACGCAGCGTTGCGTTCGGTCTGTGTCGTCGGGCCAAACAGCGCGACCTCGATCGTGTCGAGTTCGAGCATGCGGCCGCGGATACCGCCGCACTCGGTGTTGATGTACTCGGTGAAGACCCGGAACATCTCGTTCATGTCACCCACGGGGATACCAAAGCCGATGGCGATTGCGTCCTCGAGCTTTGACTTGATGTGAGTGACCGAGATGGCGTCGGCCGTGATACCGGGGTCGGTGTCGACCCGGTCGGCTGCGTCACCGGTGTCGGTGCAGAAGGCGTTGATCTGGGTGAACGGGTGGTCGCTTCGGTCGAAGGACTCCTGGAAGTCAACGAAGATTCCACCGCGGGGATCGTTGTAGAAGTTGGGGAGCGGCTCGTCGGGTTCGGTGGATGGCTCGTCGGCGTCGTCGCTTTCCGTGGCGTCATCGCTGCTTCCGCCGTCGTCACTGTCATCGGCAGTGTCGGTCGCGTCATCAGCCGGTGATTCGTCAGCCGCAGTTGCGTCCGCGTCGTCAGCCGAGTCGCTTACCTCACCGCCGCAAGCGGTTGCGAACAGGGCAAAGACGAAGAGCAGAACAGCCCACCGGTTCATTCGCGTGATCGATCCCATGCAACATCCCCCTATCAATTACCTGGCCTGGCATCAGGTCTGTAGAGTCTCGTCCGCAGCCGTGGTGTTACACAAGTCACACCCCGGTGCGAACGTTCGGGGGGACGATGAGCGAGCCGGAGCAGGGAGCGAGCGACGACGCCGCCTCGCTTGCTGCGGCGGTGCTGGAAGAAGAGGCCAAGCGCCAGGCTTCGCAAGCCGAACGAGATGCCGGTGTCGTCCTACCTGACGATCTTCTGCCCGGGGTCGGCGACGAAGCGATGACTCTTCGGGAGGCATTCGCCTCGGGTGGCCGCTTCACCGTCGTGATGCTGTTCGTGCTCGGGTTGATCGACGAGTTCCCACGGGCGATCAGGGTGCTCGCCCCCGACATTCAAGACTCGCTCGGTGTCTCTGACACGGTGTTGGCCGGTGTCCTCGGCTTCGGTGGCGTCACACTCGTGCTCGGCGCCGTGCCGATGGCGGCGTTGGCCGACCGGGTTCGGCGGGTTTCCCTCATTCCCATCATGACGTTGGTGTGGGCCGGTGCGACAGCCCTGTCCGGGGCGGTCGTCAACGCATTCCAGCTGTTTTGGACCAACGCAGCCGCTGGCCTTGGCCACTCCTACCGAATCCCGGTGTCGAATTCGCTGCTCACGGACACCTATCCCATCCAGGCCCGGTCTCGCGTGTTTGCGTTTGAGGGGTTGAGTCGACCGCTCGGACAGTTGATCGGCCCGCTCCTCGTCGGTGGTATCGCAGCGGCGGTCGGCGGCGACGACGGTTGGCGGTGGGCTTTCGTGATCATCGCGATCCCGCCGGTCTTCGCAGCACTCGCCTCGACCCGGATGAAGGAGCCACCTCGCGGGCAGTTCGACCAGAGCGCCATCCTCGGCGATGGCGAGGCGCTGGAGATCGACGAGCTCGAGCCCTCAATGAGCACGGCCCTGGCTCGTCTCCGGAAGATCCGCACGTTCTATTACCTCGCCACCGGGGTCGGTGTGCTCGGGTTCGCCTTGATCGCAGTACCCCTCCAGTTCAACCTCCTGCTCGAGGACAAATATGCGCTCGATGCGTTCGACCGTGGCGCCGTCGAAGCGTTGATGTGGGTCGGATCGCTGCTTGCGATCCCGCTCGCTGGCCGGCACTTCGATCGCATCTTTCGGCAGGACCCTGAGCGGCTGATGCGGCTGCAAGGGCGGCTTGTCATGCTCGCAGGGCTGCTTTTCTTGGTTGCGCTGCCGATCAAGGCACTCGGCGGGCTGGTCTTCGGCATGGCGCTTGCACAGTCAGCGATTTCGGCCAGTTTCGTCGCTGCTCCGACGATCATCGCCGCCGTCTCGCCCTACCGCATCCGCTCTCAGGCCTTCGCCCTGCTCCCGGTCTTTGTCTTCTTGATGGGTGGGTTCTTTGGCGGCTTGATCGCAGGACAGATCTCTGACGCCTACAACGAGCGCACAGCAATGCTGATCATTGCTCCGGCCGCAGCCGTGATCGGCGGCTGGTTGATCCAACAGGGCGCGAAGCACATCCGGCGCGACATCTCGCTCGCCGTCGAGGAGTTGCTCGAGGAGCAGGACGAGACCAGGAACATCCTCGCTGAGCCTGATGCCGTCCCTGCCTTACAAGTCCGCAATCTCGACTTCAGCTATGGGCCGGTCCAAGTCCTGTTTGACGTGAACTTCGATGTCGCGTCGGGCGAAGTGGTGGCCCTGCTCGGCACGAACGGGGCCGGCAAGTCGACCCTGCTCCGTGCCGTCTCCGGACTCGGTATCCCCGACCGCGGGGTGGTGCGCCTCAACGGCCGCACGATCACCTACGCCGAGGCCGAGACCCGTTTCCGTGTCGGCATCGTGCAGCTGCGGGGAGGAGCGGGCACATTCCCAGGACTGTCCATCGAGGACAACCTGCGGGCAAGCCTGCTCAGCGCTGGGCTCGACGGGCCCGAGACCGAACGGCGGATCGAGCGTGCCGTGGCGCGCTTCCCTGCGCTCGACGGGCGGCTGAACGAACATGCCGAGGACCTCTCCGGCGGCCAGCAGCAAATGCTCGCCCTCGCGATGACGCTGGTTCAGGAGCCCGAGATTCTGTTGATCGATGAGCTCAGCCTCGGGCTCGCACCGGTCGTTGTCCAGGAGTTGCTGCGGGTCGTCGAGCAGCTCAAGACCGAGGGTCAGGCGATGATCATCGTCGAGCAATCCCTCAATGTGGCGCTGGCCTTCGCCGACCGTGCCATCTTCATGGAGAAGGGACAGGTGCGCTTCTCCGGCCCGGCTCGTGAACTCGCCGAGCGAGGGGATCTCGCCCGCGCGGTCTTCCTTGGAGGCGAGGGCGGATGATCGAACTCCTCGGGGTCGAGATCAGTCAGCAGGCGCTGCTCGTCGGCCTGGTGACCGGGCTGACCTACGCTGCGTTCGCAGCAGGGTTTGTGCTGATTTACCGGTCGACGGGTGTCCTCAACTTCGCTCACGGCGAGATGGGAGCGTTCGGGCTCGCCGTCTTCGTGCTCTTGCTGGTCAACTACGACGTCAACTGGTGGTTTGCGTTCGTGCTGGCCGTAGCCGCCTGCGCGCTCGCAGGAGCCGTTGTCGAGTTGGTCGTGGTTCGTCGCTTGTTCGACTCCCCACGACTCGTGCTGCTGATTGCAACGATCGGTGTGGGTCAGATCCTGCTGCTCGCTCGGATCAGTTGGATCCCTGACATTACGGCCGGAGGATCGATTCCGACGGCGTTCGATGTCACCTGGGAACCGACCGATGATCTCCGACTGCAGGCTCGCGAGTTCACCGTGTTGCTCGTGGTGCCGATCCTGATTGCCGCGCTCGGTCTGTTCTTGACCCGCACCCGCTTCGGTCTTGCCGTCCGGGCCTCGGCGAGCAACCCCGACACCGCACGCGTCTTCGGCACGTCACCGCGGCGTGTGTCGACCATTGTGTGGGCGATCAGCGGAGCGTTTGCGGCGGCCACCGCCATCCTCATCGCTCCCTTGAACGGCACACAGTCGGCGCTTGTTGACGACACCGGCCAGGCCCTCGCCGAGGTTTTGCTGCTGCGAGTGTTGATCGTGTCGTTGCTGGCCCGAATGCGCTCGTTGCCGGGGGTGTTGGGTGCCGGTGTAGCCGTCGGCGTGGTCGAAAAGGTGGTGCGCGACAACGTCGCCACCACCAACCAGACCATCGTTGACCTCTTCATGTTCCTCGCGGTGCTCGTCGTCGTGCTCTGGCTTGCCCGGTCACAGCGAGATGAGAGTGGCTGGTCGCTGTCGCCGAGGGTTCGGCCGGTCCCCGAGCGGCTCCGTCGCATCTGGTGGGTCCGTCACCTGAACCACATCGGCTTCGTGGTCCTCTTCGGTGCACTCGTCCTGCTCCCGCTGGTGGTTACGACCAATGCTGGCCTCTTCACGTGGACGGTCATTCTCCTGTGGGCAATGGTTGCGCTGTCGCTCACGATCCTGACCGGGTGGTCGGGGCAGTTGTCGCTCGGCCAGTTTGCGTTCGTGGGTGTCGGCGGGCTCACCACGGTTGCGCTCAGCAGCGGGCACGACCTCCCGGTTCCGCTCGACCTCTTTGAACTGTCGGTCGAGTTGCCGTGGGGCCTGGCGATGCTCGGTGGGACGGTGACCGGAATCACGTTCGCGCTGCTCGTCGGGATTCCGGCTCTGCGGGTTCGCGGCCTGTTCCTCGCCGTCGCCACCCTCGCGTTCGCGGTCGCCTCAGCCCGTTGGCTCCTCGTGCAGGACGTCTTCACGGGAGGGACGACGATTCCTCGTCCGGCTCGGCCGCCGAGCATCTTTGGCATCGACTTCGGTGCGAGTCGAGCGAACCTCTACTACCTGTGTTTGGGCTCGTTGGCCGCGATGTCATGGATTGCGTCGCGCATTCGTGCAAGCGGGGTTGGGCGCACGTTCATCGCGGTTCGAGACAACGAGGAGATGGCGGCCGCATCGACCGTCGCTCCGGCCCGGGTCAAGCTTGCGGCGTTCGCAGTATCCGGTGGCATGGCTGCATTTGCTGGCGGCCTCTTGGTGTCGGTCGTGCCGAGTCTCGAGCCGAGCACAACGTTCGCTGCAGTGGAGTCGATCCAGGTTGTGGTGATTGCGATCATCGGTGGCCTGGGCTCCATCGCTGGTCCGATCCTCGGTTCGCTTTGGGTCCGCGGGCTCCCGGAGGTCACACCGGATGAACTTCTCGATCTGCAGCGTCTCTTCACGTCGAATATCGGTCTGTTGGTGCTGTTGATGTACTTCCCGGGTGGTCTCCTGCAGATCGTCTACACCCTTCGGGACAAGTTGCTCGATCGAGCTGAGGACCGGCTTGCGGAGACCGAGGTTGCGTCGACGTCGGGTTCCACCACCCCAACGGCACGGTCTCGCGGTCAACGCGCACCAGTCCCGGATGGGGTGCCGGCGTTGGCCGCAACCGACATCCGGGTTCGTTTCGGTGGCAATGTCGCCGTCGACGGCGTGACCTTCTCTGTGGCCCCGGGTGAACTGGTCGGGTTGATCGGCACCAACGGCGCAGGAAAGTCCACGCTGCTGAATGCGATTAGCGGGTTCGTGCCCTCGACGGGAACGGTTGAAGTGCATGGCACCGACATCACCAGCCTCGATGCGGCCGGTCGGCATCGGGTGGGCCTCGGCCGCGGTTTCCAGGCCGCTCGTCTCTATCCGGACCTCACGGTTCGGGAGGGGCTGCAGGTGGCGCTCGAGGCCCGGCGCCGCTCACCGTTCGTTGCATCGATGCTCGGTGTGCCGCCGTCGCCGGCGCGTGAACGGGCCAAGCGGGCCGAAGCCGACGAGATCATCGACTATCTGGGTCTGGGGCGATACGCGGATCAGGCCACGGGCAACCTGTCGACTGGAACCCGTCGGATTGTGGAGCTCGGCAGCCTGCTCGCCGTCGATGCGCAGGTGCTGCTGCTCGACGAACCCACTGGTGGTGTCGCCCAGCGAGAAACCGAAGCGTTCGGTCCGCTGATCAAGCGGATCCAAGCCGAACTTGATGCGGCGGTCGTGGTGATCGAGCACGACATGCCGCTGGTTATGAGCATCTCGGATCGGGTCTACTGCCTGGAGTCGGGCATCGTCATTGCCGAAGGGCCCCCAGAGGAGGTCCGGCAGGATGATGCGGTGATTGCGAGTTACCTGGGAACCGACGAGCGGGCCATCCAGCGTTCCGACAGCTGAGCCTGCGACAGCTCGATTTTTGGGCCACATTTCGACTGCTCCAGCAGCCTGTCGAGGCGTCTGTTTCGGCAGGATGAACTCTGGTCCCTGTTCCGATTGACAGCGCCATCAGATGACCTAGGTTGGGGGGTGCGACTTATCCTGGGAGGGGTACCAATGCGCCGCCAACTGTGGCTCTTTCTTTCTGTCCTGTCCATCCTCGCTGTTGTAGCTGCGGGCTGCGGCGACGACGACGAGACATCGAGCTCGTCGTCTGACGCTGGTAGCTCAGAGTCCGACTCTGGCTGTGAGCGCAGCGGCAGCACCGCTGACCCGATCAAGCCGGACGACACCACCAGCGACGTCGATGCGAGCGACGTGACCGCTGCGTTCGTGTACCTCACCGATCCGGGGGACGCCGGCTGGACCTGGGCCCACCACCGCGGTGCCGAGCAGGCTGCGGAGGCGACCGGAGCAAACTTGCTGACGGTCGAAAACATTGCGGAGGGCAGCCCCGAATTCGAGCAGTCGGTTCGAGACTTCATCGCTGACGGCGCCGACGCCGTGTTCGCGACTTCCTTCGGCTACATGGACGCGATGGAAGCCCTGTCGGCTGAGTTCCCCGACGTCGATTTCTTCCACGCCACCGGCTACAAGAGCAACGACTCCAACTTCGGCAACTACTTCGGCCGGATCTACCAGGCTCGCTATCTCACCGGCCTTACCGCCGGTGCAGCGACGGAGACCAACGAGATCGGCTACGTGGCCGCGTTCCCGATTCCTGAGGTGATCCGCGGCATCAACGCCTTCACCCTCGGTGTTCGCGAGGTCAACCCGGACGCCACCGTCACCGTCAACTGGACCAGCACCTGGTTCGACCCGGCCGTTGAGGGCGAGGCTGCACAGGCCCTCCTCGATGGTGGTGCCGACGTCATCGCTATGCACCAGGACTCCACCGCCGCCGGTGAGCGCGCCGAGGCAGCATGCGCCCGTTGGATCTCGTACAACTCCGACATGAGCGAGTTCGCTCCGAACGCCTACCTGTCGTCGGCCATCTGGAACTGGGGCCACTACTACGCCCTGGCCATCGAATCGGTGGCTGACGGTTCGTTCGCTGGTGGCGGCACCTGGCCTGGCATGGAGACCGGCATGGTGCAGATCGGTTCGCTGGCGGACGACGTGTCGCAGGACATTCGCGACCTCATTGATCAGCGCAGCCAGGAAATGATCAGCGGAAGCTTCGACCCGTTCACCGGCCCGATCAACGATCAGGACGGCAACGAGATCATCGCCGCCGGGGTGACCCCGCCCGACTTCGCTGATGATGGCCTGAGCCTTCTCGGCATGAGCGTCTTCGTTGAAGGCGTGGTCGGTTCGGCCGAAGGGTGACCCACCCTGCCGTCGAACTCGACGGCATTTGGAAACGGTTTCCCGGCGTTGTCGCCAATGCCGGGGCGGGCCTCACGGTCCGTCCCGGCACGGTGCACGCCGTGCTTGGTGAGAACGGCGCCGGGAAGACCACCCTGATGAATTGCCTTGCGGGCGTCTATCGCCCGGATGAAGGCCATATCCGACTCGACGGTCAGGAGATGCGGTTTTCGGCGCCATCGGATGCCCTCGCTGCGGGCATTGGGATGGTGCACCAGGAGTTCCGCCTCGTACCTACATTCACGGTCGCCGAGAACGTCGTGCTGGGTGCAGCCCCGACTTTCATCGACACGTCGCAGATCGAGCAGGAGGTCGGTGCGCTGGCCGACCGCTTCGGGTTCGAAGCCGAACCGGGCCGTCCGGTATGGCAACTTTCGATGGGGGAGCGGCAGCGGGTCGAAATCCTGAAGGCGCTGTGGCGAGATGCCCGCGTCCTTATTCTCGATGAGCCCACCGCAGTCCTGACTCCGCAGGAGGCGGTCGAGCTTGGTGAGGTCCTGCGGCGCATGGTCGACGATGGCCGGTCCGTGATCTTCATCTCACACAAACTTGATGAGGTTGTCTCCTTCTGCGACGAGGCGACCGTTCTGCGCGGCGGGGAGACCGTGGCGGCGTCGATTCCCGTCGCTGACGTTGACGCCGCCGAGCTTGCCCGGCTCATGGTCGGCGATACCAAGGTCGAAGGGGTTCCGATTGCCGTGGCCATGCCCGGCGATCCGGCGCTGATTATTGACAACCTCTCGGTCCGCGATGCTCGAGGCCTGTTGGCCGTCGACGGCGTGTCACTTGAAGTCCGTTCCGGTGAGATTGTCGGGATCGCCGGTGTGGCCGGGAATGGCCAGCGGGCGCTCACCGACGCTATCGCTGGTCTTGAGTCGGTTGAGAGCGGCACCGTCACCGTGATGCGGGCCGACGTGACGGATGCGCCACCACAGCAGCGCTTCGCTGCCGGGCTCGCCTACGTGCCCGAGGACAGGCTCGGCGTGGGCCTCGCCCCGAAGCTTCCCGTCACCGAGAACGCCGTGATGCGGGAGTACCGAACGCTCCGTCGGGGTCCCATCCTGAACTGGGCGTCCGCCCGAAGCTTCATGGAACGCATCGTGAAGGAATTCGAGGTGAAGATCGGCAAGCGCGAGGCCCCGCTTGCCGGGCTCTCTGGCGGCAATCTCCAGCGTCTGCTGCTGGGGCGCGAACTCTCCGGAAAGCCTGATGTCGTCGTCGCATCCCAACCGACGAGGGGGCTTGATGTCGCCGGCGTCGGAGCGATCCAGCGCCTCCTCGTGCAGCAGCGCGACGAGGGCACGGGGGTTCTCCTGGTGTCTGAAGATCTTGACGAACTGCTCGCCTTGGCCGACCGCATTCTCGTCATGAACGAAGGCCGGATCGTTGGCGAGTTTGATGCGCGGGAAGCGACCCGCATCGAGATCGGAGAAGCGATGATGGGTTCGGCGGCAGGAGCCGACACGTGAAACGTCTCGTACTTCGCCGTCGAGAAGAAGTCCTTCGTGGCGGCCAACCACTGGCGTTCTTTGTCGGACTGCTCTTCGCGCTCGTCGTTGGAGCTGTTCTGCTCACGGTCTCGGGTGACCCGGTGCTCGACACCTATCAGCGCATGTGGGACCGAAGCTTCGGCACCGCCGACACGCTGTCGGCAACCATCAACCGAGCGGTACCCCTGGCCCTCGCCGGCCTTGCGGTGTCGATCGCCGCGACCATGGGGCTCTGGAACATCGGTGCCGAGGGCCAGATCATGTTCGGTGCGACAGCGGCGACCCTGGTCGGCCGAATCGGGGCTGATTGGCCGAGTCCGGTCCTGATCACTGCGATGCTGATCGGAGCCGCGATCGGTGGTGCGTTGTGGGCGCTCGGACCTGGATTGGCAAAAGCCGAGATCGGTGTCAGCGAGATCATCACGACGCTCATGCTCAACGAGGTCGCCGTTCGCCTCATCGTGTACCTGCAAACCGGTCCCTGGAAAGACCCTGATGGCTTCGGCTTCCCCCAGATCACCGCTAAGCCGGAAGGGTCGCAGCTGGGCATCATCTGGGAACGCTCGCACCTCGGCGTCCTCTTGGCCTTGGTTGTGATCGCCGGGTTCGCCTGGTTCGTGAATCGAAGTGTGTGGGGCTACGAGCTGCGGATTGCCGGCGCGTCGGTCAAGACGGCGGCCTACGCCGGTATCTCGATGCGGAAGAAGGTGCTCGGTGTGATGCTCCTGTCGGGTGCAGTCGCCGGGTTTGCCGGTGGCATCGAACTCGCGGGCACGGCCGCCCGTCTGAACGAGAACATCTCGAACGGGTTCGGCTTCGCCGGCATCATCGTCGCTGCGCTCGCCCTGATGAGACCATCGGGTGTTGCCCTCGTGGCTGTGTTCTTCGGTGCCGTCCAAGTCGGCGGCCAGTCGATTCAAACCCTCGGGATCTCGCCGGCGGTAGCCGGAATTCTCCAGGCGCTCATCCTCTTCGGGGCCATCGGGGCCGCCGTGCTCTCCACCCATCACGTGGTGGTTGCAGAGCGAAAGATGGTGGCGTCATGATCCAGCAGCTCGCCGCCCTCGATATCAGCGAGGCCGCGCTCCTCGGACTGATCGTGGCCACGATCCAGTTCGCCACCCTGCTGTACCTGGCTGCACTCGGTGAGGCGATCGCGGAGCGATCAGGGGTTCTGAACCTCGGCGTCGAGGGGATGATGGCGGTCGGGGCCGTATGCGGCTACATCGGTGCCGTCAGTACCGGTTCGCCATGGCTCGGGCTGCTCGCTGGCGCGTTCGCTGGTGCCTGCGCTGCAGGTGTCCATGCGATCTTTGCCGTGGGTTTGGGCGCTGACCAGGTGGTGAGTGGCCTGGCCCTCACCATCCTCGGGCTGGGGATGGCCAACTTCATCGGTGACAGCTACACCGACGACACCCGCCGCTCGCAGTTCGCTGACGTCGACATTCCCGTTCTGAGCGACATCCCCTGGGTCGGTGAAACCGTGCTCTCGGCAACACCGGTCACCTATCTCGCCGTCGCACTGGGGATTGGAACATGGTTCGTCATGAATCGGACCGGTGTCGGACTCGGTCTTCGTGCCGTAGGCGAGAGCGCATCGACAGCCGACGCAGCAGGCCATTCGGTCCTGGGCACACGGGCAGCGGCGGTGCTGGTCGGCGGCGCATTCGCAGGCCTCTCCGGGGCGTATCTCACGACGACGGCGATTGTCGGCGCATGGAGCGAAGGCCTCACGGCAGGCCGCGGCTGGATTGCTGTCGCGCTCGTCATCTTCGGAGCATGGCGTGCGGGCCGGGTCGCCACGGGAGCAGTGCTGTTCGGATTCACCCTTGCCTTGCAGACTCGCCTGCAACCGTTTGGCGTCGATTTCTCTCCGATCTTGCTGTCGATGCTCCCGTACATCCTCACCGTGATCGTGTTGATCATCATTTCGATCCGGGCACGCCATCAGCCGTCGCCAGCACCCGCTGGCCTTGGTATCGCGTACCGGCGCGAGGAGCGCTGAACCGAGTCGCGTACTCGCGCTCGAGGCCTCAGGCCTGACGGTATGCCGCCGATGGAAGCGGGTGTCGAGAGCGAACGAGTTGACCCATCAGTTGCAGACCCCAACGTCTCTCGCCGGGCTGGGTGTCCCTGAGGCGCTCGTCACCGACTTGATCCTGCGGCGCTGCCTGCTCGAAGGAAAGACCAACGTCCACAGTCTGTGTGGTTCGTTGGCCTTGCATCCCTCGCTGGTTGACCGGGTCGTGCAGGAACTCCGGGAGAAGAAGGAGGTCGAGGTCCTCGGCATGGACGGGCGCGACTTCCGGATCGCGTTGACCGCCCTCGGCCAGGATCACGCCAGCGATCGGTTGACCCAGTCTCGCTATGCCGGGCCCGCGCCCGTGTCGCTCGAGTCGTACCGGTCCGTTGTTGCCGAACAGCGGCTTGCCGTGTCCGTCAACCGGGACCGGGTCCGTCAGGCGTTCGCTGATCTCGTCATCGCCGATGAGCTCCTCGATGAGCTCGGCCCGGCACTCAACGCCAACGGCGCAGTGTTCCTCTACGGGCCGCCGGGAACGGGCAAGACCTCCATCGCCGAGCGGATCGTTCGGGTCAGCCCGGACGCCGTCCTCGTTCCGCACGCCGTCGAGGTCGACAGTCAGATCATCTCGGTTTTCGACCAGACGGTGCATAACGCAGTCGACACGCAACCCCAGGATCTCGATCCTCGCTGGGTCCTCTGTCACCGCCCACGTGTGGTGGTGGGCGGTGAACTCACCGGCGCAATGCTGGACCTGACCTACGACCGCAGCTCAGGTGTGTATCTCGCCCCGCTTCAGATGAAAGCCAACAACGGTGTGATGGTGATCGACGATTTCGGACGCCAAGTCCTCACCCCTGACCAGTTGCTCAACCGTTGGATCGTGCCCCTCGACCGGAGGATCGATTTCCTATCGCTGAACTATGGCGTCAACTTCGAGGTGCCGTTCGATGTGAAGGTTGTCCTGTCGACCAACCTCGACCCGGCCGATTTGGGCGACGAGGCGTTCTTCCGACGAATCCAGTCCAAGATCTTCATCGGCCCGATCACCGCCGATGCATTCGACTGGATCCTGGCCCGGGTCGCGCACGCCATGGGCATCAGCTGTGATGCCGACGCAGCCGACTACCTCCGAGATCGTTGCCGTCAGCGAGACGGCGACCTGCGCCCGTATCTGCCTGTGGATGTGTGCAAGCTTCTTCGGGCGGTTGCGCAGTATGAAGGGATCACTCCCGTGCTGGAGCGCGTAACGATCGACCGGGTCTTAGCGCTCTACTACACCAAGGGCATCGGCGGTCCGGGCGGCTACGGCAAGATCGCAGCTGCTCCCAGCGGCACTGTGGCGTTCTCAGCGGCGCCCGCTGTCGTCCCGGCGACAATCGGGCCTGATGCGCAGGGGACCGTCTCGACGTTCTGAGCCCGGCTGCCGCGCCCGAAGGTGGCCTAGCCTGACCGAATGCAGTTTTCGTATTGGGCCACCATTGGCCAGACCTTCGACGACATCCGTGCCGGAGCGCAGTTTGCGGCCGATGCCGGCTGGCGGGGGGTGTGGGTGCCAGATCACTTCATGCCGGTCGCCGACTCCGACAACGGTCCGGGACCGACCGATGCCGAGATGGGCCCGATGCTGGAGGGGTGGGTGACCCTCGGTGCCCTCGCCGGTTCGGTTGAGGAGGTTCGGCTCGGCCTGATGGTCGGCGGCAACACCTACCGTCACCCTGCGGTCGTCGCGAAGATGGCCCTCACGCTCGACAACATCTCCGGCGGTCGAGCCGTCCTGGGCTTGGGTGCCGGCTGGCAGCTGAATGAGCATCAGCGCTTCGGCATCCCGCTCCCGTCGGTGAAGGATCGATCCGACATGCTTGAGGAGGCGGTTGCCCTGTGTCGCGTGATGTTCGAAGCCGGGGACGGCCGAGTCGACTTCACCGGGTCGCACTATCAACTCACCCAAGCCCCGGTTGCACCCGGGCCGGTCAACGGCCGACTGCCGATCATGGTGGGTGGTGCGGGGGCCAAGCGGACGCTGCGCACCGTTGCTCGTCATGCCGACGAATGGAACGCCTGGGGCCGCCCCGACACGATCGCCGGTCACCTTGATGTGTTGCGCGGACACTGCGACCGTGAAGGGCGTTCGTTCGACGACCTCCACATCACGGCAGTGGGTCTCTTGATCATTGTCGACGATGCCGAACAGGCTCAGAGCATGCGGGACTCGATGGGTCCGCGGTCCGGGTTGGTCGGCACGGTCGACGAACTCAAGGCTGTGATTGAGGAGTACGAAGCCGTTGGTGTCCACGAACTCCTCGTCCCCGACTTCGCCATCGTCGGGCCCGAGAAGCTGTCGGTGCTCGAACGGTTCAACGCCGAGGTCCTCGGCAACTGAAGCCTGACGAACTGGGTGTGCTCAGGCGTCCAGCACCTTGTGCCGGGCATCTTCAGCTGACACCACCGGGGGTTCGGTCGACCACGGGAAGTTGATCCACTGGTCGGTTCGCTTCCAGACGTACTCGCACTTCACCAACGAGTGTGACTTCTCGTAGAGCACAGCCGAGCGGACCTCTCCCACCCGTTTGACTGCATGGTCGTGCACCATCTTCAAGGTGTGGCCCGTATCTGCGACATCATCGGCGATGAGGACCTTGGCATCCTCCATGTCGACAAAGTCGACATAGGGCGGGAGCATCACCGGAACCGGCAATCGTTCGTCGACGCCGGTGTAGTACTCACAGTTCATGACGTAAATGTTTTTGACCGACAGTGCGTAGCCGAGCGAGCCGGCTACGAAGAGCCCACCACGAGCGATCGCAAGGATCATCTCCGGACGGAATCCGTCGTCGGCGACCTGCTGGGCAAGCTCGCGGACGGCGGCACCGTACGTCGCATAGTCGAGGGTCTCGCGCTCAGTGGACATCTCAGGGCTCATGCAGTGGACACTAGCGGGCTCGGGCCATGACATGATCGGGTCCATGAGCACGTCCGATCCGATCCACGATGTCCTCGACCGTTGGCACCAGCACCTTCGCGGCGACCTGCCGGGTGGCCTCGACGCGCTCCTGCATGAGGACTGCATCTTCTACTCTCCGGTCGTGTTCTCACCCCAGCGGGGGCGAGAGATATCCAAGCTGTATCTCTCGGCCGCGGCGAATGTCCTGCCGGGAGACAAGGCTGCTGCGCAGCCGGTGACGAGCGAAGACGAGCACGGGAAGTTCCGCTACACGAAGAAGATCGCAGACGGACACCATGCGATGCTCGAGTTCGAAACGATGGTCGGCGAGATCTCCGTAAACGGTGTCGACATCATCACCTGCGACGATGACGGCTGGATCATCGAGTTCAAGGTGATGATGCGCCCGTACAAGGCACTGGACGCCGTCCGCGACCAGATGGCTGCCATGATGCAGAAACTGTCGGCTGGCTGACTCGTGCCGCTGAGCTGGCGTGCGGCCGGCTCGCCGATATCGATCAGCCGTGGCCGTCGAGCAGGCCTGCAACCAGTGCCGCCACCGGACTGCGTTCGCTTCGGGTGAGGGTGATGTGTCCGAACAGCGGATGGCCACGCAGATGATCGACCACGGCGCCGATGCCGTCATAGCGACCAACCCGCAGGTTGTCGCGCTGCGCAACATCGTGGGTGAGGACCACCTTTGAGTTGTCCCCGATCCGAGTCAGGGCGGTGAGCAACACATTGCGCTCGAGGTTCTGGGCCTCGTCGACGATGATGAAGGCGTCGGTGATCGACCGGCCGCGGATGTGGGTCAGCGGCAGAATCTCCAGCAGTTCGCGATGGATGATCTCATCGACGACTTCCGGCCCGGCGATCGCCTCGAGAGCATCGGTCACGGCGGCGGCCCACGGCGACATCTTCTCTGCTTCAGAACCGGGCAGGTAGCCGATGTCTTGGCCGCCGACTGCGTACAGCGGGCGGAAGACGATGACCTTGCTGTGGGTTCGGTGTTCGAGCACCGAGTCGAGTGCTGCTGCGAGAGCCAGCACACTCTTGCCGGTGCCGGCCCGGCCACCCAGTGACACGATGCCGACCTCGTCGTCGGTGAGGAGATCAAGGGCGATGTGCTGCTCTCGTGACCGCGGTCGGACATCGAACACGCTGCGGTCGGGGATCCGGTGGATCCGCTTGTCTTCTCGGATCCGCCCGAGACCAGATTGTGACCCTGCGACCAGCGTGATGCCGGTGTTGACCGGGAGGTCGCGGGCTTCGTAGAGGTCAACGACCCCTTCGTCGAAGAACTCGTCGACGACGCCACCTTCCACGACGAGGTCGGTGAATCCCGTCCAGCTGCCGTCAGCCACATCGGTGTCTCGGTACTCGGCAGCGTCGAGCCCGACCACACCGGCCTTGAGGCGCAGCGGCAGGTCTTTGGTGACGAGTGTGACCGGCATGCCTTCGAGCGACAGGTTGTGGGCGACGGTCAAGATCCGGTGGTCGTTGGCGTCGTTGCGAAGCGCTTCGGGGAGTGGTTCTACGTTGGTGTGGTTCAGCTCGACTCGGATCGTGCCGCCATGCTCGTTGACCGGGAGTTCTTCAAGTAGTGAACCGTGCCGCTCCCGGAGCTCCTCAAGACTTCGGAGTGCCGTGCGCGCGGCCCACCCGAGTTCCGGGTGGTTTCGTTTGGCTTCCAGTTCGGTCAGCACGACCAACGGAAGAACGACGGCGTGTTCCTCGAAACGACGAAGGGCCTGGGGCTCGCTCAGCAGGACCGACGTGTCGAGGACGTAGGTACGACGTGTGCTCGTCATGTACTCCCAAACCTACGCATGACTTCTGCGCCCGGTGGTGGACCCTTGTGTGAACGCTCGATGACGTCGACTGCAAAGGAGGCGGCCCAACCCCGGGCCCCAGCTGTGGGCTGGTCACACGACGTTGACGAGGACGGAGTGGTAGCCCTCGGCACCGTCGGGGGCGACGTCTTTGGGCCCAGCGGGCTGGAGCGCTCCGGTCTTGTCGATCGCTCGGACCTCGATGCGGTGCACCCCTGGTTCCGCGTCCCATTCGGCCTTCCATTGGACCCACGTCTCGTCGGTTCCGGGGACGGCGAGGTCGCAGGGAAGCCACTCGCCGTCGTCGATGGAAATCTCGACCGCCTCGATGCCGCGGACCGGTGACCACGCCACCCCCGCAACCGCAGTCGGTCCGGCTTCGACCTGGCTTCGATGGGCAGGCACATCGACGCGTGAGGTCGTCTTCATGGGGCCTTCCTTTGCCCAGCCGAGGTTGATCCAGTAGCCGTTGAACGACTCCCACGTGGTGAGGTTGATCTCCTCCAGCCACTTTGTCGCCGAGACATAGCCGTAGAGCCCAGCGACCACGAGTCGAGCCGGGAATCCGTGACGGACCTGGAGAGGTTCGCCGTTCTGGCCAACGACGAGCAAAGCGTTGCGGCCGTCGTAGATCGTCTCCGTTGGGAACCCGGCGGTGAAGTCATCGACCGAGCGGCCAACGACCTGCGTCGCCCCATCCTGAACCCCGGCTCGGTCGAGGATGTCGACAAGCGGTACGCCGGTCCACACAGCGTTACCGACGAGATCCCCGCCGATCGGGTTCGAAACGCAAGACAGCGTGATGGTGCGTTCCACGAGATCCATGCCGAGGATGTCGTCGTAGGACAGTTCGTACGGATTGTCGACCATGCCGGTGATCTTCAGCGACCATGACTCGGGGTCGACCTGGGGAAAGGTCAGCGCCGTGTCGATTCGGTAGAACTGATTGCCGGTTGATGGTGTGACCCAGTCCGAGATGCCGGGGATATCAAACGGCTCAGTGGACACGGTGCCCGTCGCCCGTTGCGTCGCTGTGGTGCTCGTTGACTCGGCTGCGACGTCAGGCAACACCACGTCGGCCCGGGCGAGGTCGCCCGCCCCCGTCCCGTCGGCTACACGGCCGATTCCGACGCTGGTGAGGGCGACGGCTCCGGCACCGGCAGAGAAGCCAAGGAACGCTCGCCGGGTCTGGGGCGGGTCGAGCGGACTTGCAATCGGCGCGTCGAGGCCCACTGCCGGGACAGGCTGGGTGTTCGCGCGTCGCGCCTGACGCAAGAGGAATCGGAGGGTGGCGATGCCGAGTCCGGCCGCAACGAGCGCCCAGAACCAGCTGGAAACAAAGGGTGACTGCGGGTTGCGGGCGGTAGCCCAGCCCCCGATGAGTCCGAAGACAGCGAATCCTGCGACCCCGAATCGATCGCCTCGACGGAGCGCAACCTCGCCGATCACGGCAGCCAGCAGGAATGACACGACCGTGATACCGAGCAGGAGGTTGCCTTTGCCAGCCGTGCCGAGATTCTCGATCGATTCCTCCGCCGCCCATCCCGGCGTGTAGTCGATGACGAGTTCGCCCACGCCAAGCACGAGACCCGGGATGGTGTCTGAGACACCCTCGATCAACTGTCCGAACGCCAGGGATACGGCTGCCGCGGCGAGTCCAGCCACCGCACCCATCCACCCAGGGACGGTGCGCGCCGGCGCGGTTCTATCGGGGATCGGGTTCTCCACGTCGTTCAGCATGCCGAGGGAACGACGCAACGACGCCAATGGTTCCCGGTCCGACGGACGTGTGTTGTTCGGGCAGACTGGCGGGCATGGAGCATGTCTGGTGACCACCCCGCTTGACGCTTGGGGCCTTGAGCACGTTGCCGATGGCGTCTGGACCGAAGGCAGCCGTCGAGGTCGCGTCGTGCGAGTCGACCGGGGTGAATCCGATGTGATGACCGATCAGGGACGTCTCCGAGTGCTGTCCGATTCGATGCGGGCCCAAGGCGAGGTCGCCCCAGTGACGGGTGATCTGGTCGAGGTCGGTGAGGTTGAAGGGCTCGGCCCGATCATCGAGCGGGTGCTGCCGCGGCGCACCGCAGTCAGCCGGCGTGACCCTGCGGAAAAGGATGTCGAACAGGTGCTGGCGAGCAATGTCGATGTCGTCGCCGCGGTGCTCGGTCTCGATCGCCCCATTCAGGCCGGCTGGCTCGAACGGCTGTTGGTGATGGCACTCGACAGCGGCGCCGAGGCGATCGTCGTGCTGACAAAAGCTGACGAGGTTGACGACCCGAACGGAGCTCGAGAGATCGTTGATGCCGTTGCTGGTGGCCTTCCGGTGATCGTCACCAGCGTTGTCGACGGCCAAGGGCTGGAACAGCTGCTCGGCCAGATCGGGACTGGCCGGACCCTTGCCTTGGTGGGGGAGAGTGGTGCGGGCAAGTCATCACTCGTCAATGCGCTCGTCGGTGATGCGGTGCTCGAGGTCGGTGAGGTTCGGTCGAGCGATGCCGAAGGTCGCCACACCACCACTGCTCGGGAACTTGTCCTGTTGCCCAACGACGCGGGCATGGTGCTCGACACGCCTGGCATTCGGACCTTGGGATTGTGGGAGGCCGAGCACGCGGTTGATCTGGTCTTCGGCGACCTTGTCGAACTTGCTGAACACTGTCGTTTCCGTGACTGTGCGCACGGGGGCGAACCAGGGTGTGCTGTCCAGGGCGAAGTCGACGCAGGTGAGATATCAGCGATGCGGGTGCGGTTGTTCCTCGAGTTGGCCGATGAACTCAGTGCGCTTCGGCTTCGAGAGGAGGAGCGACAGCGGCGCAGCGGTGGCGGACGGAAGGGGCGTACCCAACGACGCCGGTGAGCCCGATCAGTCGCTCGACGCTGTTTCGGTAGCGGCCAGGCTGCGGCGGTCGATTTTGTCGCTCGCATTCCGGGGCAGCTCAGCGGTGATCCGTATCGCTTCGGGCAGTTTGTGGCG
>Ga0255767_1000596_pt1 | contig 32864 bp, 36 predicted proteins | sample 071ome_24_FD_179967 | JGI IMG/M metagenome (GOLD analysis project Ga0255767, IMG submission 179967) | Coastal salt marsh microbial communities from the Groves Creek Marsh, Skidaway Island, Georgia - 071402CT metaG (version 2) | ecosystem: Environmental > Aquatic > Marine > Intertidal zone > Salt...
TAACGCGGATTCGCGGCATCGTCCTGCAGTTTCTGGCGCAGTTTGAGCAAGAATTTGCGCAGATACTGGGTATCCTTGACATGGGTTTGGCCCCAGATCTTCTGTAGCAGGGTGGTCTGCGTGACCAGGCGTCCCCCGAAGACCACCAGGGGATGAGCATGATGCTGCCCTAGAGCAGCATCACAAAAGCACCAGTCTTGAATGACAGTTTCAGGGTGTCCATGATGCAAATCACGTGTCCCAAATCTGGGGGCCATGCTAGTCCCGCCATGTGTAATGTATCCAACACGGCAGCGCAGTGGCTGTAATTTTTGCGTAATTTTTCAGAAAAGCCTCTGGCGGGATGATGCGAGTAGCAGGGTAAGGACCCGGCTTAGCCGGGTCCTCATGCGGATGGAATTAAAGGTGGCGCCGACGCTCAGGCGAAGGAAAAGCCGTGGTGTTGCAGTGGCAGCGACCTGACGCGGGTGCCAGTGGCGGCGTAGATGGCGTTGCAGAACGCAGGCAGGATCGGTGCCTGGCCGGGTTCACCGACGCCGCCCCAGAAACCGCCGGTAGCATGCAGTACGGTTTCCACGACCGGCATCTGGGACATGCGCAGCATCGGGTAGTCATGGAAATTGCCCTCCTTGACGCGCCCGTTTTCAATCGTGATCTCTCCCCACATCGCCGCCGTCAGGGCCCACACGGTGGAACCTTCCAGCTGGGCACTGACGTTGTCAGGATTCACCATATGGCCGGTGTTGATGCCCTGGATGATGCGGTGGATCTTGATCTGGCCCGCATCATTCACGGACAGCTCAACGGCTGCTGCGGTGTAACTGCCATAGGGCTCGGTAGTGGCGATGCCGCGATAGTGGCCCACAGGCGGGGCCTGATCCCAGCCGATGGCATTGGCTACCTGGGTCAGGATGTGACGGGACAGGTCGTCCTCAGCCATGTGCGCCAGGCGGAAATGGTAGGGGTCCTTGCCGGCAGCCACGGCCAGTTCATCGATAAACTGCTCGCGGGCAAACGGTGTCTGTGACCAGCCGACCGTGCGCCAGAAGCCCAGCGGCACGTGATTCTCGGTCATCTTGAAATCCTGGTACTGATCAGCGATCTGGTAGGGCAGCCGTGTAAAGCCTTCGGTGGCCAGGAAGTCGAGGCCGCCGCGCAATGGCGCGCCGCGGGACCCGAGAATGGAGCCACTGGCAATCCGGGTTTTCCAGCCCTTGATGTTGCCGTCACTGTCCAGACCCGCCTTGCAGCGGTACATGGCCAAGGGGCGGTAGTAATCGTGCTGGGTATCCTCTTCCCGGGTCCAGAGCAGTTTCACCGGTGTGCCTTGCGGCAGTTGCGCCGCTACCAGTGCGGCCTGGCGGGCATAGTCGCTGGAACCGCCGCGACGGCCAAAACCGCCGCCGGCCTGAACGCGATGCACATAGACTGACTCGGGAGCGACATCCAGGGTATTGACCATTTCGTCGACCAGGCCTTCCGGCGCCTGGGTGGAGGCCCAGATGTCGACGCGATCACTGTCGATTTTCACGGTGGCGCCCATGGGTTCCATCGGTGAATGGCTCAGGAAGGGGGTGAAATATTCGGCCTCGATGACCTGGTCAGCACTGGCCATGGCTGAATCGGCATCACCGCTGTTGTTCGGCAGGGCGGCAGCATCGGGGGTGTCCAGGTTGGCTCGGAACTCGGTCAGGATCGAGGCGCTGGAGACATCACCGTTGCCGGCGGTATCCCAGTTTACTTCGATTTCCTGCACGGCCTTGTTCGCACGCCACCAGTTGTCAGCAACGACCACGACGGCATTGTTGTCGACGGTAAACACATCGATGACACCGCGGCGGCTACGCGCCTTGCGGTCGTCGTAGGAAATGACGGACCCGCCAAAGACAGGACACTGCTGGATGGCGGCGTACACCATGCCGGGCAGATCGGTATCGATACCATATACCTGGCTGCCATCAACACTGGGTGGAATATCCACGCGGGGATGGGGCTGGCCGATGATATGCCAGTCCGCCGGGTCTTTCAGGGTGACGTTTTTCGGTACCGGTTGGGCCGCGGCGGCTTCGGCGAACGCGCCAAAACCACTTTCACGGCCGCTGGCGGCATGGCGGATGACGCCATTGTTCACGGTGATCTCCGCGGCATCGACATCCCAGGCGTCGGCGGCCGCAGCCACCAGCATGGCGCGGGCCGAAGCACCGCCCTGACGCAGGTATTCCTGGGAATTGCGAATGGTCTGGCTGCCCACGGTGACCATGTCACCCCAGGCCTTGTTCATGCGGATGTGCTGGTTCACATCCACGTATTCAATGTGGACCTGGTCCCAGTTGGCATCGAGCTCATCGGCCACAATCTGGGGGGCGGAGGTCATGCTGCCCTGGCCCATTTCACAGCGGGCATACTTGATGGTGACCGTATCGTCGGCGGCAATTTCCACCCACAGGTTGATCGAGTTATTTGCCGAACCGCCCCTGGACGCCAGCTGGGCTTTGGAAGGCAGGTTCAGGCCAATGGCAAAACCGCCGGTGAGGGCGGCGCTGGTCAGCACGAAATGGCGACGGGAAAGTGACAGTGGTTTGTTCATGGTCATCTCTCCTTAAACCTGGGCCTGGTAGAACTCGGTAGAGTTCCCGGCAACATCATGGATGGCATCACGCATGCGCTTGTAGGTGCCGCAGCGGCAGATATTGGTCATGGCAGCATTGATGTCGGCATCGGTTGGCTGGGGCTTTTTCGCCAGCAGTGCCACGGCAGTCATGATCTGGCCGGACTGGCAATAGCCGCACTGGGGGACCTGGTGCCTGATCCAGGCCTGCTGCACGGGATGCGAGGCATTCCCGGACAGGCCTTCGATGGTCGTGATGGCCTTGCCTTCAGCGGCAGACACCGGGAATGAGCAGGAACGCACGGGCTCACCGTCCAGGTGGACGGTACAGGCGCCACATTGCGCGATACCGCAGGCAAACTTGGTGCCCTTGAGATTGAGAATGTCGCGGATGACCCACAGCAAGGGCATGTCCGGCTCGACATCGACCTCGTGCAGGGTGTTGTTGACGTATAGCTCCATGATGAATATCCCCGGTATTGACTGATGCCGATAGAGTATAACAACTGCCGGAGGGTGGATAGCCCATCCGGCAGACAGGGCGAGTCACGGGGGCGGGCGCGCCCGGGATCCTCGCCGGTATCCCGGTCAGTGCGCTGCCGTGGGTAAGGCCTCATCCGGGAAGTTGTTTTTGACAGACGTATATTCCTCGGGACGGTAGGTCATGCTGGCGACATGCATGCCATCGTTTAGGACATGACAATTTGACCCTCTTCCAGGCGCTCGACTTCGCGCACCGGGACGGCATAGGTGGTGGGGGCATTGAAGTAGTCTGTAGCGTCCACAGCCGGATAGATGAACAGGGTGTTAAGGCGACGACCGACATCCAGTACCTTTCCCATCGGATCACCACTTTCAAGTCGCAGCGTACGCCCTACCAGAGTCTGCGGGTAAAGCGCGGCCTGCTCCTGCAGTTCCCGTTTGACATCGATGATTTCGGAATCGACCTCATCGGCATTCAGGGGAACATCGGCTGCTTCAGGGTCCGCTACAAAAACCTGTTGAGCCGGTAGCGTGGGTGACCCGTTCAGTGCCAGGGCCATTACCCCTGCCATTGAACCCAGTGTCATCTGTTAGCGCGTGTTGCCGGTAATCATATTAATCTCCTGTAGTGTGCCGCTACAGACGGCATGGATTAAATGCATTCGGACTGCCTGTTGCCAGTCCTTGCCCCGCCTGGCAGTCATGGCCATGGCCGGGGCTCTACAGGAGTTTATGCAATGCCCATGCTAGGGGGTGGTTAATCGGCTATTAGTCAGTGAATAACAAGTGGTTACGGATTATACGTCGTGACGGTATGGCCATTGATGAAGGGGTCTGTGCAGGCTTTACCGGGTAAGTTTGACCGGGTGAACAGGCCAGGAAGCGGCTGAAGAAGACAGGAAGGGCCGGTGATGACCAAAGCCATTACCTGCCTGAAAGAGCTTTCTGTGCCAGGAAGACAGCGGCTTAATTTTCCAGCATAAGCCGTATGGCATTGATGCGTTTGCTGTTGGCATTCCAGTCGCTGTAGCCGACCCGCGATGCCGAGCGCACAGCAATGCTGCGCTCAGCAGGGCGGTAATGGAATTCGACATCGTCGATAAAGCCCAGCAACGGGGTGCGGAAGGTGAAATGGGCGTAATCGCCATTGCTGGAGACCAGCTCGGCCCCTTTCATGGTGCTGACGCGGGTGACCAGGCTGGTCCAGCGTGAGCCGTCAGGGTCAGGAATCGGGACGATGTAATGGGTGTCATCCGGAGGAATATCACTGCAGACACAGTTAGGTGAACCAGGGCAGGGGCGCAGGACATTATTATCGATACCGACCACTACGTTCATTCGGCGACTGTCAGCCGCCATTTTGATCAGCATGCCGGTTGCAGTGATCACAAGGAGGCCGACGACAACGGCCAGTCCTTTCATCAATATCTGTAACATGGCTTTATCTGCTCATTGTGAAGGCTACTATCATAACGACCTGAACAAACACTGCAACCTTGCAGCCAAGAGGGTCTTTTGTGTTTCCGGGACAGACTGGTCAAAAACCGGGCCAGGGAGAATGCAGTACCGTTTATCGGGCTGTTGTGTCTTAATGCGCGCCCCGATGCCGATTAATTGTCACTGCACCCTGTGATTTGATGTTTTTGAAACGATGTTTTTGATATGACCAGTAAGCTTTATCTCAACAAACAGGCCGACCGCCGGCTGAAAAAAGGCCATTTGTGGATTTACTCCAATGAGGTGGATACCCACCGCAGCCCCCTGAAAGCCATGCAGCCGGGTGATGTGGCCTCGGTGTATTCAACCGGTGGGCAATGCCTTGGTAGTGCCATGATCAATCCGCAAACCCTGATTTGCGGACGCCTGTTCAGCCTCGCTGAGCACGCTATCCCGGATGAGGCGTTTTTTGTACAGCGTCTTGATTATGCCCTGGCCTTGCGGGAGCGCTGTTTTACCGCACCGTATTACCGGCTTGTCTATGGCGATGCCGACCTGTTGCCGGGGGTCGTGATTGACCGGTATGGCGATGTCTTCGTGGTGCAGCTGTCGACGGCCGGCATGGACCGGGCCCGGGATGCCCTGCTTGCCGCCCTGAACAGCCTGTTCAGCCCGGTCGGGATCATCCTGCGCAACAATCACAGCGGCCGTGACCTGGAAGACCTGCCAGATGAAGTGGAAACCTTTGGCAGCATCCCGGAATTGCTGGCCCTGGTGGAGAACGACACCCGCTTCGAAGTGCCGGCGCTGACCGGACAGAAAACGGGCTGGTTCTATGATCATCGCCCCAACCGTGCCCTGGTGCGTCAGCTGGCCAGGGACAAGCGTGTCCTGGATGTGTTTTCCTACATCGGCGGCTGGGGCATCCAGGCAGCAACAGCCGGCGCCAGCGAGGTGGTATGTGTGGATTCCTCACCTGCGGCCATGGATGGGGTGGGGCACAACGCGGAGATCAACGGCGTGATCGATCGTGTCAGCGGCATGCGCGGCAAGGCCGTGGAGGCCATGAAAGAACTGGTGGCTGCCGGTGAACGATTTGACATGGTGATTCTTGACCCGCCAGCGTTCATCCGCAAACGCAAGGACCAGAAGGCTGGTGAAGCGGCCTACCGCCATATCAATGAACTGGCCATACGCCTGCTGCAACCGGGCGGGATACTCGTGTCAGCTTCCTGCTCGATGCCGCTGACGGACGACATGCTGACTGCGATCGTCTACGGGGCCGTCCATAAACAGGGGCGCCAGGCCCGGTTGTTTCATGTGGGCGGGCAGGGCATGGACCACCCGGTACACCCGATGATTCCCGAAACCCGCTATATCAAGGCGCAATTCTTCCGCGTTGACTGAGCAGGTCGGGGTTATTCCTGCAGGGTCTTATTGCCTTTCCAGGTCAGCTCATAGAGATCACGGCGACGATCGAAGTCGTTGGTCACCGAGCCTTCATTGCGCAGCACCTTGAGCTTGTCCAGGTCTAGGTCGACGATCAGGGTCATCTCGGTGTTTGGTGTCGTTTCGGACACGATAGTGTCATGCGGAAAGGCAAAGTCTGACGGTGAATACACCGCCGTCTGGCCGTATTGGATATCCACGTTTTCCACTTTCGGCAGGTTGCCGACGCAGCCGGACTTCTGTGGTGGCTGTGGTTAGGAATTTGTACAGGCTTTGGGGCAGGTCCGGTAAAAATGTTACGGACGGGGGAGATAAAACATCAGGAGAGGGGGTATAACCCGGTCTGGGCGCTTAGCGATGACAGATGAAATATTCTTCGTGGCGGGTGTCACAGATTGACGGTAAACCATGCTGCTGCCAGTAGTTCAGTACATCCGTGTCTTCAAGCAGGGTGACAAACTGTGGATGGTTCCAGGTTTCCCTGAACACCGGTTGCCAGATCCAGTGCAGGTGAATCGGCATGTCTCGGACCGAGCGCTTGAGAAAATCAACAGCTAGGCCGTGCTCATCCAGCAGCGCGGCAATTGCGGCGTAATGGACATAGCGGGACGTGGAGGATACCTGCCCATACATGGCGGCGTTCAGCTTCGACAGCGTCCGTGCGCGATCGCCAGTATAAATGTCCTGGAGCATCTCCTTCACTTCATCGGAGGTGCCCTGGAGGGCATCAAAATCACTGAATTGTTCGCCCCGGCCCAGTGCGATGAAAAAGTTTACGACATCGCCCCACCATTGTGGTGTCAGTTCCTCGCCGATGTCGTATTCCATGCGGGCCTGCATACTGCTGCCGACAGCTTCATAAGCCGCCATCAGGAAGCCGCGGCCAAAACCATTGAGAGGCTCTACCTGGATATTGGCTTGCAGGATATTGATTGATAACTGGTAATAGCCCAGGCTCATTAGGACGGGGGCAAGGGGTTGCAGCTCCCACAGCGGGGCATTCATGGCTTTTAAATGGGCCACTTCAGCCATCACGCCCTCCCAGTCCTTCAGGGCACCCAGCACACTGGCCTTCAGCACATAGCCTTCATATTTGTCAGGGGCCAGGGCGATCAGACGTTCTGCCGATTCCAGGGATCTTTTCATGTGATCCTCGGTGGTCATGCCATCCAGCGGGCTGCTGGCCAGGTAGAAATGAGAGCGGGCAAAGTGGTACAGGGCACCCTGGTAGTTGGGATCCAGCGCCAGGGCACGTTTGCTGAGAGACAAGGTCTTTCGGAAATTCTGGTTGTTGTATGCATGACGGGCTGCCATGTTGTAGCGGTAGGCTTCAAAAGAGCTGGTCGGACTCGAGAGAATTTCCGGGTAGGTGACCATGCTGACATCGGACTCCAGGGCATGAGCCACTTCCGCCGCCATGGCACGGTTGGCCTCGATCATGTCTTTTAGGCTGCCGGTATCAATATCGTAATCATAAGCCCAGGTGATAACGCCATTGGCCGGATTGAGCATCTGCAATTTGATGCGCGCCTGGTCTTCAATGAACATGATGCTGCCGGTAATGACAGACCCAACATGCAGCTTTGCGCCCAGTTCCTGAAGCGACAACCCTTGCAGGGCAGGCGTAATCACGCTGTTTCGGGAAACAATTTTCAGGCTTCTCATCTGGCTGAGCTGGTTGATGAGTTCGTCATGCAGCCCCATGGCGAAAGTCTGCTGGGCGCGTGACCCATCGCCGCTGAGATTCGTAAAGGGCAAAACGGCAATGGAGCCGCGCATGATCCCGTTGATTTCACCGCCGGTGAGGGCATTGACGATATTGTTTTCGCTGGTCTGGGCGGTCGCCGTGGCAGGGTCCACATCGGCTTTCTTTAGCCGGTATCCCAGTCCAAGGATGCCCAGCATGGCAAGCATCAGCACGGCGCCATATACGGTGGCAGAGCCGGGACGGCGCCTGGCGGCCGTTTCGGTGACAAAGTGGGGAGGTAGCGGCGGCACGTGCTGCAAGGCATCGCTTACGGGGACAGTTGTTGCCGGGGTCGTTTTATGTGCGCGGATTTCTTCCAGGTCGGCAACGAAACAGTAGCCTTTACCAATCAGGGTTTTGATGAACTGGCTGGAATTCTTGGAATCACCCAGGGCTTTGCGAATGCTGGAGATGACCTGATTGAGGTTGTTTTCCTGGACGAAGGTGTCCGGCCAGACGGTTTCCAACAGGGTGTTTTTGGACAGGGCCTGCCCACGATGTTCGATAAGGAGTTTGAGCGTATCGAGCGCCCGCATGCTGAGGTTTCTCAGCTCACCGTCCGGGTCATAAAGACTGTGCGTCGTTACATCCAGCCGAAAGCCATGGAAACGATACTCAATTATGTCCGGAGAAGTGTAATCAGTCTCAAAAGCAGACCCATTTTGGGCCGCTTTGTCATCACCTGTTTCCTGCATACTGTTCACCCGCACTCTTGATCGTGCAAGGCCCCTTTTTCCCGGTAAATCAAGGAGTTATTTATTTTTCAAGTTGGGCACAAGATTATTGCCCCATAAGTCGGGTATGTAAAGCGCCTTGTGAGTGAATTGCGTATTTATATTCAGCAGGATTCATCCCAAAAAATAACTTTTCAGTATACGGGAGGATTTGTTTTTGTAGCATTCAAGGTGTTCGCTGGTTTTGCCAGCGGGCATCATTGAGATACCCGTGTTCGAAAGCGTAGGTAACAATGATCGGTATCAGGATTTCTCCCCATGGTACTTGAGGGCCGATGTCCGGGCGCTTGGGTTCGGTCATCGGCCCTTTTGATTGGGGTCTTATATAAGGGCATCATGAAATAAAGGGCACCATCAGGGCTCTGCAGGATTAGAGGGGCTTTGGTAATCCTGACCTATCGTCTTCCATCATGCCGGTTTGCTTTGCTACGCTGGTCTAAGCTCTCGTTAGGCAGAAGTGCTGAAGTCAGCAAGTGATGGAAAACTCCCCTGAGCGTCAAGCCAGAAGATGGTCAGTGAAAGTACTTGCCGGTGTCTTCATACCGATTCAGTTTTTATGAAAACTGAATATGTCAGGGCTCAGGGCAGGGGCGTAACGCGCAAATTATTTTCTTGCTTGATGAGAACGAGGCCGTTCTGGTTGGTCAGGATTAATTGCTTGAGGGTTTCGTCGGGGTAATCGGGCCGTTCATGAATCAGGGTGAATTGGGTCACCGCCGTGGTCTTGCCCAGGTAAACTAGCTCAAAATCAATCAGCCGTAATTTGATGTATTCAGGCGCGGTCAGTTTTTCATGCCGGTCCGTCAGTCGGGTTTCCCGGGTTGGAAAATCGTTAGGGAAATAGTCCAGCGTGTCATGTGAGATGGACAACGACGGCAACTGCCACTGCCGGGTGCAGGCCCACTCGAAGACCTTGGCCATGAGCTGCCAGGAGATGAGACATCAGGACTGCCGCAGCAGACACGCAGTCATTGTGATGTTAGCGATAGAGTTCTTCACGGCGATCCCGAAAAAAACCCCACGCTGAACGATGCGTCGACAGAAAGTCCCGATCAAAGGTATGGACCAGCACGCCTTCTTCCTCCTTGCCATAGGACTCCACCAGGTCGCCCCGGTGGTTGGCGATGAACGAATGCCCATAGAAGGTCTGCGGGTCACCCAGGCCGGTTTCCGTCCCGGTGCGGTTGGCGGCCACGACGGGAATGACATTGGCCACGGCATGCCCCTGCATGACCCTGCGCCAGGGGGCGGCGGTGTCCAGTGAGCTGTCGTGGGGTTCTGAGCCGATGGCCGTGGGGTAGAGCAAAATCTCGGCGCCGTTCATGACCAGTTGGCGCGCGGTTTCGGGAAACCACTGGTCCCAGCAGATGCCAACGCCGATATTCCCGTAAAGGGTTTTCCACACCTTGAAACCGGTGTTGCCGGGCCGGAAATAGTATTTTTCCTGGTAGCCGGGGCCGTCAGGGATGTGGCTTTTGCGGTAGATCCCCATGATGTCGCCTTCATGGTCGAGCATGACCACGCTGTTATAGGTCTGCGGACCATCACGCTCGAAAATGGAGACCGGTATTACCACGCCCAGTTTCCTGGCGACCGGTTGCAGTGCAATCACGCAAGGATGCTCGGCTGCCGGATAGGCCGTATCAAACCACCGCTCATCCTGAGTAGTGCAAAAGTAGGGTCCCTGGAACAGCTCTGATGGCACAATGACCTGCGCGCCCTTGCCGGCCGCTTCTTCAATATAGGCAATGGTACGGGCGATGTTGTCGGCCATGTCCTCACCATAGTGGGTCTGGATGGCGGCAACGGTAATAGTGCCTTTTTTCGCGTTGGTATTTGTCATGGTGTCAGTTACTGATAGCCGGTTCCTGCTGGGTGATGCAGTGGAACGAGCCACCACCGGTAAGCAGGTGTCGGGAGGATAATCCCACAACTTTGTGATCGGGGAACAGGGGTTTCAGGGCTTGAACTGCATCCTTGCCATGGAGGGTGTTGTATACCGGTACCACCACAGTGGCATTACCGATGACAAAGTTCATGTGCGAGGCGGGCATCGGGTTGCCGTCGTCATCTGTCACCAGGCCAGGTGATGGCGCGCGATGCACTGTTAACCCGGCAGCAGATAAATCGCTCGCAATCTTGTCATAAACAGCGGCGTTCGGGTCATCGTCGCCACTGGCTTTTTGGCACACGACTGTATCGGGGCTGATGAAGCGCGCCAGGTTGTCGACATGGCCATCGGTGTGATCGTTGAGGAGGCCCTCGTCGAGCCAGATGACCTTATGACAGCCTATCGCATTCGCAAGATGCTGTTCAGCGGTTGCTTGATCCCAACTTGGATTGCGGTTGTTGTTGAGCAGGCACTGGCGGGTGGTGAGTACAACCCCCTCACCATTGTGTTCCAATGCGCCGCCCTCGAGGACGAAGTCGAAATGCCGTGCTTGTCTTCCTGAAGCCGACACGACGATATCGCCAACACCATCGTCACCGGCAAGCACGTATTTGCCGCCCCAGCCGTTGTTGCGAAACCGCAAAGCCAGGCATTCATTACCAGCCTGTGCAAAGATCGGCCCGGTATCCCGCAGCCAGATGTCGCCAAATTCGGCCGTAATTACTTCGGCCACATCATCCAGGATCATTTCGGCAGTAGCCGCAACCGCATCGCCACAGGCCAGCACCCTGATGTTGTCGTCTGGCGCCAGGGCACGAATCATGGCAGAAACTTCCTGGCAGGCCCCGGCCAGATCATCCTCCCACAGATTTTCGTGGGACGGCCAGGCGGTCCAAAGTGTTTTGTGAGGTTCCCATTCCGCGGGAATGCGAGGCTTGTTCAAGATGAATCCGGTGAGTTGGCGATCAGTGATGGGGCGCGATTATAACTGCCGGCTTAATAACAGTCATTTCACATGCGGTCACAGCGATGGGGCAGGGATCACAGGCGAGCTAGCGTTGGGATCACACCACAACGTGCGTTATGTCTTTGGTGCCGCAAACTTGTACGCCGGCAAAAAGGCGGTGAGCACCACGCAGCTCAGCAGCACCCCGGCGGCAATAAACAGACCGGTGTCGTAATTGCCAAAGGCTTCCCGGATTGATGCCAGGCCGACAATGCCCAGGCCAGACCCCAGGTAGAACACACCAAAGATCACGCCATACAGGCGGCCATAGGCCAGGTTGCCGAAGTAGCGTTTGATCAGGAAGGCCAGCACATCGAATTCCGCGCCCAGCAGAAAGCCCAGCAGCAGGGCGCTGGCAATGCCGGCCTGTGGCACCAGCGCATACAGCACACAGGCGAGCGCGCCGCCTATGGAGACCACCTGCATGACCCGGGGGGCAAAGAAATGGTCGATGATGAAGCCAATGAAAATGCGGGCGAAGAGCAGGGCAAAGCCGAACAGGGCCTGCACAAACGAGGCATCAGTCTGGCTCCAGCCGGCTTCAATGAGCAGTGGCACCTGCTGGGTGACCAGTGAGGTGGCTGTCAGCCCCAATAAGAAGAAGGCCGCGATAAGCAGAAAAAACACCGGTTCCCGAATGGCCTGATGAAACGGTGTGCCGGTCAAGGCGGACTGGGTGTGTTCGTGATCATCTTTGGCTCTTTCCTGCACCGTAAAAAACACCACCGGCCAGGTGACAAAAAACACGATGGCGCCAAGGCCCAAGAAGGCCATGCGCCAGTCATACATGGCGATGAACGCCGCGATGATTAAGGGCACGACAGTGCTGCCCACCCCGATGCCGGCATTGGCGATCCCCAGGGCCAGGCCCAGTTTACGTTCAAACCACTGGCTGACCGCCTGCAGGTAACCCAGGGGCCACAGGCCAATGCTGAGCCAGGGTATGAGAGCCCAGATCGTGTAGTAGACCGCCCGGTTATCCGGCAGCCAATAGAGCGATGCCAGCCCGAGCGCAAACAGCGGAATGGAGGTCAGGATCACCCGGCGTGGTCCGAAATGATCCACCAGGAAGCCTTGCAGCGGCGACACCAGCACCACCATGTAGGAAACAATGGTGGCTGCCAGGGAGACCTGGACCCGGGACCAGCCGAACTCGGCTTCAATGGGGGGGATGAACGGGGAGATGGCCAGGATGGCGATGACGCTGGGCCCGAATGCCAGGCCCATGGTTGACCCCAGCGTGGTCATTACCCCTTCTTTACGCCACTCTGAAGCCATGCCTCATCTCCCAATACTATTATCTATTGTTGTGATTTTGCTGTGGTTTTTTATGGCTGTTATTCAAGCACAGAAAGCGGTTTCAGGGGTATGCCTGGCTTGACCGGAATTCGTCGCCAGCCATGCATCCGCCGCGACGCTTGCGGACACTGGGCGGAACAAATAACACCACGCCCAATGCGATGAAACGACGGCTGTTTTGCTTCGTCTGCCTGCTGAGTGCCACCGCGAGTGCCCACCAAGGTAACTCCGAACTCAAGATGGGCACCCAACAGCAGGTGGCCGGTACCCTGACCGACATAGTCTGGCGCAATCCGCACATCATACTAACCCTGGCCACGACTCATGACGAGGGCCGCGCCATCAGCCTGGAGATTGAAGCGGCGTCGCCGAACATCCTGCGTGTCGGCCGGTTCAGCAAGGACTCGCTGCACGTGGGCGAGCAGGTCACCGCCTTGGTCAGCCCCAGTCTGCGCTTTCCGGATGAAGCGGCTAACGGCTACGAAATCGTCAAGGCGGACGGCAGTGTGGTGCCGCTGGTCAGTGCCCGCCTGCGCCGCCCGGCGCTGACGATAACGGCCACCGCTATCTCGGGTTCCTGGGTGGCTTCGGCCGAATTGTTTACCACTTCGTGCGCCCCTTGCGTAACTGGCCTTTGAATGAAGAAGCCCGTGCCATGCGTGCCCATTTCACGCCGAAGGATTCCGGCCAGGCTCAATGTGTGCCGGTGGCGGCGCCTATGCTGATGGTGTATCCGGTGGTCACGGCATTCGCTGAAGCCACCGATCACATCCTGATTACCTCGGAGTGGCTGGGGGCGAGCCGCACGGTTTATACCTATGGCTGGGCGCACCCGCCTGGTGCCGAGCGTTTCCAGCAGGGGCACTCTGTTGGCCACTGGGAGGGCAAGACCCTGGTGGTGGACACCACCCACTTCAGCGACCAGGAAACCGGCGGTATTCCGTCGGGTGGTCAACGCCACCTGGTGGAACGTTTTGCGCTGGCAGATGGCGGTCGCAGACTGTCCTCCGCGTATGTCCTGGAAGATCCGCAATACCTGACTGACAGCGTCGCGGGGTAGGGTGAATACACGTACCGGCCGGATCTTGCCCTGACTGAGGCCGACTGCGATCTGGAGCTGGCCCGGCGATTTTTCCGAGAGTTCGAATAGGTCTGGTAGTGACCGGCATCGGACGGTATGCTTGGCCTGCCTGACTAATAATAAACAGCCCTGAACATCAGGGACTTACGGGCAAGAATCCATAAATTATAAATCAAAACCCCAACAGGGGTTTTCAAGCAGTTTTTTCAGGGGGACTTCCATGTCGGTCACTTTCAGAGAAGTGTTATCCAGCCAGCCGCTGCGTACCTTTTCCATCATCACTTTTATTATTTGCGCCGTTGTTCTGGTCGCCGACGGCATGGATGCCCAGTTGCTGGGCATCGTGGCGCCACTGATCATTGACGAATATGGCATTGAGCGTGGCACTTTTGGCATCGCCATGAGTTCCGCCCTCATCGGTTTCGGCCTGGGCTCCCTCGGGGGTGGCTGGCTCGGTGACAACCCGAACGTGGGACGCCGCTGGTCCCTGGCCATTGCAGCGACGGTCTTTTCGCTGGGCACCATTGCCGCCAGTACGTCCGGTGATGTCTGGCAGATGGCTTTCTGGCGTCTGGTTAGCGGCCTGGGGTTTGGTGCTGCCTATGCGGTCGCTATTACCATGCTCGGGGAATGGCTGCCTGATCGCTGGCGCTCGGTGGGTATCACCACCATTTCAGTGGGGACACCCGCAGGGGGACTCGTGGTCTCTTCCATGGCGCCCACACTGGTGGAAAGCTACGGCTGGCGTGGTTCCTTTGTCTTTCTGGGCATCCTGACATTCCTGGTAGTCATCGCGATCGTCGTGTTTTTGCGAGACAGCCCGACTTTCCTGCTTGCCCGTGGCAAAGTCGAGGAAGCGAAGAAGGCAGCACTGAAGGTGTCCAGTGATGTGCATGATCTTGTCCCTGAAGGTCATGAAACCGATACGGCCGCCGGCGGTACCATCGGCGTATTCCATCGCAGCAACCTGCGCCTGAATATCGGTGTGGGTTTGTCTTTTACGGCCGCCACAGGTGTCGCTTACGGTGTCCTGAACTGGACCACCACGCTGCTGACAGGAAAAGGCTGGGAATTCGACCAGGCGTCCTATGCCGTGGCGGTAGCCGGCATGACGTCCATCCTGGCGTCCATTGCGGCCGGTCTGGTCATTCAGAAGTTCGGTTCCAAGCGGACGATGGCCACGTTCAGCGGTAGCTTGTTCGTCACCCTGGTCCTGCTCATGATCACCGTAGAATCTCTCTCCGCGACAGCCGGTGACAGTGAGCGCATGACCGTGGTCGTCCTGATCGGTATCGCAGCGGCGCTGTTCAGCGGCAGTATCGCCTGCATGTATGCCATCATGACCCATGCCTATCCGCCGTCCTGTCGCGCTGTCGGCATCGGCTTCGGTATTTTCATGGCGCGCTTCGGCGCTATTGCCTCCAGTGCGTTTGGCGGTACGCTGCTCGATATCGGCGATGGCAGCACCGTGCCGTTCTTTGGTGTGTTGTGCTTTGGTGCTTTGCTGATCTCGGCAGCAGCCTTTGTCATCGACCGCCCGATACCACCGGTGGGCAAGACTGCGCCAGTGGCTGCATAACATGGCTGCCTGAACCTGCTAAAGCATCAAGCCAAAAGCCAAAAGCAAAAAAAGGGCCGCATGCAGCATGCGGCCCTTTTTTTGTGTGCGGGCTTTTGGCCCTGACGTTGGAGAGGGTTACAGCGAGCTCAGGGACTGGCTGCTAAGACGGCGAACAAAGGAATCAAGTGGCTGGTGAAGGAGAGACTTCGATACTGCGCACACTCGTTCACCAACCCCCTCAACCAGACCCGTATCTGCAACGACGATCCCAGCTTGCTGAAAACGGCTTAAATCAGCAGAAAATCGGGGTTGAAGGGTTGCTTTGCCCCAAACTGGGGAGGCTAGATGCTGCGCCGCATTAATTTGACTCCGGGGGCATGAGTCAAAGTGTGGCGCTGCAGGGGATGTCGTGTCACACCGTTGTGCGCGGATTGATTGTCCGAAAACCAAAAAGCCCGGCTGGTCCTCAGCCGGGCTCCCTGATCAGTGCGAGTGATGCGCGGGTGTATTGGTAGTTAATTGGATTCCGGTACGTGATCGATATACCGCGCCGCGACATCATCATCACAGGCTTCATTGGCCGGTGAGAAATCGATGTCAGGACGATGATCCCATTGCTGCGACAGGGTGGCCGGCTCCGTCAGGTAGACCGGGTCTTCGACAGTGATCGAGTAGCGCAACCGGGTGCGGGCATCGGAGAGCGACAGCCGTTCCACGGTGTGCTTCTGGGCGCTGGACGGCACACTGCCTCCCAGACCTGAAGTGTTTGGGGCATAGCCAACAGTATCGATTACCAGGGTGTCGCCTTCCCACCAGCCAATGGAATGGCCATGAGTTGACGGCTCAAGATCGGCCGGATGTTCTGCGCTCATGTAGACCGTGCGCAGCACATGGTCGCCGGAATTGTCGAAATGCAGCAGGGTTTCCGCTTCGCCGACCGTGATGGCGCGCATTTCGTCGAGAATGGCCAGGAACGGCACCGGTTCAGCGACGCAAAGGCCATCATCCAGCATTTCAGCCTGAGCGGCGCGGGCAGCGGGGGTCAGCGGAAAGCGTGCGAGGGCACCGAAGCCGGCACCAATGGCGGCGCGATTGGGCGCCCAGCGACTGCTGATGGACTCGGCCGGTGTCAGGGACAGGTTGCGATTGCTTTCCTTGTAGAACGGGTGAATCTCGCCGTCTTCGGTGGTGACATCCAAAATGCGTACCTGCTTGCCCCAACCGCCGCGGTTAGGATTGGCCCGCATGATGATTGGGGTACCCGGTTGCAGGGCATCACGGTTCAGACCGTCCACCAACGCCTGCGTGATAGCCAGACCTTCGCCCTCAACGAGCGCGCGCTCATCATCGGGACCGGTGGTCTCGATGGTCAGGTACATGTGGGGATTGACCCAATCGAACTTGTAGACAGTGCCTTCCATCAGGATTTCCTGGGAAGTATCGAACATGGCCTGGCTGTGGTGAGCCAGAACCGGTGCATGGGATGACGTGGCGACAGCCAGGAAGAAAAAGCCGCTAACTAACTTTCTCATGTGATTACCTCTAAACGGGTTTATGGGTCAGATTTCCCTAGGGGTTCAGCATAAACAGGTCGGCAAGCGCTTGTCCAGCAAAGCAGGGAGGTGGCCTTCTGTCACAAAGAGCGGCAACGGCAAAGCACAGTCAGAGGGCCCTGCCCCTTCAGGACGAGGCGGCTCTTTTCAGGCGGTCGTTCAGGGCCGCCCAGTCCGGGGTGTCCGGCAGGGCTTCCAGATAGATGGTATCGACAGCGGAGGCATCAATCGCATAAAGGGTGGCGTACAACAACCTGGCATAGCCGGCAATGTCAGCGGGCATCCGGTAACTGTCCCAGTTGCCAGCCGGCCCCAGGTCGGAGTGATGCACGATTGCTATGTTGCCGCCGCTTTCAGCTAGGGCCGCCAGTGCCGGCAGGGGCCTGATATGCAGCGGTTTTTCCGGCTGGTAATGCTGGCGCATGTTGCCGGCGACCTTGACGTTGTGACTCGTCGGCTGGCTGACCTCGGTATCCAGAATCTGCGCCATCATAGCCTGCGTGATGGCCCCGGGGCGCAGGATGACAGGTTCACTGGCCGTCAGATCCACGATGGTGGACTCAATGCCAACCTGGCATTCGCCACCATCAATCACCGCCGCGATTCTGCCAGACAGGGTCTTTAGCACGTGCTCGGCCCGGGTCGGGCTGGTTTTGGTGTGTGCATTGGCCGACGGGGCAACCACCGCGCGGTTCAGTTTTTGCAGGATGGCCAGTGTGAGGGGGTGATCGGGCATGCGCACAGCGACCGTGTCCAGGCCACCGGTAATCATAGTACTGACGGCCGGTTTTTTCCGAAAAACCATGGTCAGGGGCCCTGGCCAGAAATGCTGCGCCAGTAACCTGGCGTGGTCAGGCATGTCGGCCGCCCAGTTCTGGACGGCGTCCAGTGCACCCACGTGCACAATCAGCGGATGGTCGGATGGCCGGCCCTTGGCTTGAAAGACTTTTTCAATCGCCTGCTCATTGGTGGCATCGGCGGCCAGACCATAGACTGTTTCAGTCGGCAGCGCGACCACCTCGCCCTGGCGCAGGAGCGTCACGGCTGTATCGATATCGGTTGCTGGCAGTAAGCGCGTCTGCACGAAACAGGTTTCCTTGGCTAGTCAGGGGTTGCAGTCACTGCAAAACCCGGGGTCGGCTTTAGTGAGGGCATCGCAACGCTCAGTGTATGCCTCATGCTGGCAGTGCGGACACCCAAAAATCTCGTGGCGCACCATCGTGGTTTTTTCGCCACACCAGCTGCAGGGCAGTCCCGGTTCAGTCCCAGTTCGGCCCCACCCCGGGCAGTCACAGGCCGGGCAGTGCGCCGCGAGGCGGTGAGCGAGCTCTGTAGCCGCTTCCGCAATTACCCGCATGCGTGACGGATTACAGTGCGCCCGCATGTCGGTCTCCATGTGCACCTTGCCATCGACAGTGTGGCGAATAGCTTCCTGAAAGCATTCAGCCAGGCGGCCAGGGCTCATGATGCTCTTGAAGATCAGTGCCTTACTTGTCCCAGACATTGGGTCCCCGGATAACGCCATGTTCAGGGAAGCCGATGTTTTCATTTTATGCCTGGGCCTGTTCCAGTAAGGCTACCGTTTCACTGCGGTAGTTGGTCTTTTCACTGAAGATGGCAACAGACAGTTCAAAGCCTTGCTGGCGGTCGATGCAGTAGAGCAGTTCGTGATCACCGGGTATGAACGGAAACTGCGAATGCGGACCAAAGCTGCCATCATTGGCTATACCGAAATCGCCGCCGGTCGCCTCGATGGCCAGTTCACACTTTCGTTTTGCGCAATCCAGGGCGCTCAGTTCACGCTTCAACTCGCCGGTAAATGTGCCCAGCAAATCCGTGTCGATGGGGATTCCCCGAATCTCAGCCCCGAGCAGCGACTGGAAAGCCGGCCCTATTGCCTCGACCTTGCCGTGCTTGGTCGGCAGCATGACCTGGCTGCCGGCATAGGGCGAGGCGTGGTGGGTTATTTGGCTCTGGGTCATGACTTGCCAGGAATTGCCGTCATTATCGCTGTAAGTCGCCGGCTGCCGGTCAGGACAGCACTTTTTTCAGGAACGCCCCGGTATGGCTGCCTTTGGTGTTGGCCACTTCTTCCGGGGTGCCGGTGGCAATGATCTGGCCGCCCAGGTCGCCGCCTTCCGGGCCCAGGTCGACAACCCAGTCGGCGGTCTTGATAACATCCAGGTTGTGCTCGATCACAACGATGGTGTTGCCGTGGTCACGCAGGGTGTGCAGGACACTGAGCAGCTGCTTTATGTCATGGAAGTGCAGGCCGGTGGTGGGCTCATCGAGAATATAAAGTGTCTTGCCGGTATCGCGTTTGGACAGCTCGCGCGCCAGCTTCACGCGCTGGGCTTCGCCGCCTGACAGGGTGGTGGCACTCTGGCCGAGCCGGATATAGGACAGGCCCACTTCCATCAGTGTCTGCAGCTTGCGGGCGATCTGCGGGACGGGGTCGAAGAACTCGCGGGCATCCTCGATGGTCATATCCAGCACTTCGTTGATGTTCTTGCCCTTGTATTTCACTTCCAGAGTTTCGCGGTTGTAGCGTTTGCCCTTGCAGACGTCGCACATGACATACACGTCCGGCAGGAAGTGCATTTCCACTTTTACCAGACCGTCGCCCTGGCAGGCCTCGCAACGGCCGCCCTTGACGTTGAACGAAAAACGGCCAGGCTTGTAGCCGCGCGAGCGCGCTTCCTGGGTACCCGCGAACAGTTCGCGCACCGGGGTAAAAATGCCGGTGTAGGTGGCCGGGTTGGAGCGGGGCGTACGACCGATCGGGCTCTGGTCGATATCCACCACCTTGTCCAGGTGCTGCAGGCCTTCCAGTTTGTCGTGCTTGGCCGCATTCAGCGTGGTGGCCTTGTTCAAGATGGTGGCTGCCAGCGGATAGAGGGTGTTGTTGACCAGGGTCGACTTGCCTGATCCTGAGACACCGGTGATGCAGGTCATCAGGCCGATCGGAATTCTCAGGTCGACCTTCTTCAGGTTGTTGCCTTTGCAACCGGACAGCACCAGCTGTTGTTTTGGGTTGTTCTTGTGGCGTTGAGCGGGAATCTCGATCTTTTCCTTGCCGCTCAGGTACTTGCCGGTCAGGGAATCTTTCGATTTGGCAATCTGCGCAGGCGTGCCCTGAGCCACAATCCGGCCACCGTGGACACCGGCACCGGGACCGATGTCGATGACATGATCAGCGCTGGCAATGGCATCCTCGTCATGTTCCACCACGATTACGGTATTGCCGATATCACGCAGGTGCATGAGGGTCTTCAGCAGGCGGTCATTGTCGCGCTGGTGCAGGCCAATGGAGGGTTCATCCAGGATGTACATGACGCCGACCAGACCGGCACCGATCTGGCTGGCCAGCCGGATACGCTGGGCCTCACCGCCGGACAGGGTCTCGGCGCTGCGGTTGAGGGTCAGGTAGTTGAGCCCGACGTCAATGAGGAACTGCAGGCGGTCGCCGATTTCCTTCATGATTTTCTCGGCGATGTCCTTCTTCTTGCCCTTGAACTTGAGCTTGCCGAAGTACGCACCGGCGCCGGCAATGGTCATCGTGGTGATTTCCGGCAGCGTGTGCTTGTCCACGTAGACATGGCGGGCATCCCGGCGCAGACGGGCGCCGCCGCAGTCGGGGCAGCTCTGGCTCGACAGGTACTTGGCCAGGTCCTCGCGCACCATCTGTGATTCGGTTTCGCGGTAGCGCCGTTCCATGTTGGGCAGGATGCCCTCAAAAGGATTGCTGCGAATGTAGTTGTCGCCGCGTTCGTTCACAAAGGTGAACTTGACCTTCTCGTCACCGCTGCCGTGCAGGATCACCTTCTGGTGTTTCTTGCTGAGTTTGCTCCAGGGAACGTCCACCTTGAACTTGTAGTGGTCGGCCAGGGATGTGAGCAACTGGAAATAGTAGATGTTGCGGCGATCCCAGCCGCGAATGGCGCCTTCGGCCAGTGACAGGCTGTCGTCCACGATAATGCGTTTTTCGTCGAAGAACTGCTTCAGGCCCAGGCCGTCACAACTTTCGCAGGCACCGGCCGGATTGTTGAACGAGAACAGCCGTGGCTCCAGCTCGGGAATGCTGTGGCCGCAAACCGGGCAGGCGAACAGGGAGGAGAAAATCATGTCTTCCTGATTTTCCTTGCCCTCATCGTCCATGAAGCTGGCGATGGCGATGCCGTTGGCTATCGACAGCGCGGTTTCAAAGGATTCCGCCAGGCGCTGGCTGATGTCAGGGCGTACCTTGAAACGGTCAATCACGGCTTCGATGGTGTGCTTCTTGTTCTTCTCAAGCGTAGGCGGGTAATCCAGTTCGGTGACCACACCATCGACCCGGGCACGAATGAAGCCACTGGTCTTGAGCTCCTTGAACACGTGCACATGCTCGCCCTTGCGATCGCGGATGATGGGGGCCAGCAGCATGATGCGGGTGCCTTCGGGCAGGGCCAGCACCTGGTCCACCATCTGGCTGATGGTCTGGGCTTCCAGCTTTTCGTGGTGATCCGGGCAGTACGGGTCGCCAACGCGGGCAAACAGCAGGCGCAGGTAGTCGTAGATCTCGGTGATGGTGCCCACGGTGGAGCGCGGGTTGTGTGAGGTCGATTTCTGCTCGATGGAAATGGCGGGTGAAAGGCCGGAAATCTGGTCCATGTCGGGCTTGTCCATCATGGACAGGAACTGCCGTGCATAGGTGGACAGGGATTCCACGTAACGTCGCTGTCCCTCGGCGTAGAGGGTGTCAAAGGCCAGGGAGGACTTGCCGGAACCGGAGATGCCGGTGATCACCACCAGCTTGTCGCGGGGGATAGTGACATCGATATTCTTGAGATTATGGGTACGCGCCCCTCTGACGACGATGGAATCCAGTGAGGTGTCGTTTGATGTGTCCATGTAAAGCAGAAATTCCCTGGGATGTGCTGGTGAGTAGGTGCCGAAACGGCAGAAGCAAACAGGGAATTATACGCCCGAAAGCGATTTTGGATCGAATTTTTTCAGAAGTCTGCTAGACTTGTTGGCAGAACAACTTCACCAGATTCCACAGGAGGCATACGTGGCGAGCAGAGGGATAAACAAGGTCATTTTGGTAGGCAACGTGGGTTCCGACCCGGAAACCCGGTACATGCCCAACGGTAACGCCGTCACCAATATTTCCCTGGCCACGAGTGAAACCTGGAAGGACAAGAATACTGGCGAGCAGCAGGAACGCACCGAGTGGCATCGCATTACCTTCTACCAGCGCCTGGCCGAAATCGTCGCTGAATACGTGCGCAAGGGATCCAAGCTGTACGTGGAAGGGCGTCTTCAGACCCGTTCCTGGGAACAGGATGGCATCAAGCGTTATGCTACTGACATCATTGCCAACGAAATGCAGATGCTCGACAGCCGCACCGGTGGCGGTATGGGCGCAGGCATGGACAGTGGCGGTTACCAGGGGGGGCAGTCAAACCGTTCGTCAGCGCCATCCCAGCCGCAGAGCTCCCCGCAGCCAGCCCCGGCTGACATGGACAGCTTTGACGACGACATTCCGTTCTGAGCATTTAGCCATCTTTTGCCAGGGCCTGGTTTCGGGCCCCCACGGCCCCGCTAGCCACCATGTCCGGTCGGCAGCGGCTTTCTCCAAAAGTATTTCGATTTCCTGACGCTCGTGGCCTTTGTTGTAATCAATGTTGTAATCAATATTGCCGCAACATTTCCGAGACCGGGAATGTCCGGTACGCTATAGTGCAGGTTCTCAATAATACGAACGGTCCTCTGTGAAAATACTCGTCTATGGTGGCCACAGTCAGTTGGGCAGGGAACTGGTCAGCCTGCTAAAAGACCGGCAGATCGAGCATGCCACGCTCACAACTGACGAAGTCGACGTCCTCAAGCCGAAGGACGTGGTCAAGGCTGTTACACGCATCAATCCCACCCAGCTCATCAATGTCGCCACCTATACCAATCTCCAGAAAGCCGAATCCGATACAGAGGCTGCCCGCCTCTGTGACCTGGTGAACACGGAAGGCGTGACGTCACTGGCGCGGGTGAGTGAGCAGCTGGGCATTCCCATGCTGCATCATTCCTCCAGCTATGTGTTTGACGGCAAGAAGAAAGATACCTACCACGAGGAAGATGAAACCAACCCGACCTGTCGTTACGGACGCAGCAAATGGTTCGGGGAGCGTGCGTTGCGCGAGGAAACGGCCCGACACATTATTCTCCGCACAGACTGGTTGTTCAGTGGCCATCGGGACCATTATTTCCGGCAGTTGATAGAGAACTGCAAAAAAGGCCAGGGCAAGCTGGGGGTGGTGGATAACCGATTCAGTCCGACCCCGGCCATGGATGTCGCGCGGGTGATGCTGGCGATTGTCCAGCAGGTTGATTGCAATGCCGAAGTCTGGGGTACGTATCATTACAATGCCATGCAGCCGGTAAACCAGGATGCTTTTGTCCAGCATGTGCTGGAGGAAGCCGCCAAGCATGACAAGGCCCTGGAGAAAATCCTTCCCGACCTGGCTATCGATCACCTGCCTGTAGAGGCACCTTATATTCACAACTCTGCCCTGAACTGCGAAAAGGTCATGGCCACGTTCGGCATCAAGCAGCGTTCTCGTGGACCGGGAGTGGTGGAGGTAATTGGGCAGATCTTCGGCATCGCCCCGGAAGCACCAGCGCCGAAACCGGTTCCCCAGCCCAAGGCTGAAGCGCAAGAAGCGCCGGCAAAAGGGCATAAAACGCGGAGCAAGAAAGCGCCCGCGAAAGGTAATAAAGCCGCTAAGGCAACCAGCCGGCGAGGGAAGCGGCCCGCCAAAAAAGCCGCACCGCAAAAATCGTCACCATCGCCTTGATCAGACGCCGGAAAAAAACATCCGGCATTTTGTTGAGAGACATTTTCCCCACAGTGGTACCCAGCACGCCCGTGATCCAGGACAGAAGGATCACCGGTACCCAACTGGTGTAATCAAATCCCGCCAGAAAATAGCCAATGGACTTGAACAGTGACATGGCCAGCAGTGTGCCGGCAATGGTGGCCACGATGCTTTCCTTGCCGAGCTTGCTGTTCACCATGAGTGACTGCATGAGACCGCCGGCACCGGAGACGGTGGACAGGAAGGTGTGGAGGATACCGACCCAGAACCAGGGCTGAGGTATGCGGCTGGCCAGGGCCTGCGAGGCCTTTCCGGTCGGCACCCAGCTGAACCAGAGCATGACGCTGCCCAGGATCAGGGCAATGGCGATATCGGGCAGGTTGAAATAGATCACCGTCCCCAGCAGGGCACCGACCACGGAACCCGGGATAAAGGGCAGGGTGATGGGCCAGGCAATATGACGCCAGAACTGCACGGTACGCGTAACCTGACCGGCAAACACGAATACGCCGTTGAGCGGAATGACCACGTTGACCGGCATGATCTGGGAACAGCTGGCCAGGATAAGCAGGCCGCCGCCCATCCCGGCCACGGTGGACAGGAACGCGCCACCGAAGACGATCAGTGGAATGATGACAATCAGGTAGTCGTTCACAGGGCGGGCCGGTTGGAAAAGTCGGGGATTATAGCGGAGGAACAAGAAACAAGGGACACCCGCCTGCGGCGGATTTCAGAAGCAAGGGGGGCTCAGGTATGGGGGTGGATTCAGGGGCGTTATTTTTACTTATGGGGAAATATGGCTTGACAGGAAAAACGCGAAAAACATCATCCTGTCCTTGCTCCTTGCTCCTTGCTCCTTGCTCCTTGCTCCTTGCTCCTTGCTCCTTGCTCCTTGCTCCTTGCTCCTTGCTCCTTGCTCCTTGCTCCTTGCTCCTTGCTCCTTGCTCCTTCATTAACCTGCGAAAACCCGGCAATGTGCTAAAATCGCCGCCACAATTAAACCGGTTCATACCATGTCCCAATCCCCGCTCACCCCGCTGACTGACGCCCTGGCCTTCCTGCTGAAAGATGCCCGTGAGAATGCCGTGACAGCCGAAGTGCCGTTACCGGATGCACTCGGCTGCGTGTTGGCAGCAAGCCAGACGGCCACGGTGAATGTGCCTGCGTTTGATAACAGTGCTATGGATGGTTACGCGGTCAACACCGCTGATCTGGACCAGGTGGGCTGTGTCCTGCCGGTGAGCCAGACAATCGCAGCCGGGCATCCGGGCGACACGCTGGCAGCAGGCACTGCCGCACGCATTTTCACCGGTGCCCCCATGCCGGCCGGCGCCGATGCCGTGGTCATCCAGGAAAATACCACCACGGCAGATGGCCGGGTGACCATCCAGGAACTGCCAACGCCCGGCGAGAACGTGCGCCGCAAGGGACATGATGTCAGCGCAGGTGAGGAAATCCTGCAGGCAGGTCATCGCCTGCGTCCGCAGGATCTGGGTTTGCTGGCCTCACTGGGGATTGCCCGGGTAAGCGTCAAACAACCGTTGACGGTGGCCATCATCAATACCGGTGACGAGGTCGTGGCCCCCGGCGAGCCGCTGGCGCCTGGCCAACTGTATGATTCCAACAGCTACACGCTGGCGGGGCTGCTCTTAGGCCTGGGCATGCGTGTCATCAAGCTGGGCATTGTCGGTGACACCCTGGCAGCCACCGAAATGGCGCTTGCCGAAGCGGCGAGCCAGGCAGACTGCATCATCACCACGGGCGGTGTATCAGTCGGGGACGAGGATCATGTCCGCCAGGCCGTGGAAAATCTGGGGCAACTGGCGCTGTGGAAGCTGGCCATCAAGCCCGGTAAACCGTTTTCCTATGGCCGCATTCAGGATGTGCCGTTTTTCGGGTTGCCGGGAAATCCCGTGGCGGTATTTGTCACCTTCGTCACGTTGGTACGGGCCTATCTGCTCAAAGTACAGGGATGTCGCACGCTGCCATTACCCTGCCTGCGCGTCAGAGCCGGTTTCGAGATAACCTGTCCCGGCAGCCGCCTAGAGTTCCTGCGGGTGCAGCTGGTCACTGATGAGGCCGGCGCGCAAACTCTCGTGCCTTTCGGTAACCAGGGGTCCAGCCTCATGACCTCATTGTCCTGGGCTGATGGCCTGGCGGAAATACCGCTGGGGGAAACCGTGTCTACCGGGCAATGGCTGAAATTCCTGCCATTCAGGGGTATGCTCTGAGCCATCCTATGCGTAACCCGATACTGCCAATTTTCCTGACCGGGCTTGTTGCGCTGCTGGCTGGTTGTGCCGGCACCGAGGACAAGTCGGCTGTCTATAAGCCGGATACGGCCGAGCAGTCGGCAGAGAATATGCCGGCCGCTGAAGGCTCACAGGAAAATGATCCGTTCGTCCGCCAGCGCATTCTCGCTGACATGCTTTACGAGGCCCGCATGGCCTATGAGGACAACCGTCTCATGTCGCCGCCGGGTAACAACGCTTACGACGGTTTTCGTGCAGTACTTGATTTTGATCCTGATAACGAGATTGCCCTGGCCGGCATGCATGACATTGCTCTGCGCTATGTCCAACTGGCCGATGCCGCCATCCAGGTTCGCCAGTACGATAATGCGGAAGACCTGCTCAATCGTGCTGCGCGCATTGAGAGTACTGCACCTGAAATCAGTGCAGCACGCACCCGCCTGGCCGAAGTGCGAACGATCGAGATGGATGTCTTTGACCTGGATGCCGAAGCCCTGGCCGAGCGTGACCTCAAAATCATGGTCGAGCTGGGCGAAATCGGGCAGTACATCCGCGACAGCGAGGCAACTTTTCTGATCAATGCCCGCACGGACGAAGAGGGACGCTGGATCTACCAAACCATGCGCGATGCGGTGGGTGGTTACCGTTTACGCGGCAACATCGCGCTGGACAATCAGCCCAGTATCCAGGTCGTCCTGCCCAAATCCTGAGCCACTACCGAGAACCGCCAATGACTGTCAAACCACTTTTCCCCTTCCTGTGCCTGTTGATGGCATGTGCCTGGTCGGCTCCGGCGTGGTCAGCCGCCAATACGCAACTGCAGGTCCGGGATGGATACGTTCGAGGCCTGCCGCCGGGTTCAGCCAATACCTCCGCCTACATGATTCTGGTCAACAACAGCAATGAAGACCTCGTGCTTATCGGCGCTAACACGGCAGCGGCAAATTCAGTGATGATCCATAATTCCGTGCGCCAGGCGGACGGCATGATGACCATGGAGCATGTCATGTCGGCCACGATACCGGCCAGGGGGCAGCTGGCGTTGAAAACCGGTGGCATGCACTTGATGCTGATGGGACTGAAAAAACCGCTTCGTGATGGCAACAGCGTCAATCTCACCCTGCAGTTCGCGGGCGGGTTTGTGCATAACATCGACCTGCCCGTCGTCAGTGTGTTGAACGAGTAGCCAGCGTCATTCCCAGGGCGTTCGTTTGGTCAAGACCTCCGTGCTCTCTGGTTGGTGTCTGCGCCTGGCACCACCGGCCCGAGCCAGATGAGCCCGGCTGCTGGCCATGAGCTGCCTTGAGACCTGTAGTGCCTTATCCCTGGGTGGGACCCTTCTTCACCGGGTAGCGCATGTTGGCCCAGATCATGCCCACGAACATGACGATAAACCCCAGCACGGCGCCAAAGTAACCCGGGATGAGAAAGGTCTGGATGACGGCGGAGACGAGAAAACAGCATGCCCCCCATAGCCAGCCGCGCCGCTTATCATTCTGGGCGAGTCCGGCAATGCTCATGCTGAACAACAGGGCCAGCAAGGGCGGTAGCGGTCAGGCGTAAAACGGCTCATGATTCCGGGCTTTAATGGGCCAGTGTGTGAGCGTGCTGCTCCCAGTGCTGGCCGTCGAAAGGCACAACCTCCAGGGAGGCCGGCCGGGTATCCAGGCAATTGATATTGACGTCGAAACCATCGGGATTGGATTACGGAATGCAGAAAGGCTTGATGCCGCAGGTCTTGCAGAAATAATGCTGGGCGACACCTGTGTTGAAGGTGTAGGTGTGGAGATGATCTTCTCCGGTCAGCAGCTGGAATGCTGACCTGGGCACAATGAGATGCAGGTAGCCGGCTTAGCTGCAGATTGAACAGTTGCAGCGATCAGCCTCCAGATGTTCCGGGGCCTGAACACTGAACGTGACGGCCCCGCAATGACAGCTGCCTGAATAATGCATGGCAAAAGTATACGCCAATCGGGGCCCTGCAAAAGAATGTCAGTCACATACACACGATGAACAGGCCATTTTTGAAAATCAGTACAGAGATACCATGAGAATCTGGGTAGATGCGGATGCCTGTCCGGGCGTGATCAAGGAAATCCTGTTCCGGGCAGCCCGCCGGACCGGCATGCAGCTGACCTTGGTCGCCAACCAGGGCCTGTCGACGCCGCCCGACAAAAACATCACGGCCATCCAGGTGGCCAGCGGCTTTGATGTCGCCGATAACGAAATCGTCAGGCAGGTGGCCGCCGGTGACCTGGTGATCACAGCGGATATTCCGCTCGCGGCAGAGGTCATCGAAAAAGGGGCGCTGGCCCTGAGTCCGCGCGGTGAACTGTTCACCAGCAACAACATTCGTGGCCGGCTCAACATGCGCGACTTTCTGGACACCATGCGCAGCAGCGGTGTCCACACCGGTGGGCCGCCGCCACTGAATCAGCAGGACCGGCAGGCCTTCGCCAACCACCTGGACTCCCTGCTGGCGAAGGTCAATTAGATATTGATGGAAGTGCAGGTCGGGATATGGCGCTTGCGCCACCATCCGACATAGCGACAGTCGTTCGCCAGATATAAACCCCCTCAAGAATACCGAAAAATGTCGGATGACGGCCTTCGGCCTTATCCGACCTACCGGGTTATCCAGACATCAGCTTCTTGCCCCTTTGGCCTGCGATGTTTATTCTGAAAGTTCGCTTTTTTACTGAATCCTGATGACGCTCCTTTTCGTCTACATCGCCATTGCCCTAAGCTTTTCCTTCCTCTGTTCCATTGCCGAAGCCGTTCTGCTCAGTGTCACGACGCCGTATATCGCCCTCCAGGAAAAAGAGGGACATTATTCCGCGGACACCCTGAAAACCCTGAAGGAAGACATCAACCGGCCGCTGGCGGCAATCCTGACACTGAATACCACCGCCCATACCTTGGGAGCGGCAGGGGCCGGCGCGCAGGCAGCAGAAGTGTTTGGCAACAACTGGGTCGGGCTGATCTCGGCCATCCTGACATTGCTGATCCTGGTGTTTTCCGAAATCATTCCCAAGACCCTGGGTGTCCATTACTGGACATCCCTGGCGCCCATGACGGCCTGTGGCCTGAAGTACCTGACGATCGTGCTGTATCCCTTTGTCATGCTCTCCGTAAAGCTTACCGGCAACTTGACCCAGGAGCAGGCCACGCTCTCCGGCTTCAGTCGGGATGAATTCGTGGTCATGGCCGAGCTCAGCGAGCGGGAAGGGTAACTAGCGGAACACGAATCCAGCATGCTGAAGAACCTGCTGCTGTTGCAGCACACCAATATCAAGTCGGCCATGACGCCGCGCACCGTGGTCTTCTCCCTGCCTGAAACCATGAAGGTGGAGGAGTTCTTTCGCAAGCACGACCAATACCGTTTTTCCCGCATCCCGATTTACCGTGCCAATCTCGATCATGTCACCGGGTTTGTTCTAAAGGACGATATCCTGCTGGCGCAGGCGAGGGGCAATTACGACAATACCCTCAGCCATTACTGGCGTGATTTGCTTGTCATGCTCGAGTTCAAACCCCTGTCACTGGCCTTCGAGGAATTCCTGAAACAGCGCATTCACCTGGCCCTGGTGGTCAACGAGTATGGCGATGTCGAGGGGGTGATCTCCCTAGAGGATATCCTGGAGACCATGCTCGGCCTGGAGATCGTTGACGAAAAGGACAAGGACGTGGATATGCAGAAACTTGCCCGTACCCTCTGGCGCTAACGGGCGCTCGCCATGGGGCTCAATCCCGAAGCTACGGATGCCGAACAGTCGCCGAAATAGGCACCCCTTACCTGCTTTTCAGCCGCACTGTGATGGTGCCGGCAGCACCAAAAAAACTTGATTCAAACCGTAATTATTTCTTGTCGCGTTCCCCCAGCAGGAGTATAAATCGCGCCTGAAAACGGCCTGAATTTCTGCTCCCCAGAAACAGGTCGTTTTTCGTTTCCTATCCCTTATTTTTTGGAGATCACAAAGGATGCTTTATCCACTTTCTTTTGGAAACAATCCCCTGTTTCCGCAAGCCAGTGATTTTGCAGTTACCGCCAAGGACCACAAAAACGGGCATGGCGTCATTACTTACAGAAGTTTTGAACCGGGCGATCTGCTGGCTGTTGTAGCTGGTGAGATCGTCAGAGACATCCGGCAGCACACGCTGCAGATTTCCAAGAGAAGGCACATGTATGATCCGTATTTTACGGGTTATCTGCTGCATTCCTGTGATCCGAATGTGTCCCTGAACATGCGGGCCAGGACCCTGACCGCCCTGAAACCGATCCAGGCCGGCAGCTTCCTGTTCATGGACTACACTGAAACTGAAGACACCCTGTTCAGGCAGTTTGCCTGTTGTTGTGGCAGTGAAAAATGCCGTGGCTGGATTACCGGTCGCAACGAGGCACCACACCAGATCGTCATCGAGAGCCATGAACACGTCCATACCCATTAATTCAAAAGGGCAGGACAGCACACACAAGGACGCACTGGACTGGTGGCAGAGAGAAGACCTCTGCTACCGGAACGGTGAGCTTGTGTTTGCCGGTCACAACGTCGCTGACTTGGTCTGGGAGCTCGGTACTCCCGGCTTTGTTTACGCCATGCCTCGCGTCAGGGACAATCTGAGCCGCCTGCGCACGGCGCTGGACAAGGCCGGCCTGGCCGGCCGCAGTACCCTTCTGTACGCCATGAAAGCCAACCGCTTTGCTCCTTTGCTGGCCGCGCTCAAGCAATCCGGCCTGTGTGGCATCGATGCCTGCTCACCGGCGGAAGTGACGCACGCGGCCAGCTGTGGTTTTCTGCCCCAGGAAATTTCCTTCACGGCGGGCAGTCTGTCGCGCAAGGATTTTGACCGTCTGTCCCGGTATCCCGGGCTGTTTTTCGATGCCGACTCGATTCACGGTATTCGTCAGTGGGGCGAAATGTTTTCCGGCTCTGAAATCGGTATTCGGGTCAATCCAGGCCTGGGCATCAGTCGCCAGGGCAATTCGAAACTGCAGTATGCCGGCAATGTCACCACCAAGTTCGGTATCTACAAGGAGCAGTTTCACCAGGCCCTGGCAACTGCCAGGGACTTCGGCCTGGAAGTGACCAAGATTCATTTCCATACCGGTTGCGGCTATCTCAATGCGCAACTGCCGATCTGGGAAAGCATCATTGCCGAGTGCAAGTGGTTCGTCGAACAATGCCCGTCAGTCACCCGGGTCAATGTCGGTGGCGGCCTGGGCGTGCCCCATGTCAGGACCGATGACCGGCTCGATCTCGACCAGTGGGCAGCCGTGCTATGGCGCCAGTTCGGTGACAGTGGCCTGCACATTGAAGTGGAGCCCGGCGATTACGTGCTGAAGGATGCCGGCCTGTTGCTGCTGGAAAAAACCTACCTGGAAACCAAGCGCGATGTGCTGTTCCTGGGGGTGGATGCCGGTTTCAATATTGCCCCGGAACCGGCCCATTACAGCTTGCCGTTCCAGCCGGTGCCGCTGTACTACCGCGGCGAACCGCTGGCACCCTGCCACGTGGTCGGCAACATCAACGAAGCCCTGGATGTGTGGTACGAAGATGCCATGCTGCCGGACATGACGGATGAGGATTACCTGGTGCTGATCAATGCCGGTGCCTACTCGGCTTCGATGGCATCGAACCATTGCATGCGCGGGGAATTCCGGGAAAGGCTGCTGGTTTAGGGAGAGAGGCAAGAGGCAAGAGACAAGGACGACTCGTTTGGCTTTTCGTATATTCCACAGGCCGGACGCGGTACGAAGCGCCGTCTACTGGACAATTAAAGATGCAGGTCGGATAAGGCAGCAGGCCGCCTTCCGGCATCGCTGGTGTCTGTTAAAAACGTTTAAAAAAGGCGACCAGTGGTCGCCATGTCGGATGGCGGCGCAAGCGCCTTATACCGACCTACACCTATCCATTCGAGTTCGGTAAATCCTCATGAAACGTTGACAGGCATTATGGCGAGTGCATCATGAGCTTGCCTCTTGCCTCTTGCCTCTTGCCTCTTGCCTCTTGCCTCTTGCCTCTTGCCTCTTGCCTCTTGCCTCTTGCTGCCTGTGGTCTCAGCCGGGGTTATCCGGTGCCCAGATCGGTTTGTCATCGGTGGTGAACTTCTCTTCCATGGCGATCTGGTAGCGCTCCATCACATCGCACAGGCAATCCTGCCGAATCACGCGGTCCAGGGTCAGCATGTAGGGCATCAGGGTTATGTTGTTGACCAGGCAACCCTCGCTGATGGTGAACACCTCGTCAGTAATCATCCCGCCATTCTCATCCACGACCACTACCGCATCGTTTACCCCCGCCCAGCCAGCTGACGCGGGCATCCAGCCCGTAACGTGCACAGTCATAGAAACTGCTTTTTACTTCTGCAAAAGGCACGCAGTCGGCAATGTTGCCATGGCGCCGGGTCAGGCCATGGGTGAGGCCGTAATAAAAAGCGGGATTGGCAAAACTGTCACGGATGGTCGGCCCGGCCGGAATGACGCGGTGCTCGATGCGCAGGGTCGAATCGCCAGCCTGGTTGAAGTCGATCAGGGGCCGGTTCCAGCGCCAGATGGTGCCGTTGTGGAATTTCACATGGCTCATTTTTTCCGACGGCGCATCGTTCACTAGCGGCAGCAGCACGGGGTAGTCAGCCAGGTTGGATTCAAAGCACTCCAGCAGGGACTTTTCCAGGTACCCGTAACCAAAGCTGGCCCGGATTGCCGACCCGGACGCTTTTTTCAAACAGGGGAATGCGGGTTTAATCCCAGAGGTCCTTGCCAAACAGGTAGGGTGAGTTGGCAGCTACGGCGACCACCGGCTCGGAAGCCAGGAGCGAGGCAATGAAGACGGACACCGATTCGGCAAGTGAAATCTGGAAGTGGACCTGAAAGGAGGTCGTGGCGGCTTACAGCATGACGTCATCATTCTT